>Ga0209946_1000028_pt1 | contig 56100 bp, 47 predicted proteins | sample SalPon2_A_H2O_MG_FD_185704 | JGI IMG/M metagenome (GOLD analysis project Ga0209946, IMG submission 185704) | Salt pond water microbial communities from South San Francisco under conditions of wetland restoration - Salt Pond MetaG R2_A_H2O_MG... | ecosystem: Environmental > Aquatic > Non-marine... | reverse complement strand
AGCAGTAGCAGACGAAGTAATCGAAAGATTCGAACCAGTTCGAGAACGCTTCAAACAAAACCCGGAGCTACTGAGGCCTCTCGAAGAAATCGGCCACGAGAAGCCAGATTATCTGGGATAAAACCTTCCACATATTTTCTTTCAATAAAATCTTTTAATTTATCTAAAAACCAAAAATATGTAAAAATTTAGAACACAAATAATCAATATGACTGATATTAAAGTCGAAAAAGCATATGTAGCAGAGACCTCAGATGAAGACCCTATTGAATCTGGAGAGGTTTCATTCAGCGAAGATGTGGAAATAGATACCGATAACGTGGAAATAGAAGTAGAAGATAATGACTAATCTAATCTCAAATCTTTTAATCTACTCTTTCTTTCTAATTCCAGGGATAGCAAGCTTCCTCATAATAAAAGACGTTGGAGATATAAGTAGAGAATTTGACAGATTTGAGAAGCTATTTTTTAGCGTGGTTTTGAGCGGTGTTTCACTCATTCTTGTACAGATCTCAAGATCCATACATGGTTATAAAATCCCTTCTGACCCCTTGTCTTTTGTCTCTAATCTCGGATTAGAAAGCCAAGCTTGGATATTCATCTCAGAATTATTTTTCGCACTCTCAATATCATTCACCCTAATCATAGGTGTACGAAGATGGGTTCCTGAAAAACACCTAAGAGATCAGTATACAATCTGGGAAATGACATTCAACAAAACAGAGAACCCTAAAAGAGTGATTGTGTCCACAGAATCAAGAGAACTTTTTGGGGAAGTACATGCATATGGAGAGTCAAAATACAATAAAGATATAGTTTTACGTTATCCCTATGATGTGAAGAGATCCGAAAATGGAAACATCAAAAAATTAAAACAGGAAAGCGGTCCAATATATCTTCAAGAAAATGAGATCAAAGAGTTTTACATCCACAGTGAAAATGGTATTAAGAGAGAATACTAGACATTAGATATTCATCCTTATGACTTACTCTGATTTTGAGGATTACGCAGCTTTGTATGATGTTATTCATCAGAGCAAGAGTGATGGCAAAGATGTCGATTTCTACGTGGAAGAGGCCTGTAAAGTTGATGGAAAAGTTTTGGAAGTTGCTTGTGGGACCGGAAGGATTTACTTGGAGATGTTGGAGGAAGGAGTGGATGCGTATGGAATCGATATTTCTGAGGCGATGTTGGACATTTTGAGGGATAAAGCCGAGGATCGAGGCCTTGATGCGAAAGTTGAGGAGGCGAATATGCAGGATTTTGATCTTGATGAGAAGTTTTCTTTGATCATGATTCCGTATAGGAGTTTTCATCACAACTTGACTGTGGATGATCAGCTGGAGACTCTTGAGACTATCTATGATCATCTCGAGGAAGGTGGAAAATTGATACTGAATTTTTACTGTCCGGACTTTGATTTCATCAGTGAAAACTATGGGAAGGAAATGAGAAGTGATATCGAAGGCCATCCTGATCTAGAGCTTGTGGAGTACAATGAGATCGTTGATACTGTGGATATGATAATCGAGTTTGAGAAAAAAGTCGTGGAAAAAGGCGATGTGAAATGGTCTTCGACAGGGAAGAGCAAGATGACGACGAAGACAGAGTTCGAACTTTTACTGAGGAACTCCAGCTTCACGAAATGGAACGTCTACGGCGGCTTTGACCTCGAAGATTTGGAAAACTCTGAACAGGAGATGGTATGGATCGTTGAGAAATAAATTTTTAACTCTCTTCTGCGAACTTTTGCCTACAATGAAAGGTGGACGTGTTTCTACCGGCTACTTTTGCAACCTGTAGGCTCGTCGAGATTCAGTTAGTAAAACCTGTTTTAGATAAAAATTTCTGCACAAGTGATTATACATGTTAGATATTGAACTGTTCCGTGAAAGTCCTGAGAAGATTAAGGCCTCTGAGGAGAGGCGAGGAAAAGATACTGAAAAAGTTGATAAAGTTGTTGAGCTTGATGAGGCCTGGCGTGAAAGTCTTCAAAGGCTTCAGGAGCTTCAGGAGAAGCGAAACGATGTAGGAGATAAGATCGCCGAATTGAAGCAGAACGGCGAGGATGCTGAAGAGCATATTGAACAGATGCAGGAAGTAAAAGAGACTATTTCCGAACTGGAGAAGGATGTAGAGGCCTTGAAAGATGAGCGTGACGAGATAAGGTATCAAATAGGGAATATTTTGCATGAATCAGTTCCTGATGGCGACGATGAAGACGATAATAAAGAGATCAATACCTGGGAGCCAGAAAACGGGAAGGAAAGTGATTCAGAACTGGCTGCCGATATAATTCAAAGAAACGATCTTGTCGAGACTGAGAAAGCTGCTGAAATCGGCGGTGAAAGAGCTTATTATCTGAAGAGTGATCTTTTCAGATTGAATCAAGCTCTTATACAGTTCTCGATGGACGTATTAGAGGACAAGGGCTTTACGCCTATGCAGACTCCTTACATGTTGAAGCATGAGCCTATGGCTGCAGCTGCAGAGTTGGAAGATTTTGAAGAACAGCTGTACAAGATCGAAGACGAGGACAAGTACTTGATCGCGACTTCTGAGCAGACTCTGGCAACACTCCACATGGACGAGATAATAGAGCCAAAGGAACTGCCTTTGAAGTACGGAGGATTCTCAACTAATTTCCGTCAAGAGGCCGGAAAACACGGTCAAGAGACGAGAGGGATCTGGCGTGTACACCAGTTCGAGAAAGTAGAGCAGTATATTTACACAAAGCCAGAGAATAGCTGGGAGCTGCACGAAGAACTGCTCAACAATTCTGAGGAGATAATGCAGAAACTCAACTTGCCTTACAGAGTTGTCAACGTCTGTACAGGAGACATGAACGACAATGCAGCTAAAAAGTACGATATAGAAGTCTGGAGGCCTCCTCTAGGAGAGTACGGGGAAGTTGTTTCATGCAGTAACTGTACAGACTTTCAGGCCCGGAAAGTCGGCGCCAGGATCCGTACAGGAGACAGCACAGAGACAGCACATACTTTGAACGCTACGGCATGTGCAACTTCCAGAGTTATGACAGCTATAATCGAGAACAATCAGACAGAGAAAGGAATCAAGATCCCGGAAGCACTTCAGAACTACATGGGTGGAAAAGAGTTTATTGAAGTAGAATAAAAAGAAAAAAAGAGGGCCTTTGAAAAGGCCTCATTCTCATTTTTGTGTTTTTTATTCGTCAAATAGGCCTGAGAAAGCTCTTAGCGCTTCCTCATCGTCGAATCCATTAGCCCATTCCTCATAATTAGGGCTTTCGTTATGAGGTTCGAAGCCCTGTTCTTCAGAAGTGTAGTCCTCAACAGAGTTACCAGGCCTTTTCATTGTAACACCGAAATCTACGGCTTGCTGTACTCTCGGGTCCTCTCCATCGTATGCCTCATCAGAGTCTTCTCGTTTGTGGCCTCCATCAGTCATTAGAGGATAGATATCAAACTGTTCAAAGGCCTCAATTGCTGTCACCATCAATCCCTCATCGTATTCGACTGTTGTATCGGATATAGAGGCCGGATCAGATGAGTGAAGAGCATTTATCTCTTCCTGAGAGGTTCTGATGTTTTCTGCATCGGCTTCTCCTCTGTAAGCTTGATCAGTACTTGGATTACCCACCATATCTATTTTTCACCTCTATTAAACTGTTTCATGGTTTTCTTGTTGCATTGCATGGTGTTGTGTTGGTTTAGTTGCATTATTGTATCACCTATTGGAAGTGTAGAAAGCTGTAAACCGGAGCTTTCCCGGATTTACAGCAGAAGCACTGACAGCAGTAGTAGAGCTGACAGTTCCACATTTACAGAAGAAACGTTAGAAGAATCTATCGAACTATCTTTGCAGAACGCATCCACCCTTCGATACAAAACATCCACCCGAAGTTGCGATTGCGTTCATAATATTGTCACGATGATTGTGATTTAAATAAGGATCGGCCGAATAGGTTCAGTACTGGGATGTCTGTTTAAATCTTTGCGATTGAAAGGTTTGTAGTTATGGAGACAACGGTGATGGTCGGTGAAAAACCGAACGTCGCAAGTAAACTGGCTCAGGCCCTCGGCGATTATAGCACAAAGACTAACAGAGGAGTGAAAAATTACATTGTTGAAACAGATGATCGCCGTATAATTATTTCTCCTGCTGTCGGGCATATATTCAATCTCGATTCTGTTGAGGATGGCTGGGATTATCCTGTCTTCGAAGTTGAGTGGAAGCCTACTTTTGAAACTGACGATTCTGCCGATTACATGAAAAAATACTACCATAATTTGAAAGATCAGCTGGAAAAAGCTGATACATATATCAATGCGTGCGACTTCGATCTTGAAGGAAGTGTTATCGGAGCGAACGTTATCAAACATATCACCGGGGCCTCTGACGATCAGATCGAACGTATGAAGTTCTCGACTTTGACTAAAGATGATTTGAGAGAGGCCTTTGATAATTTAGAGAGTTTTGACGGCGGTATGACTGATGCCGGGATCGCGAGACATATACTTGATTATTATTACGGTGTAAACGTCTCAAGAGCTTTGATGCAGTCTGTCCGTGAAAACGATCGATACAAAACACTCTCAACTGGACGTGTACAGGGTCCTGCTCTGAAAGTGCTAGCTGACAGGGAAAGAGCTATTATGGAGTTTGATCCTGATCCTTACTGGGAGATATTTTTACATCATTCAGAGTTCGATGCCAAGTTCCAGGAGACAGGAGCGGACAGAGACAAGATCGACAGGCTGTGGGAAGAGGAAAAGGCGAATCAGATCTTTGCCACAGTTGAAGGAGAGGAAAAGACACGAGTATCAAATGTTAAGATAAACAATTACTCACATAATCCGCCGATACCTTTCAACTTGACAGGCCTTCAGAAAGAGGCCTCTAGCCAATTTAATCTTTCGCCTAAAAAGACTCAATCAATTGCACAGTCCCTTTACGAAGATTCTCTGATTTCTTATCCGCGTACAGAGAGTCAGAAGCTTCCAGCAAAGCTCGGATACGAAAATTTGCTGAAGAAGCTTAAAGGCCAAGATAACTACGAGGAACTGGCGAAGAAAGTTCTGAAGAAGGATAAAAACGATAATATGTATCCTCGTCAGGGAAAGAAAGAGGATGATGCCCACCCGGCTATTTATCCGACAGGAGAGAGGCCTTCTAATCTTTCCAAGATGGAGAGAAAAGTATACGATCTTGTTGTCAAGCGTTTCTTCGCAGTGTTCGGAGATGCTGCAAAGAGACAATCACTTACTTTGACATTGGATGTTCTTGGATACGACTTCACAGCTAAATCCAAGGTTACAAAGCAGAGGAACTGGTTCGAACTGTATGATCCATACGTCAAAGTGGAAGAAGCAGAATTGCCAGGTGTTGAAGAAGGTGAAAAACTTGAAGTAGAGGGATTCGATCTTGAGGAGAAAGAGACAAAGCCTCCAAGACGTTACAGCCAGTCAGGGATCGTCTCAGAGCTTGAAAAGAAGAATCTAGGGACTAAAGCAACCAGGGCCTCTACAATCGATCGATTGTACAGCAGGAACTACATCGACGGATCTCCTATAGAAGTCACCGAATTGGGATTAACTATAGTCGAAACACTCGAGGATCACGTACCAGATCTTATGAGCGAGGAGTTGACTAGAGAATTTGAGGAGAAGATGGATGAGATCCAGAAAGGGGAAAAAACTAGTGACGATGTTGTAGGAGAGGCTAGAGACGAGCTTGAAGAAACTTTGATGAAGTTCAAGGAGAACGAGAAAGAGATCGGATCAGAATTAGTAGACACTATTGATTCTGAACGGAAGAGAAGAAGACAGCTCGGGCCGTGTGACGAATGTGAAGACGGAACTTTGAGGATAATCAAGAACAATGGGAATCGTTTCGTTGGATGTTCCAATTATGATGACTGTGAAAACACTTTCCCTTTGCCTAGAAACGGAAGTATAGAGGCCCTGGGAGAATTGTGTGATGAATGCGGTACGCCTAGGATTAAAGTGAAGAGGAAGAACAAGAATCCGTACTCTATGTGTATAAATCCTGACTGCGCTACTAAAGACGATTGGTAAAATTATTCATCTTTTTTAGGAATCATCTCTCTTTCTAGATCAATTGCAGTATCTATAAGCAGCCTTCCAAGCTGTCTTCCTCTTTCTGGAGGCATTCCTTTCTCCTCGAATCTTTCAGCGAAATGCTGCATCACTTCATCCTCTCTATCTTCATCTTTGACATCCAGATTGTTTTTCTGCTTGTATTCTATTACTTTCAGGACCTCATCCATTCTTTCGTCTACTTTTTCCACTATATCTTCGTTTATACTGTCTATGTTCTGTCTCGCTTCTTCAAGTAGATCTGCCATATTGATTTCGTCACCTCTTAATCTTTTCTGACTTGGTTCGACAGGAACTCGATTACTTCATCAGTTCTATTTTGGGCTCCTTCCAGATTAAACTGTTCGCCAAGCTCCTCGAAACGTTCTGAAAAGGCCTCTTCATCTTTTACAAGCTCCTTTAACTCTTCAGCCGACTCTATAAATTCATCCCTGATTTCTTCATTTTCCGGATTTTCTTTCTGTATACTTCCGTAGAGGCCTGATTGTTGATTCAACATTCTGGCTGTAAGATCTGTTATCAAACTGTACACAGGTGAAGAGAATTCCTGCAGATCATCTCCTTCGAACTCCGATTTGCGCATTACATCAGCGACTACAAGCTCCGAGAAATGCATCAGTCCCTGTACAAAACTCATCGCACTATCATGAGATTCTGGATCTGTAAAGTGGAGATCTGCGCCGTTTTCCTCCCAGAACTCTTCCATCACAGTCCACTTCTTTCCTTTTACTGGACACATGACAATTTTCTGGCCTTTTATTGAGTTACTTGGAGCATACATTGGATGCATTCCCAGAACCTCATCCGAATACTTTTCCATGGCCTCTACAGGCCTCTGTTTTACACTTGTGACATCACATAGGAGTGCATCTTTTGGAACATTTGGGCCTATATCATGTATAACATCAACAGTTACAGATATCGGCACAGATACTATCACGACATCGGCTTGTTTAACTATCTCTTCAGATTCTCCATAGCGCCATCCATGTTTTTCAGCTATTCTTTTTGCTTTTTCTTCTGTTGATCCTGATATAATTATGTGATTTCCCTCTTCCATTTTTTCTCCGAGGTGTTGACCGAACTTTCCTGTTCCTCCTACAATCGCTATCTTCTGATCAATCATTGTCCTTTACTGTATTTCTTGGACTTTAGGCCTAAATAGCTTTTCCAGAAAGATGAAACAAATTTTTTACAAGTTAAAGAACAAAGTAGTGTTCATGAAAAGGAGCGAAATGGATGAACGACTTGAACAACTTGAAATCTGGGAGGAAAGAAACGATAAACTTGTTACAAGAGTAGAATTCGACGACTACAGGGAAGCCGTCTTCTTCGCCAACACTGTTTTCGCGCTTTCAGAAGCCGAGTTCCATCACCCAGAAGTGAAAGTAGAGTACGGAGCAGTGGAGATTGATCTATGGAGCCACGACTCAGATGGATTAACCGAGATAGATTTTGAATTAGCCAAGAAAATAGAAGAAAAACTTGGAGAAATTAAATGGGATTAAACAGCTTTCTTTATCCTTTGGAATGCCTCTCTTATCTCTTCTTCTGTAGTTGATCCAAAACATATTCTGACGTTTCGATCGCTCTCAGGCCCCATAGGCTCTCCCGGCACCATTGCTACTCCCTCATCAATCATTCTCATACAGAAATTCCAGGAATCCTCTCCGACCTCCGGGAACGCATAGATAGCTCCTTCAGGAGCAACATAATCCCAGCCAAGATCATTCATCTCTTCAATCAATGCGTCTCTCCTCCTTCGATAGGCCTCTCTCATCTCTTTAACGTGCGAATCATCTTTCAGAGCCTCTATCGCTGCGTACTGGGAAATCTTTGGAGGACACGCCGTACTGGCTCTGGAGACTTTCGCATACTGCTCAATATTCTCAGGAGTATCCACTAGCCAGCCGACTCTCCAGCCCGTCATAGCGTGATTCTTTGATGCAGAGCCTATTATACAGCAGTTTGAAGAGTAAGATGAAGGAGAAACGTGATCTCTACCATAAGTCAATCTGTGATACACTTCATCGGAAATCAGGAAAGTATCGTTTTCATCTGCAAACTCCGCTATTTCACGGGCCTGATCCTCATTCAGTACGTATCCTGTCGGATTTCCAGGAGTGTTAACGACTACAAGATCAGCATCTCGGATTTCATCTTTGGCTTCTTGTCTCAAGTTTCTGTCTTCGTCCCAGTATTGTACTTGACTCCATTCATTTTCCGAGACCTCGCTGATCATTTTGTAAGGACCCCAGCAAGGATCATTGAATACAGCTTTATCTTCACTCTCTAATCTTGCTGAAAAAACAGCGAATAAAGCTCCCATACCTCCTGTCGTCACCATGACTTCTTCAGAACTGACTTCAATACCTTTCTTCATTGATTCCTCTACAGAAATCTCCTCTCTAAGTTCCTCCAGTCCCAGCATCGGAGAGTATCCCTGCTTGTTCTCCAAGCCTTTTTTGGCTGTTTCCTTAACGTGTTCAGGCGTATCAAAGCTTGGCTGTCCAATATCGAATCTTATTACATCGTCTTTCTTTGATGCTTTTTCGGAAATCCTCCTTATAGACAGATCAATATTTTCGACTCTTTCTCTCATACTTTATTCCTCCTCCGGGCTTGAGGCCTCTCTATAGACTCCAAGCTCCTGAACGTTTCCATAAGTTTCCAGGCATTTGATCGCTTTCTCAAGCTCTTTTCCTCCCGTCTGAGCCTCCACATAGAAGTAATATTCTCCGAGTTTTTCCTTTGTAGGCCGTGACTGGATGTGGCTTAGATTGATCTGATGGCCTGAGAAACAGGAAAGCATTGCGTGCAGGATTCCGGGCCTGTCCTCCTGAGGCTCAAGTATAAGTGAAGACTTGTCATAGCCATCTGATTGCCCGTTAAGGACAAGGAATCTTGTGACATTCACATCTTTATCCTGTACTGATCTCCTGAGAATATTTTTATCGTTAATTTCAGCGGCTATCTCGGATGCAAGAGCAACTTCTCCTTCTTCGAGGCCTGTAACTGCTTCAGCCGTCGAATTAGTCTCCTCAGTATTCCATGAGTTGTTCTCTATTATCTCTTTTGACTGTGCGAGGGCTTGTGGATGTGATTTTATTTTCTGGATGTCCTCGATGCTTTCCTCTTCAGATATCAGTGCGTGCTGTATACCTAGTGTTATCTCGCCCGTAACTTTCTCGTTTCTATCCTTCAGTAGATCGACAGTATCCATTACTCCTCCACCGAGAGAGTTCTCTATAGGAACGAACTTTACTTCTGTATCTGAATCAAATACATCTCTTATAGTTGAACAGAAGACAGGCTCAAGATTGTCAAAGTATTTTTCCGCTGCCTGATGAGTATAAGTTCCTTCAGGACCCAGAAGAGCTACTTTCACTTTCCCTCTTCCTCCATCAGATCTTCCTGTATATCCACTGCTGTCTCGATCAGTACATCCGCCAGTTCACGGCCTCTTTCCGGAGGCATCTTCTTGTTTCTGAACATTTCCTCGAAATCTTCTTTGACTTCTTCTTCTCTTTCCCTATCTCTTATACCCATATCCTCTCTGCTTTTGTGATCCAGGACTTTCAGCACAGCATCCATCCTGTCTCTAACGTTTCCTGCAATCCTGTTATTAGCTTGATCTATTTCCTCTCTGGCATCTTCAAGACTCATAGAGTTCAATTGATTCAAAGACTTTAGAAATTTATCCAGATAAAAATGATAGCTCGACTATCTTTCTCCTAGAAGAGACCCGAATCAGAACTTTTTACAAGGCCTTCATCAGTTATCTCGAACAGGACTTCCTTTCCCTCTGGAAGTGAACGATGCTTGGCTATGCGGGCCTTTCTAACGTTTTTATCGTTCTGTGAAAGCTTCACAAGACATTTACTCCAGTACTTCGGGACATCTCTGCCAACTAATTCAAGTCCATCTTCATCGAAACTTGTGTATACCTGATTCGTTATCAGCACAGGAAGATTATGATTTCTCGCAATACCGGATAAAGTTGACAACTGTTGAGATAGCTCCTGATTAACCTCTTGAGCATTGTCGCCATTTACTTTCAGACGATACAGTGAAACAAGTGAGTCAACTACGATTAGATCAATTCCTTCATCTTCTACAAGATTTTCAAGGCCCTCAATTGTCTCATCCTGCTGTTCGAAATCCGTTACATCCTTCAAGAAGATATTGTCGAGCGCATCTTCATTTGCTATCTGCATGAATCTCTCAGGCGAGAAAGAGGCCTCTGAATCAATATAAGCTACTTTTCCTCCGTTCTCCGCTACTTTTGCAGATACTTGGATGCATACATTTGTCTTCCCGGAGCCTGATTCACCGTAAAAATTAGATATAACTCCTTTCTCAACGCCGCCATTTAACAGCGTATCGAGTGGTTCACAGCCGGTAGAAACTCTTTCTACTTCCACAAAAAGAAAAAGTGTTACAACTCTTTTATCCTTAACCAGTTCGGCTTCTTTCGAACACCAAACACCGGACTTAAATTCGATACATTCAAATTGAATGACATGGGAAAGCAAAGGAGACATCTGATCTACGGCGCGATTTTCGTACTAATCTTTGCTACGGGCTCCTTAAATATCATGACTGACGGAAGATTCGCTCACCTTATTTCAAGTCAGACACCATGGCACTCCGCAAAACCGACTGCTACTCCTGAAATAGAGATAGAGAATAATCTGAGCCTGGTAAACAATGAAACAGGAGAGATCAGAGGCCTGATCAGAAACGCGGACGAGGTCTCCTACATTTACTACGGAGATTATAGGCCTCCTCTTCTTGAACCTGATTTCAGTCCTCCTATCAGCGGGGGAGAGGATTCTCTGCCTCCAACTTGGCTGTGGGATCATCCTGAAAAAGAGATAAAATTCAGCATTAAGTTCAACTCTTCAGAACTGGATGGAAATCAAACGCTTGGCATAGAGGCCTCAAAAAGCGATGCAGAGACTGTGAGGAGAAACTTTACTGTAAATATTTCGTGAGTTTTTTCCCATAAAAACAACTTTTTTGTTTACGTGAACAAAAAAGATTTAAACTTTAGTTCCTCTCTTGTTCTTATTATGTCAGAGACTGAAGCTGCTTTGTTTACGTACAACACCGAGAGGAAGAACTTTGATTCTGTTTATGAGAGAAACAAGTTCTACAGAGGCCTCTTCGGCTACAAGCAGACAGTCAGGAAGAACGGAAAAGAATACAGTTACGAAAAAGACGGATTGATGGATGACATACCTCACATAAGGATAGATGACAGTGTTTTCGTTACTGATACGAACTATGTGTCTCGTATAGAGGCTTATTTTGATAAATGGGGTAAGAAAGTATCAATACATGTCTTTACAGTGCTTATAGAAGATCCAAGTATTATTGAGAAGATTGGAGATGGTGATGAACAATGACAGATGATAACTCAGTGAAGCTGCGTGTAGGAGAAGTTCCTCCGAACGCTCAGCAGGACATCGGGAAAGGAATTGTAAGAATTGACAGCAAAATCATGGAGGAGATAGACGTCCGGGAAGGTGAGGCCGTGGTGATAGAAGGTGAAAGAGAGACAGCAGGAAGAGTAGCAAGAAGCTATCCTGCCGACAAAGGCCTCGGCATCGCAAGGATGGACGGATACATGCGTAAAAACGCTGGTACAAGCCTGGGTGAAAATGTCTCAGTTCGAAAAGCCGAATTAAAGGAGGCCGAAGAGATAACACTGGCTCCGGCAGAACAAGGAGTTATGATGCAAGTATCGAATCCAAACATATTCAAGAAAGGCCTCGCCAATAGAGCAGTGATGCAGGGCGACATAGTCGTTCCTGGAGGAGACAGAGATAGAAGACAGTCGATGTTCGATGACATGCCTTTCGACTTCGATATGGACAAGTTTGCCTTCAGCTTCGGCGGAGAAACAAAACTGATGATAGTAAAGACGAAGCCGAAAGGTCCTGTACAGATCACGAGAAATACAGAGATTAAAGTCAAGAAACAGGCAGTCGAACAGCAGGAACAGCAACACGTCAAAGTTCCAGACGTCACGTATGAAGACATCGGAGGCCTTGATGAGGAAGTACAAAAAGTCAGAGAGATGATCGAACTCCCACTAAAACATCCTGAAGTCTTCCAGCAACTGGGAATCGATGCACCGAGCGGAGTCCTATTACAAGGACCACCCGGAACAGGAAAAACACTCTTGGCGAAAGCAGTAGCCAACGAATCCAACGCTACATTCCTTTCAATCGACGGACCGGAGATAATGTCCAAGTACTATGGAGAGTCTGAGAAACAGTTGAGAGAAAAATTTGAAGAGGCCCGGGACGATGCTCCAGCAATTATCTTCATTGACGAAATCGATGCCATCGCTCCAAAAAGAGATGAAACAGGCGGAGAAGTAGAAAGGCGAGTTGTAGCACAGCTGCTTTCCGAGATGGACGGATTAGAGGCCCGTGAAAACGTGATTGTGATTGCAGCAACGAATCGTGCGAACTCTATTGATCCAGCGCTGAGAAGAGGAGGTCGTTTCGACAGAGAGATCGAAATAGGAGTGCCAAACAGAGACGGGAGAAAAGAAGTACTCCAAATCCACACTCGAAACATGCCTCTAGCTGACGACGTCAATCTCGATGAGTTAGCAGACAAGACACACGGATACGTCGGCGCAGATCTCGAGACATTATGTAAAGAGGCCGCAATGTACGTACTGAGAGAAGTACTTCCAGAAATAGATCTCGACGAGGAAATACCAAGCAATGTACTTGAAGATCTTGTAGTAGATAGAGAGGCCATGATAGAAGGAATGAGAACCGTAGAGCCTTCACAGATGCGTGAAGTAATGGTCGAAGTTCCACAAACCACATGGGACGATATTGGCGGCCTCAACGACACAAAAGACAGATTAAAGGAGATGGTAGAATGGCCACAAGAGTATCCTGAGCGTTTCAAGCGCATGGGAATAGAAGTACCAAAAGGAATACTTCTTTACGGATTGCCAGGTACAGGAAAAACACTCCTAGCGAAAGCAGTGGCCAACGAATCAAACTCCAACTTTATCTCAGTTAAAGGTCCCGAACTGCTCTCCAAGTACGTCGGAGAGTCAGAAGGAGCTGTGAGAGAAGTCTTCAAGAAAGCACGTCAAGTTGCTCCTTGTGTCCTGTTTATAGATGAGATAGACTCGATAGCGCCAAGAAGAGGAAGTCGAAGCTCTGATTCAGGAGTTGGGGATCGTGTAGTGAACCAGTTACTGACAGAACTGGATGGAATCGAAAGTCTTGAAGGAGTAACTGTTATAGCAGCTACTAACAGACCTGATATGATTGATCCAGCGATTATGAGGCCTGGAAGGATTGATAGAAACGTTGAAGTTGAAGTACCTGACTTAGAGGCCCGTAGAAAGATTTTCGAGGTTCATACAAGAAAAATGCCGATGTCAGATGATGTTGATCTCGATGAACTGGCTGAAAACACAGATGGATTCGTTGGAAGTGATATTGAATCCGTCTGTAGAGAGGCTGGAATGGATGCTCTCCGGAACGATGAAGACGCAGCTGAAGTAACTGAGAAAGATTTCCTTGGAGCGATCGATGATGTGAGGCCTACAGCCACAGAGGAGAACTTGGAGCGTTACCGTTCCATGATGAAGAAGATGGATGATATCGAGGAGACTAAGGAGACGCCGGATTACTTCGGCTGAAAAACTTCTTTTTTCTTCACCATTCTATTTTTATTAACCGATACAGGATTGTATACATATGTCTGGAAAAGAGTGTGTCGTATGTGGAGAAGATTTTGATTCTGAAAGAGGTCTGAAGATTCATCAAGGCCAGATGCACTCAGACAAAGAGATAGAAAAAGCCGAAAAAAGTGAAGAAACTGAAGACAAAGAACTTTCAGAAGAGGCTGTCGAGGAGGAAAAAGACAATAATTCAGAAGAAAACGAAGAAAGTGAAGAGGCCTCTTCAAGTATAGATCTTTCACTGAAGTCTGCTGTTGCTGTGTTCTTTCTAATCGGCGTTTTCTCAGGTTTTTCACTAGGTTTCTTAGGTTCAGCGACAGGAGGCGCTGATCTAGGTCTGCCAGAGTTTAATTTCACAAGTGCAGATAGTGATTTAGAGTTTCAGACTGTTGAGATAGGAAATATTACTCTAGGAGATGATCCAAGTCTCGGAGATGAAGATGCTCCAATCAAAGTAATACAGTACACTGATTTTGGTTGTCCTTACTGCTCTGAGTGGCACGGACATGATGCGAGCCCGTTACTGGAAGCTGATTCAGAAAATATATTCGATAACTTCAAGAAGGAATTGATCGATACAGGGGAAGTACAGTTCACACTAAAGGATCATCCAGTGCCTGATCTACATCCTAACAGTTTAAGGGCTCACGCAGCAGCTAACTGCGTCTACGACCAAAATAAAGACGAATACTGGAGCTTTTTAGATGAACTGTATGAAACAAGAGATGTATGGACTTCCGGAGGAGACAACAGAACAGCCAGTCACTTCGAATCCATGGTACAAGAGAGAGAAAACATCGATACAGAGAAATTCATCCAATGTTATCTTTCAACTGATGGCTCAGAGATGGTTGAAGACAGGACCAATGCATTAAGAAATATAGGAGAGTTAGGCACCCCAACATTCGTTATAGGAAACGAACAAGATGGTTTCGTCCTCTCGAGCGGGATAACTAGAGTGGCCGAATTTGAACGCGCCATCTCACAGGTAAGAGGTTAACTTCTTGTAGTTATCTTTTTGCCATCCTCTGTAAGTATCACTGTATGCTCTGCCTGTACAACAGTTCCTCCATTTATTTCCTTGAGTACAGGATAGGAATGAACTATATCAGCCTGTACAAGTTTCCTAAGAGCCATTCTTTGACGTGCACCGAAATCATCAAACCATCTAGACGTAAAAGGCAATCCCTCGAAACTCTTTATTTCTTTCAAAAGATCTCTTTCCATACGGCCTCTAACATTTTTATCACTTTCCAGCTTATAGATATTGCCGTCAGAGCCGTTTTTTATCCTCCCAGAGCCATCAGTAAGGAAAGGCTCTATAGCAAAGGCATCTCCTTCCTCTAGAATATGATCAGAGTTATTCACAACATTGGGAATCGACACCCCAGCATGTTGTTCGTATTGGCCTAGATAATGGCCTGTAAGATTACGAACGACTTCATATTCCTCCGGAACAGAATTTTCTATAAACTCGCCTACTTCTCCAATCGTTTTACCTGGCTCTATAAACTCCAAGGCCTCTTTAAGTACTTTTTCAACAGCATCAATCATTTCCTGTCTCCTGCCAGAAGGATTAACAGTTAAAGCAGTATCAGCAATATACCCGTTAGAATGAGCGCCGATATCAATTTTTACAACGTTCTCAGCCCTTAGTTCTTGTTTCTCATTAACACCCGGAGTGTAATGAGCTGCTTCATCGTCTACAGATACATTCACAGGAAAAGCCGGCTCAAGGCCTCTTTCACGTATTAGATCCTCTATATTATCAGCTATAGTTTTCAAGTTCGTGCCTGGCTTAGCTAATTCTCGGGCCTCTTTACGGGCCTCCTGTATAACTTCTCCGGCCTTGATGTAGTTTTTCTTTGCTTCCTGTTCCATACACTAAATAGAGGGAAGAAAAAGTAAAAAGCTATTCTCTAGAAGCTCCAGAGTTCTTCGCTGCCTCTTCTACTTTGTCAGCTATCTCCATGGCAAGTTCTTTGTCAAGCGTATCCGGAACAATTCTATCAATTTCAGGCTCTATAAACTCCATTATAGCTTCTGAAGCAGCTATCTTCATTTCTTCATTTATTTCAGAGGCTTTGGCATCAAGTGCTCCTCTAAAAACACCAGGGAATGCGAGGGAATTATTCACCTGATTATCGAAATCACTTCTACCTGTGGATGTGATAAAAGCTCCTGCTTCAGAGGCCTCATCCGGGTATATCTCCGGTTCAGGATTTGCCAGCGCAAAAACTATGGATTTTTCATCCATGGAGTTTACCATTTCTTTTGAGACTATTCCCGGAGCTGAAAGACCAATAAATACGTCAGCATCTTTCATGGCGTCTGAAAGATCTCCCTGTTCCTCCGAGGCAAGTGTTCTTTTTGCCAAATCAGCTTTGTAGCTATTTTGATCGTCTGTTCTAAGTATTCCTGATGAATCCACAGGCACGATGTTTTCTGCTCCTGCATCAAGTAAGAAGTTTGCTACAGCAATGCCAGATGCGCCTGCACCAGATATAGCGATCCTGACATCTTCCAAATCTTTTTCAGCCAATTTCAAAGCGTTTTTGACTGCTGCTCCGACTACTATAGCTGTTCCATGCTGATCATCGTGAAAAACAGGGATATCAAGTTTCTCTTTCAGTTTTTCCTCAGCTTTAAAGCATCTTGGAGCCTTTATATCCTCTAAATTAACTGCTCCGAAAGTCGGGACCTCTCTTTCCACGTGTTCGATAATATCTTCAGGAGAATCAGCATTGATACAAATTGGAAAGCCATCTACTCCTCCAAACTTTTTCATCAAGTTTGCTTTCCCTTCCATCACAGGCATAGAGGCCTCAGCACCTATATCACCAAGACCCAGTACCGCAGAACCGTCAGAAACTACAGCAACAAGATTTCTTTTTGAAGTATATTCGTATGCTTTTTCTTTATCTTCTGCTATTTTTTTACACGGGGCTGCTACTCCCGGCGTATAAACCAGTCCGAGATCTTCTTTTCCGTTGATCTCTACACAGGCCTCTACGCTGATTTTTCCAGGGTTTTTACTGTGAAGTTCCAGTGCTTCATCTTCTTGACTCATAGAAACAAGTTAGTGGACAATACTAAATAGCGTTTTCAATCATTTAACTGGAAGTCAATATCAACTGCAATAGCCGAATCCTCTCTCAACATCAACGGATTGATGTCAATATTTTCAATTTTTTCATGATTAAGGCCTATCTCGCCCAAAGTGATTATAGCATCTTTTAGAGATTCAAGAGAGTAATCCTGGCCTCTCATTCCTTCAAATATAGGCGATGAACGAAGCTCATGTATCATTTGATCAGCTTCTTCCTCACTAATTGGTGCTACACCAAATGAGACATCTTTAAACGCTTCAACGTATATTCCTCCAAGCCCAACCATAACAACAGGTCCAAACTGCGGATCACGTTTTAATCCAAGGGCAACTTCCAATCCTTCAAGCTGTTCCTGTACCTGTATAGAGACTTCTGTATCAAGACCTGTAAAAGCTTCCTCCACTATACTCTGGAACGCATTCTGTATCTCTTTTCTGTTCCTTAGATCTGTCTTTACGCCTCCTAGTTCCGTCTTATGCGATAAATCTGTCGAATCAAGCTTCAATGTGACAGGATAACCTATTTTACTGGCGGTTTCAATAGCTTCTCTAGGCGTATCAACAGATTTAGTCAAAGCAGTATTGAACCCGTACTCATCAAGGATTCTTTTCGCACTTGAGAACCCGCTGTAATTATCTATCGCTTCAGAAGCCTTCTTACTCTTTTTTACCTCCTTATAGCTGTATTCTATCCCCCTAAATTCTCTGTAATCTGACATCGCTTTGATAGATTTGACAGCCTGTTTCGGATCATCAACTACAGGCACCTCATTTCTTTCAAGTATCTGTCTCCCTTTTTCGACGTCTTCTTCTCCCATGAAACATCCACAAACTGTTTTATCAGTCTCTTCAATTAGGGAAACGACTGTGTGAGCTGTTTTTTCGATCTGTGTATTTGCTTGTGGAGTAAGTACAACTATCAATGCATCAACTTCTTCATCTTCAAGAACAGCACGGATCGCATCATGATATCTTCTGTGCCCTGCATCACCCACAATATCCACAGGATTATCCTTAGAGGCCTCTTCAGGCAAGTTTTCAGTTAATTCTTCCACTGTTTGATCCGTGAAATAAGCCATCTCCATGCCTCTCTCAAATACTTCATCCGCTGAAATGACTCCAGGACCTCCAGCGTTCGTTACTACAGCGATATTTTTTCCTTCAGGTAGAGGCTGGAAGGAGAAAAACTTTCCAAAATCAAGCAGCTCTCTGTTTGACTCAGCTTCTATTATTCCTGTTTTCCTGAAAGCAGCTCGATAAGCATCTATACTTCCTGCAATACTTCCTGTATGGCTGGAAGCTGCTTCTCCACCACTTTCAGTTCTGCCTGACTTGATCATAACTACAGGCTTTTCTCTGGATGTTTTTTCGGCCTCTTCAATAAACTCTCTTCCATTTTCAATGCTTTCAACATAAGAAAGGATTACATCTGTTTCTTCTTTCCTCCAGTACTTTAGGAAATCGATCTCATCAATCATCATCTCATTACCTAGAGAGATAAAGTGATTGAAGCCGATATTTTCCGGCTTGCTGTAATCCAGCATAGCCGTGCAGAAAGCACCCGACTGACTCATGAAAGACATATCGCCTTTTTCAGGCATCTTTGAGGCGAAGCTTGCGTTCATAGAGTTCTCAGTATTTATAATGCCTAGAACGTTAGGCCCCAGTATTTTCACATTATTTTGATCAGCCAGATACTCTACTTCCGACTGTAAAGCTTCATTTCCTGTCTCAGAGAATCCTGCAGAGATTACAACAGCAGAATCAACTTCTTTTTCCCCGCAGTCCCTGATTACATCCGGAACAAACTTTGCCGGAACAGATACGACTGCGAGATCAACATCCTCCGGAACTTTATCATAGGCCTCTATGCCCTCCACTTCATCGGCATGAGGATTGACAGGTACGACTTCTCCATCGAATCCGTGGATGAGATTATCAAATATCTCGTGTCCTGTCTTGCCTTCGTGTCTAGAGGCTCCGACTACAGCGATTTTATCAGGATAAAGGAAGTTTTCAAGATCCATACATTATTTTTGTTCAGGCCTGTACTTTAGTTTGTTTATTTCACCGCAGAGTCGCAAACGATTTTTTATATACAAGGAGAGGCCTTTTCCAAATTATATGAGAGAAGAGGTCTATTCTGGCTCTATAGAAAAAATCGAAGTGATGGGAACTGAAGATGACGAAGATTTTCCGTGGATAGAGGAAGAGGAGTACAGAAAGCTTTACAGAAAAATGATGATTGCGAGGAAATTTGATGAAAAGGCCTTTTCACTCCAGAGGCGTGGAGAAATATCCACTTACGCACCTCATAAAGGTCAGGAGGCCTGTCAGATAGGAGCTATCTTTGCTTTAGAGGACGATGACTGGATGGTGCCTTCCTTCAGAGAGACAGCAGCATTTATTCAGAGAGGTGCTCCTCTAGAGAAAATATTCCAGAGATGGATGGGAGACGCAAACGGTCAGAAAGGTCTCTCCGATTTGAATACTTTGCCAGTCGCGATTCCTGTAGGAACTCAGAATCTGCATACAGCGGGACTGGGGATTGCGATGAGCTTTGAAGAAGACGAAAACGCCGTTATCGGATTCACAGGAGACGGAAGCACAAGTCAGGGAGACTTCCACGAGGCATTAAATTTTTCAGGAGTATACGATGCGCATTCTGTCTTCTTCATACAGAATAACAAATTTGCGATCTCCATGCCTATCGAAAAACAGACAAACTCCCAGACACTGGCTCAGAAAGCAATAGCATACGGCATAGATGGATTACAGGTCGATGGAAACGATATACTGGCTGTAATAAAAGCTACAAGAGAGGCTCTGGAAAAGGCCAGAAACGGAGAGCCTGTGCTGATAGAGGCCCTGACTTATCGACTGGAGGATCACACGACTTCAGATGACTCGACTCGTTACAGGGATGAAGAGGAAGTCGAAGAATGGAAGGAACACGATCCACTGAAACGTTTCAGAGAATACCTGGAAGAACATGGAATGTGGGACGAGGAGTTAGAGGCCTTTGAGGATGAAGCCAAAAAAATAGTTGACGAGGCAGCAAATAAAGCACTGGAGATGGATGATCCTGAGTTCGACGAGTTGTTTGACTATGTGTACAAAGATATGCCAGATTTACTGAAACAGGAGAAAGAAGAATTCAAAAAGGAGGCAAATAATTAATGTCTAAATTTAATATTGTAGAGGCCGTTAATGAGGCTCTTCGGGATGAAATGGAGGCTGATGATAAAGTAATAGCCTATGGAGAAGATGTCGGAGAGGACGGAGGCGTCTTTAGAGCTACCGAAGGCCTTCAGGACGAATTTGGCGAGAAAAGATGTTTCTCAAGTCCTCTAGCAGAATCCGGGATCGCAGGAACAGCAATCGGGATGAGTCTTTATGGCTTCAGACCTGTAGTAGAGATGCAGTTCTCAGGATTCTCTTATCTCTCTTTTTATCAGATCAAGGAACACGCTTCAAGGATGAGGATCAGAAGCCGTGGAGACTACGAAGTACCTCTAACCGTTAGAGCTCCTTATGGAGGAGGAATATCGGCTCTTGAGCACCATCAGGAAAGTCCAGAGGCCTTTTTCTCGCATGCACAAGGCCTTCACGTCGTGATTCCAAGTACTCCTCAAGACACTTATTCGCTGTTGAGGAAGTCTATACAGCTTGATGATCCTGTAGTTTTCCTCGAGCCGAAGAAAACTTACAGGGCTTTCAAAGAGGAAACAGATAAAGAGAAAGAAGTAGAATTAGAGGAAGCTCGAATCGTTAAGGAGGGAGAAGATGTTACTTTGATAGCCTGGGGAGCAATGGTGCCTGTGGCGGAAGAGGCCTCTGAAGAAGTAGAGGCTGATGTTGAGATCATTGATCCAAGGACTATCTATCCCATGGACTTTGAAACAATCAACGAGTCAGTGAAGAAGACCGGGAGAGCCATGGTGCTTCATGAAGCCCCTAAATCAGGCGGATTTGGAGCAGAGATAAGCTCAAGAATTCAGGAAAACACTATTTTAAGCATGGAGGCTTCTGTAGAGAGAGTTACTGCTCCTGACGTACCTTATCCTCTTTATACTCTTGAAGATTACTACATGCCTGACAAAAAAAGAGCTGTAAAAGGCCTGAAACGGGTTCTGGAGTTCTAGGTGATTAAAAGCATGAAAAATGAAATTTTGAGGTGCGTTCATTTTTGAACGTGCCAAGATGATGAAACTCTCTAGGTGAGTTTCATGGAGTTTGAGTTCCCTGATACAGGCGAAGGAGTAACAGAAGGAAAGTTTCTAGAATGGAAAGTAGATGAAGGGGACGAAGTAGAGGAGGATCAAATACTTGGAGAAGCAGAAACAGATAAAGCCGTAGTAGAGATTCCTTCTCCATCAGATGGAAAAGTAAAGGAATTGAAGGCCTCTCCAGGCGACACTGTTTCAGTTGGAGACGTTATCATGGAACTGGAGACAGGAGAATCTTCAGAGGCATCAAAAGATGATTCTGAGAAAGATGAAGAAAATGATAAAGAGCCAATGGAAGAAGGATTAACTGAAAAGGAATCAGAGGAATTTTCTGAAAAAGCTTCATCCTCAGAAAATGTGCTGGCTCTTCCAAAAGTGAGGAAGCTTGCAGAAGAAAAAGGAGTAAAACTCGCGGACATAAAGACAGAGGAGAGGATTACAGAGGAGGAAGTCTTAGAGGCCTCAAGGAAAGATACAGGAGAGAATAAGAGAAAAGAAGTTGACAGATTCCAAGCCTCTGACGTTGATGCCTCTCCTTCCGTGAGAAAATTAGCGAGAGAGAAGGATATAGACATCGAAAACGTTGAGGGGACAGGTAAAGGAGGGAAAGTCACTCGATCAGATGTACTGGATAAAAAAGAACCTTCCAGTAATCCAGAGAAAAATAGAAAAGATGAAAACAAAATAGAATCCGATATTTCTGGAGAAGAATCGAGGAAGCCTCTCAGCAATCTTGAAAGAAGTATTGCGGACAAAATGAGTAAATCCAAGTCAAGCATCCCACATGTAACCCATATAGACAAGGCTGATGTTACAGAACTGTATGAGATACGTGCAGAGGAGAAGGAAGACGTTGACGTACATCTCACGTTTATGCCTTTCATCATGAAGGCTATTTTGGAGGGATTGAAGCAGTATCCGGAGTTAAACGCAGAGCTTGACGAACAAAAAGATGAAATCGTATTGAAACATTACTACAGTTTCAACATGGCAGTTGACACTGATAGAGGCCTTCTAGTTCCAAGGATAGATAACGTAGACGATAAGAGTATAGTTGAACTTGCTGAAGAAGTGCAGAACAAAGCCAGTGAAGCGAGAGATGGAGGATTAAGTTCTGAAGAGATAGCTCCTGGCAGCTTCTCGATATCGAATATAGGGGCTATCGGCGGTGAAGCTTTTACTCCGATCATTAATCCTCCACAAACAGCTATAATGGGTATCGGAAAAATCTCAGAGACAGCGGAAGTTGTCAATGGGGAAATAAGGCCGCTTAAAACAGTCAAGCTTTCCTTAAGTTACGATCATCGTGTTGTGGATGGTGCTACAGCTGCGCGTTTCATGAACACCGTTATTGAAAATCTTGAGGATCCTGGGAAAATGTTGATCAAACTTTAGGTGATAAAAATAGTAGTAGGTGACATCGAGACAAGTACTGATCTTCTAGTTATCGGAGCAGGGCCTGGAGGATACACAGCTGCGATAAGAGGTGCTCAGAAAGGCCTTGACGTGGTATTAGTTGATAAGGAGAAATTAGGAGGTACGTGTTTGAATCGTGGATGTATCCCAGCAAAAGCATTGATACATGCCTCAAAGTTCCACAAAGAAATACAGGACTGGCATGAGATCGGTATAGAGGCCGAATGCGAAAATATTGATTTCTCCAAAATAATGAGCTGGAAGGATTCAGTAGTTGAAGAATTAAACAGCGGATTGAAGCATATAATTGAACGCGAAGGAATCGAAGTGATGAAAGGTGAGGCCCGTTTCATAGATGAGGAAACTGTCAGAGTAAGCGAAGAACACAACGCTGAGAACGTGAATTTCGATAAGGCTATAATAGCGACAGGATCCCGGCCTGTGGAGATACAGGGCATTGAATTCGATAACGATAAGATAATCTCCTCCAGAAAGTTGCTGAATCTTGATGAAGTTCCTGAAGAACTTGTAGTCGTCGGCGGAGGCTACATCGGCATGGAGGCAGCTACAAAGTTCTCAAAGTTTGGGACAGATGTCAAAATAGTAGAGGCCGAGGAAAGGATACTTCAGAACTTCGATGAGGATATAGTAGATGAGATAAAGGAGTCAGGCCCGGAGTACTCAGACGAGATATACACTTCTGCCAAGGCGTCCGGCTTCAGATATGAAAACGATAAAATACTGCTTGAGGCCGAGACAGAGGAAGATGAAATCGAAATAAGAGGAGATTACATACTTGTGGCTGTGGGAAGGACTCCCAGGCCTGTACTTGATAACCTTGATCTGAATAACACCGATGTAGAGGTTAAAGACGGATTTATCGAAGTCGATGATAAGTTGAGAACCTCCCAAGAGAATATTTTTGCTATAGGAGACTGTATCGGACAGCCAATGCTCGCTCATAAAGCTTACAGAGAGGGCAGAGTAGCCGCAGAAGTAGCTTCTGGAGAGGCCTCTGCATTTGACAATCAATATATTCCGAAGGCGATGTATACAGATCCTGAAGTCGCTACTGTCGGAATGAGTCTTGATGAAGCAAGAAAGGAATTTGATGATGTCCTTGTTGGAGAGTTTCCTTTCAGGGCCTCTGGAAGGTCTCTTACGATTAATCAGGAATCCGGGTTTGTACGTGTCGTGGCTTCTGGGGATGAAAAACTGCAGGGAGTTCAGATTGTAGGATCTAGAGCATCTGATATGATTGCTGAGGCGACTCTAGCACTTGAAATGCAGGCATATCTCGATGATATAATAAACACGATTCATGCCCACCCTACTTTTCCTGAGGCTTTTGCAGAGGCCTGTGAAGATGCACGTGACGAAGCGATTCATATCTAATTCTAATTATCTCGACTTACATACAGGTTTTTTAAAGAAGTGAGCCTATTCTATAGATTATATGCCAGAATGTGATTTCTGTGATGAGGAGTTCGATTCAGAAGTTGAGCTCCATATTCACTGGGGCGAACAGCACGAAAAAGAACTTAATTCGCACCAAGAGGATACTGTAAAGAAGGCCCGCAGAGAAAAAGAAAAGGAAGAGAAACTGGAAAGAGAAAGAAAAAAGAATCTGGCATTCAAAGTTTTAGCTGGAGGAGTGGCAGTAGTTATTGCAGCCATTGTAATCCCACAGTTACTTGAAGCAGGGAATATCGGAGAAGAGACTACAGATGGGGCAAGCTTTACTCTTGAAGGAGAACCGTTTTTGGGAGATGAAAATGCTTCTGTCACAGTTGTAGCTTTTGAAGACTTCTACTGCCCTTCATGTAAGAGTTTTACTAATGGAGTTAAGCCTAGACTGGAAAGTAACTACATCGAGACGGGAGATGCCAAGTTTTACTATCTTGACTTCCCTCTGAGTTTCCATGATCCACAGGCAACGGCTGCTTCAGTTACAGCAGAATGTACATATCAGCAAAATAATTCACAGTTCTGGCCTGTACACGACGCACTGTATGATCAGCAGAGAAATATCGATTACACACCGGAAAGACTTACACAGTTAGTACGTGACAACACAGAAGGGCTTGACTACCAGTCAATCAGATCATGTATTTCGAATCAGGAAACAAGAGATAGAGTTCAGGAAGACCAGAGAGAAGGACTGAATGCAGGAGTACAGGGAACACCTACAGTCTTTGTGAACGGAGAAGAGGCCTCTGATTTCACGTACGACACTCTTTCAGGCATGATTGAAAGCGAGCTTGAAGGATAAACAACATATCTATCTTTTTTCCTATCAGAAGTATTCAATCACTGAAAGCGGCTTAATCCACTCTGTTTTCCTTTACCTTTCAGCTGATCTTCTGTATATCCAAATACCTTAAGAACTCTTGTAGCAGCCGGAACCACTTGATTATCGATGTAGTAATCAGAATCATAGTTTTCAGCAAACTTAGATAATTCTGCTCTATCTGAGATGCCTCCTCCACCTCTCGTTATAACATATTTTACTGTAGCCTCAGGCTCTATAGTTATGCCTCTTTCCTTTGCTTTCTTTACGGCCTCTACATGCGGCGCCTTTGATCCATACTCTTCAGGAGGCTTCGTCAAAGTTGTATGGATAGTAAGTTGCTCTACAGGAATCTCCTGATTCTTCAGATTCTTTATAGTTTCCTTGACTTCTTCTGCAGCTTCAGATATCTTTTCCTGTAGTACTAGAGATAGTACTTTTTTCTGAGTGTCCTTAGCTACAGGGCTCCAGTCTCTTCTTACTTGTTCAAATCCTGTTATCTTGAGATTCCCTTCTTCATCCATCAATGCGTATTTTTTCTTTGCGCCTTCGCCGGATGCTTTTGAAGTGAAGAGTCCTCTTTTGAAATGACCCTCGAACTCAAGTTCCATGAATTCAGGCAGATTCGAGTTGACTTTCTCCAGGAATTCTTCTCTTCTGTTCTCTACATCATCGCCTCGAATAAATACAGAGTCAGTATCGCCGTAAACTATCTCGAAGTCCATTTCTCTTGCTATATCAATAGTGTCTTCGATGTATACTCTTCCCATGTAAGTTGTGGCTTCGGCAGATTCCTTTGAGTACCAACGAGCACCATTGTATCCGAGATAACCGTAGAAAGAGTTAGCCAGAATTTTCTGGGCCTGTTGCCGACTGTAAACTCTTTCATATTCCTTTGATCCTTCTTTTAGATCATTAAGACTGTCTTTCAATTCATATCGGCTTTTAACAAGATCTTCAATCAGTTCAGGGAAAAATCCTTGTTCATCTTGACAGAAATAAAAATCGAAATTCTTTGGAGAAAATTCCTCCTCGCATCCCTCTAAGTCAAGCATCTCCGGGGAAATATTATGCGCGACCATAACAGTAGGATATAATGAACGGAAGTCAAAAACTGAGATGTTTTCATAGAGGCCCGAATCAGGTGTGTATACGAAACCTCCCTCATAGGCACCTTGATTCGATCTCCTTCTCCTTTCATTTCGTGTAGGCCTGTTTCTAGAGAGCATATTCCTATTATAGGCCTCTCTCAAGAGAAAGTTCTCAGTTAACTGCCCGTAAGTCAATCTACATGCATCAAAGGGAATAAGGCCTGTAATACGGGAGAGCTCCATTATCTGTGGGATGAGTTCTTGAGCAAGCTCGAATGCTAGCTCCGAATCCCTGAGATTGTATTCAGCAAGTTCTCCGGTATTCTCCCTGTTTCTCCACCACTCCTGCATCTGTTCAAAACTTACATCGTCTTTTTTCTTCCCCAGAATCTCATTTGCTACCGAATCCAGATCAAGAGTCTCTGAATCAAGGCCTGGCGCCACCACATGAGAAATAAACGGAAATAAATCAAGATGCATACGTCCCTTTAATCTTGCGGAGGAGAAACGGCCTCTCCTGTCAAACTTGACTCTCTCACCGTCTCTTCCAAGCGAAAGCTCCATCCCATAATTTTGAAATCTTTCTCGAAGTTGCTTGAAATCAAATTCATCAGTATTGTATCCTGTTATTATATCCAGATCTCTGTCCTCTACAATCTTCTGAAAACGCTGTAGAAGCTGTTCCTCGGATTCAAAGGACTCCACGAACTCTTTGTCGGCCTCTCTCAGTGAAAGTACTTTCCTGAAGTCTTCACCGTAGAACGAAGCCATTATAATCTCATCGTCGATCAATTCAAGATCAAAAGCCATCATTGAGAAATTCGGAAGTTCTTCATTAGAGGCCTCTACATTTTTCAGCTCGACTTCAGTATCTATATTGGTGTTTGAGATATTTTCCAGTTCCTCACATTTTATCTCAACTGTCTCTCCCGGCCTGATTTCTTTATCTATCAGAAAACGCTTATAGAACGGTATATCGAACTCTCTAGCCTCTTCAACTGATTCAAGCTTCTCTATAGAATATTTTAGCTTTGGAACTTTGGCAGGGATATCTGTTGATACTTTGAGGACTTCTATTTCCTCTAGTCCATCCAGTCTAGTTACTTTCTCGACTTTTTCCACTTTTAGAGGTCTGTCCTTGTCGTCCGTGAACTCTCCTTCTTTTATTTGTTCCTCGGCTTCTTCAATATCGTCTGGAACTGCATAGAAGTAAGGCTGAAAATCCGGGTCTTTTATCAGGACATTTTTTCCGTCCAGAGTCTTGGCGAATGCTCTGACTGTGACTTCGTCTTCGTGGACTGTGTAGTCCGCATCAAGTATAGAGAGTTCAAGTTTCATGTTATACTTGGATGAGTTGAGAGTTAAGTATTTTGAAGAGTGAAGTCAAAGACTTAAGTTAAAGCGCTGTAAAACAGTTTCTATGAGAACTCTTCTGATTACAGACATCCACGGCGATACAGACAATCTGGAAAAAATAATTGAAAAAGAAGACTTTGAGGCAATTCTATGTGCCGGAGACCTTTCCGATGCCAGAGAATTCGATGATTATGAGGGGAAACTTGAGGAAGTGCTGGATCTATTTGATAAAAAAGACAAATTAGTGAAAGCTGTGCCGGGAAACATGGATCCTGAAGAGGCCTGTGTAAAGGCCTTGAGGGAGAGAAGGATCAATCTTCACAGGAAGATCGGATCGTTCGACGGATTTGAAGCAGTCGGGTATGGAGGAGGGATAACTCCTTTCGGCACTCCTTTTGAGCCTTCAGGAGAAGAGATTAAAACTACTGTAGAGACTCTAAGTCAAAGGATGAAATCAGATACAAGATTGGCTGTGATCCATCAGCCTCCTTCAGACTGTGATTTAGATATAGCTGATGGAGAACACGTTGGAAGTCCTGAAGTGAGAGAACTCTTGGAGGAATCAGAGTTTGATCTCGTCTTGACCGGACACATTCACGAGTCTAGAGGCCGTGACAGCTTTAACGGAACAGTCGCCGTCAATCCAGGTCCTGTGATGGAAGGATACTATGCAGTCGCCGAGATAGGAGATGGGATCGCAGTTGAAATAAAGGAACTTTGACGGCTTTACATTATATCTAGGCCTTTCCAAGGAATGCCAGAGTTCATTTAGTGGTATAATGGAGAGGCCTTTTCTCAGTGTTTTCTTTTTCAAATGAGAGTGTTATTTACAGGACAATCAGTATTTGGCGTATGCTACACGCCACATATTTTTATATAGGAGTAAAACGTATGTTAATTGTACAAGTCTTAAAGGAGGTGACACTATACAATGGCAGAACTACCACTAGCACCTGTAAAGAGGATTATCAAGCAGGCTGGCGCTTCAAGAGTCTCAGAGGACGCAGTTGAAGAACTAAGAGACGAACTTGAATCTCATGCAGAAGATCGTGCAAGAGAAGCAAAGCAGTACGCAGAGCACGCCGGCAGAAAGACAGTACAGGCAGCAGACGTTAAGACTTCAAGATAAAGTTTTTTCTTGAAGAGGCCTGTACGTTTCATACTTCCTTTTTTTATTTCTCACCTATCAGACATATTTATAGTGAAACTTGAAAACAGCTTCATACTTTTCCCTGGCATCGGACAGAAGACAGAGAAAAAACTCTGGAAAGACGGTATACGCCACTGGGATCATCTGGAAGACTCCTCAAAATACAACGATAAGCTAGATACTCATAGGAGTAAGGCAAGGAAAAATCTTGAAGTAGAAAACTCGCTCTATTTCAACGATAAGCTTCCAAACAAAAGCCTCTGGAGAGCGTACAAGAATTTTGAAAAAGACGTTACATTTTTCGATATCGAGACTACAGGATTGAAGCCGGAGAGGAATAAGACGACGACAGTAAGTTTTTACCGCAACGGCGAGTCGAAAACATTGATCAGAGGTCAGGACCTGACACGGGAAAAACTAGAACAGGAGATATTCGACTCTTCTATGCTTGTATCTTTCAACGGGAAGCGTTTCGATGCTCCTTTCCTGGAGAAAAACTTTGATATGAATATCGAGAAGCCTCATATCGATCTGATGTATCCGTGTAAACGATTAGGATACTCTGGAGGCCTGAAGAAGATCGAGAAAGATCTGAAGATTCAAAGAGAATTAGAGGACATCGACGGAAGGGAAGCGATCAAGCTGTGGAAGAAGTACGAAAACAACGGCGATGAAGAAGCTTTAAACAAGCTTGTCAAGTACAACAAGTACGATACAGAGAATCTTCAGGATTTACTGGAAATCGTGCGTGAGAAGTTAATCGAGAAAGTCGCTGACAGGCCTGAAAGATTCGAGTAAGAGTCTGTAAACTTTCCTTCTAATATTTTTCTACAGTAAGCTACACTATCTGTAAGGCAAGACTTAAAAGGCCTGATTGCTAATTAGTAGTTGAAGAAAAATGGCCTTGGTTAATACTATTTCACCCTCCGGAAACATGTGGATGGATCTGGTGAGGTGCACCCATACCGCAAACAAGGCCAAGGCTTTCTCCATTATTAATTATCTGGATGAGTAAAGTGGGATGAAGTCTTGGCCGATACAGTGGCCAAGTACCGACCGCGAACACTCAACAAACAATTTCTTGATAGCCTCTCGTTCTACCTCTATGAAACATAGAGTGAGGGCTTGGGCGATGTAGTGCTTGCAAGGTACTATGTCGCCCTAAGCACGTTCAAAAACTTCATTCAAGCAGAAAAATGAAAGATCCAACGAAAAACGAGGTGCCAAACAAAAAATGACAGCTAACACACGAAACTTCGAGGCAGAGCTTCAGGCCCAGCATGAAGACGCTGGACAGGCAACAGCAGAGTTACATCCTGAGGCAAGCGTCGTTCCGGCAACAGCACTTTAAAAAGGAATAATAAACAAGTAGGGGAATGAGGAGTTAGAGGCCTCTATCTAATCCTGGTTCTGGTACGCCGCTGATTCAAAGGCAGCCCAGCCATTTGCCATAGAATCCAGGATAGATGTGAATGATTTAGCAGGCTTTACTACTTTTCTCCGGCCTTTAGAGCCTTCTCTTGAGTCACGGTACTCCAGGTACTCGTATTGTATGGCGCCGAGACGCCTTAATTTGGGAAGTATATTGTTTTTCAGATTTGAGAGGCCTTTCTCATGCCCCCATTCATCAAAGTTGTTTAACTTTTCGGAATCGATCCCTCCCTCAGCTTTCAACTCTCTCAGAAAAATTTTGGCGTACTTGTTCCTCTTCGGCGATTGTTCGTGTGGGAAGAAAAGGTCAACAATTTTCTCCCAGTTCCAAGCTCTTTCACTTAACTTGAACTTCTGCCTGTCTTCAGGGATTGCTATAGAGTTTTTAGTTACTATAGTCGAGGATTTCCTGGCTTCTTCGTCTACAAACGGGTGGTCATCAGACATAAACAAAAAATATGATTAAAGAAGGTATAATACTTTCCCTCTTCTTAGGAAAAGATACTGACTATACTGCTCAGGACAGATGAGAGGCCTGAGAACGCATAGGCTGCTACGATCCAGATAATGACGAAAGACATGAACAGTATATAATTCCCTCCTGCGCTTGTTGAGGTCATATTAAATGAGGAGGCGATTACTGATATCTCCATGATGTGTTATTAGATGAGTTCATTTATATCAGGCCTGTCAGATTTGTCAACTTTTATTAACAGGATTAGAGAAAATTTTCACTAATGAAACACGTACATCTTACAGTAATTTTAGGCCTAGTTGTGATTTTTGCAGGTAATGTTTCCGCAGAGACAATCACAGTAAATGATAACGAAAATACGCCTTCATGGGGTGAACGGATAACAGTACAAGAAGGAACTACTATAAGCCCTGTTTACTGGGGGGAAGGATTCAGTATAGAGAAAATAACAGATTCAGTTCAGATACTGGATTATCAAACTCAGGAAAGTATAGAAATTAGGGAGTTAAATTCAGAAACGCTGTATCAGGATTATGTTGTTAATGTTTGTAATATAGGAGAGGCCTCTTCAGAGGCAATAATAACTAGGAGTACTGAAAGTATGGAATCGCTCTGTGGTGGTTCTGAGGAAAGCCACAGTTATGGAGAAAGTATCTCTGTTGGTGAGAGTGATGAGATAGTATTCGGGCCCGGAAATGCAAACTCACTTGAAGTCGAGTCTATAAGAGAAGATACATCAAACGAGGATTCGAGCTTCTTTGAATTTACTACAGGACAGGGAACTGATGAAAGAATTGTCTACGTAGAAAGTAGAGAATCGGGCAGAGTTGAAGAAGTAGAATTTGAGACCGGTAAAGCTACAGTTTTTGTAGAGGAATTATCTACAAGAGACAAAGAAGCCCTGATAAGAATTGAAAGAGATATTTCACAATCTTCTAACTTTGAATGTTCTCAAACAAATCTGGAAGAAAATCAGTACACTTTCTGCAGCCAAGAAGGAGATACAGCAGTTCAGAACATCGATCTGGGACATACTACGAGAGAACTGGAATACAGATACAATAACAGAGCCTATGGCTCAGGCGAAGAAGTCGCAGCCACATTTACAGACAGCGATGGAATGACATTGACAGTCACTCAAAGAGGGCTTAATTACAAACAGGCAAATATAGACATAGTTGAGTGGAGAGGCCTGAGACAGGAACACGACGGAGCGAGACAACAGGCAATAATTGAAGTTGAACCTGTAAGAAATCCTGAGGCCTCTATAGATGTAAACAGAGATATTTTGACAGCTGGAGAAAGTTTTAACACTAATTTTGAAGCGTTCAACTTCGGGAAGTATCGTCTGGAAGTTGAGGGAGCAGGATTATCAATGGAAACAGTTTTCGATGAATTTGAGAACTCCAGAACTCTGGACTTCACTCCGGAAGAGCAAGGAGAAGTGAGATTGAATCTTGTAGCTCCCGGAAACTGGTGGAATCCTCTGGATTCGGACAGAGTGATTGATGAAAAAACTGTTGAAGTACAGAGACGTGAAAACTCCGGAAGAGAAGAATACAATTTCGGAGAAAAATTCAGATTAAGTGAAGGAGAAAATACGACTATCGAAGGCAGGAATTTTTACTTAAGTGCTTTAGGGCCTAGAGTAGTCCTTTGGAGGCCTGAGAGATCTAGTGACGCTAATTCTGATATCAATCTTCTGGATGACCCTACAAGGATGGATTTTAGGTACAGCGGCGGCTTCAGTGGATACGGATACCTGTGTGAAGTTTCCGGCGGAGAGGCATCTATCGTGATCGATTCAGAGGAGAAGAATCCGTGGGATGTATGTGATAGACATCCCTCCAATATGAGAAGTGAGTCAGATGATTACGAAACAGTAGACTATCAGGTAGGAGAGAAAACAACTGTAACCCCTGGAGAAGTCGTGGAATTCGGGGAAAGCAGAGTATATATTGAAGAAGTTTCAAAATCAGGAGATCGCTGGAAAGTAGAGGGATTCAAGGAATGGAGAAGTGAGACAACTGATTACAGTGCAGGCCCGATAAACTACTCAATCACCGATTATTTCTATGAAGGGGATATGGCCTCAAGCCTCTGTGATGCTTCAGACGGAGAGGCAGAGTTAGTCATCGAAAACGTAGAAGATGTGGAATCTGACTGGCCTCAAAGCCACTGCACAGATGATTCATCGGATTCAGGAGATATCCAAGTAACACAGGCACCTGATACTCCTTCATGGGGAGAAATATTTAACGCAAGCCAAGGTGAGACTGTAAGTCCTGTTTACTGGGGAGAAGGATTCGAAATAATCAGCTCGAGTTCAGATATGCTTGAAGTAAGAGATTTGAGAACAGATGAAACAGTTTCAATAGAGCCTGGAGAGGCCTCTACACTTTATCAGGATTATGTGCTCCATCACTGTAGTTCAGCTGCTGGGACTTCCAGCATGACTGTGACGCGTGGAGGCGAAGAAACATCCGAAATCTGTCCGGAAGAAGAAGATATTGAAGAAGAAAACAGTATAGAAGTAAACGAACTACAGTCAACTCCTTCATGGGGCGACAACCTCAACTTTAGTGAAGGAACAACGATAAGCCCTGTATACTGGGGAGAAGGATTCATAGTTGAAAGTATCAATGATGGAAGGATCAATATTGTAAATATTGCCGGAGATGAAGATCTAATTATTGGAGAAGGCAACATGAGAACTTTCTACCAGGATTACGTGATTCATGCATGCAACGTTGGAGATGAAGAAGGAACAGTGTCTATAACGACAGACAGAGAGCCACATAACGAGGCCTGTGGAGAAATCAGCACTTCTGATAGTATAGAAGCTAACATCGGAACCGAAGGGAACAACTTAGAAATAACAGGAAGTATGGAAGTTCCTAATCCTTGTTACGGAGCAAAGGCCTCTGAGCTCGATGTACAGGAAGGAAGCATAGAGGTATTTATCGAGGCTGTAGAGCAGGAATCAGGCAGAGTTTGTCCTTCCGTAGTTGATGAGGCCTCTATAGAAGTGAGTGAAGAGCTTGAGCCTGGAGAGTACAACGTTAATTTAGTAGTACAAGAAAGAGATGGTGAAAGAGAGGAGTTAAGTGAAGAGATTAGTATCTCAAGCGATTCAGTAAAAGTACAGGTAAATATGAACCCACAGAATCCTGATTTAACTGATGAAGTTGTTTTAAATGTCAGACCTGAAGGCTACAGCTATGAATGGGATTTAAATAACGATGGAGAGTTTGAGAGAGAAGGTTCACACGCGAGAGTAAGTTATGATGAACCAGGATCGAAAAGGGTTACTGTAAGGACTGTGGATACTGTAGTTTCTAATGAAGAGACTGTTGATTTTGAAGTCTCGAATCCGGATATCGATTCCTCTCTGACAGTTTCAAAGGATGAGATCAGTCTTGCTGAGCCTTTGATGATCAAATATGCTGTGGGAGAGGCTGTTTCCAGAAACGGGTATAGAGTTGAGATAGAAAATCCGGATGGAGAAACTTTGTTAAAGAAGTCTGAGACATCCAGAAGCGGATCTGAGAGATTCATACCTGGAAATGATGCAGTTACAGGAAGTTACAAGGCAAAACTTGTGTCTAACGAAGGCTTCCTGAGTTCGATTTTCAGAAGTATTTTCGGTCCTGAGGCAGAGGCCTCTTTCAAAGTAATTGACGAAAGCGAATCTGTTTCAGAGTGGAGAAGTTACTGTGAGGATAATGGATACGATCATGAGACGGCCTCTGGAAGAGTTTCGTGTATTCAGGAGGATATAGGGCCTGAATGCTTCACGGAGAATCCTAGTTCAGAGTGCAGAGAGATAGCTGAAAGTGTCTGTCAGTACTACATAGGAAGTAGTTTTGATGTAGCGAATGGGAGGTGTAACTAGTGAATAAAACGTTGACTATAATAGTCGGAGCCACTATCTTGGTTGTTATGACGCTTTCAGTCATATCCATGATGACAGGAGGCGTCAACTCTACTCAAGAATCCAAGGATCAGTTCCAGAACTCTACGACATGTACTATTCAAGCCAGAGAGGCTCAAGATGCAGACTCCCCTTCCATGGTGGAGGATAGGTGTCTTGATTACATTGATGATGCTAGTTTCAGGAGTGAGGCTGAGACTGCTGAAGTAGATTGCTGGCTTTCAGGAGGAACATGCTGATTTTATAATTTTTCACTTCTTCTCCTATACACATGAGTTACGAAGATCTCTCACGTGAGCAACTTGTAGAGGCCCTTGAAGAAATGGAGGAAAATTTTGAACAGGAAAGAAGTGAGAGAAAAAGATTTGAGGAACTAGCCAAGAAAACGAAGGCTGATTTCGAGAATTACAAAAAGAAACAGGATGAACGAAAAGAACGTTGGCAGGACAAAGCGAAGGAAGAACTTTCTGAAGACCTTATTGAAGTAATAGACAATCTTGAGAGAGCATTGATGGCTGCTGAAGAAGAAACTGCCGTAGTGAAAGGAGTAGAGATGGTGAATGAACAACTCTACAACACTTTGAATCGTGAAGGCCTGAAAGTTATCGAAACAGGGGACAAATTTGATCCGGAGATGCATAAAGCTGTTGAAACAAAGGAACACGAAGAACATGAACCAAAGACCATCCTGGACGAGAAGCGAAAAGGATACAGATTTGGAGAAAAGATTTTGAGGCCTGCAGAAGTAGTCGTAGTTGAGAAGACTGACGAAGACGAATAATTTTGATTATACTTTCATCAGATCTCTGAGATCTTCAGGGATCGATTCTTCAGGATCAATATCTAATTCGTGAAGAAGTTCTCTGGATTGATTTCTGAGGCCTGTTTCAGCGTAAAATTCTTCGGGGCCTGAATGAGCCATGTTTGTCCACACAGGGCCTTCTGCCGGGACTTCTCCTATATCAAGTCTCATCAGTTCGCCATTCACTGTTCCCCAGTTCTTGTTGTGGCCGTCGATGTCTCCATCTCCTGCGTTGACTATCTTTCCCTGTCTGACAAGTTTTTGACCTTCTATCTCATCCATGGCTTTGTCTATAGAGGTCTCGAAAAGTCTCCTCTCCCGAGATTCGAAAGGATCCTGCACGTGAGGATTATTCCTTCTTGAATCGCCTCCAGGAAACTTTGGCCTCTGTTCAAAACTTGTGTGATCGATATACGGCGTGGCCAAGAACAAGGCCTGATAATCTCCGCCCACATCTGTATGCAAGAGAGCTGTATTAGGAACGTTTAATCCGTTAGCATCCATTACTTCTGCATTTCTTGCTCTTGCAAGATGATACGCAGTCAAGTCCTCATATGTATCAGTTTCAGGAGTATTCTCATCCAGCAAAGTCCATAGAACATACTGTTGAGAGCCTTCAGAAATAGCCAGATCATCTACAGTGTATCCTACATTGTATTTTCCCTTCAAGGCCTCTCCGGAAAACTCCTGTGTCGAGACTTCAACTTCGTAAGTTTCCGGAAGATTCCAGTTCACGTTGTTATTGTAGAGAAACAAAATATAAATAATTTCTGTATCTGGTGTTTTATTGGACTGAGTTGGAACAGTTTAAAAATTTTTATTCACGTAAACAAAAACATAAGCTAGGTGTTATTCTAAAATGAGCAGAATTATTGGAATTGATCTGGGAACAACAAGAAGTGCTATGGCCACAATTGAAGATGGTGAGCCAAAAATCATAGAAAACAAGGAAGGAGAAAGAGTTACTCCTTCAGTAGTCGGCTTTGACGACGGAGAGAGATTGATCGGAAAGCCAGCGAAGAATCAGCTTTTGACTAATGAAGAAAATACTGTTAAGTCGATCAAGAGGCATATGGGCGAGGATTACGAAGCCAGTCTTGACGGAGAAGACTACACACCTCAGGAAATCTCCGCCATGATTCTGCAGAAGATGAAGCAGGACGCTGAAGACAAGCTGGGAGACGACGTTGAAAAAGCTGTAATCACAGTTCCTGCGCATTTTGATGATACTCAGAGACAGGCAACAAAAGACGCTGCAGAGATTGCAGGCCTTGAAGCAGAACGTATTTTGAACGAGCCTACCGCTGCAGCTCTGGCTTACGGAATTGACGATGATAGCGAGAAAACAGTACTTGTATACGATTTCGGAGGAGGAACCTTCGACGTAACAGTCCTGGAAATGGGCGACGGAATCTACGAAGTACAGAGTACCGAGGGCGACAACAATCTTGGGGGAGATGATTTTGATGAAAAAATCGTTGAGTATCTCATTGAAGAATTCGAAGAAGAAAACGGGGTCGATCTGTCAGACAATGATGAAGCCATGCAGAGGATCAGAGAGAACGCTGAAGAGGCCAAGAAAGAACTCTCCTCCCGAGAATCAACTAAGATCAGTATTCCGTTCATCCATCAGGAGGATGGAGAAACTTACAATCTTGATGAGGAGTTGACGAGAAGCAAGTTTGAGTCTCTTGTTGATAAACTGATTCAGAGAACTACAGAACCGACAAAAAAGGCCATGAACGACGCCGGAGTCAATTCCGGGGATCTTCACGACGTGATTCTTGTAGGAGGAACTACAAGAGTCCCTGCAGTAAGAGAGCACGTCCAAGCGATTACAGGCCTTGAGCCAGATAAGAGTGTCAGTCCTGATGAAGCTGTTGCGCTGGGCGCATCTATCCAGGCCGGCTCTATAAGCGGAGAGATGGACGATATCCTATTGCTTGACGTTGCTCCGCTTTCACTTGGAGTAGAAGTCAAAGGAGGCCTTACAGAAACGTTGATTGAGGAAAATACCACTGTTCCTGCTGAGGAGTCAAAGACATTTACTACAGCTCAGGACAATCAATCGACTGTAACTGTACACGTTGTACAGGGAGAAAGAGAGATGGCTCGTGACAACAAGTCTCTAGGCCAGTTCAATCTTGGAGGCCTTCCTCCAGCTCCCTCCGGACAGCCACAGATCGAAGTTACTTTTGAAATCAACGCTGACGGGATTCTCCAGGTAAGCGCCGAGGAGAGCCAGTCAGGTGAAGAGGCCTCTATCACGATCGACGAAGCATCAAGACTGGATGAAGACGAAATCGAGAGAATGAAAGAAGAGGCAGAGGAACACGCCGAAGAAGACGAGAAAAGAAGAGAATTTGTCGAGGCGAAGAACAAAGCCGATCAGCTTATTTCACAGGCCCAGGATCAGATAGAGGAACACGGAGACAAAGTTGATGACTCTGTGCTTGAAGGAATCGAGATGACGATAGACGACTTGGAAGAGTTCCGTGAAGATGTTGAGATAGAAGACAAAGATGAACTTGGGGATAAAGTTGAGGAACTTGAAGAGAAGCTTCAGGAGATCGGGAAAGAGATTTACGGAGATCAAGAAGGCGCTCCGGGCGGAATGGGAGGTATGGGTGCAGAAGGCTTTGATCCTTCAAACATGAGTGAAGAAGATCTCAAGGAAGCTGCCCAGAACATGAACATGGGAGGAGGCCCACAGCAAGGAGGAGACGACGTTGTGGATGCGGACTACGAGGAAGTCGATACAGAGGCCGAATCCGTATCGGAAGAAAAAGAGGAATAAAGTTTCTACAAATTTTTTCCCCTATTCTTGCTTTCTTCTTTTCAAGAAGTCCAGGGAAAATTTTTTAACTCCAGAGTGACAACACTATGTCATGGGTTTCCGTCAAAATGTTCTAGAGAGTATTCCAGAAAACGCACATGGGAGAATGACAGGCCTCGCAGAATTAGTAAATGAGGCCTACAGGGAAGATAATTTAGGATCTGATGAAGTTTCCATATTATATGACGAGTTGTCAGGACATGGAAAGCCAGAGTTTCCAGTAGTAGGAATACCTCATGGAGATTTCTATCAAAGATTAGGAGACAGATGGGTTCAGGCAGGAACAGAAACTGAATCAGTTGAAGCAGATTCAAACGTTAATGTAAGCCTTTATACCATCAGAACTCAAAATGACGATTTCATTAGAGAACAACACTCGGAAGAGTTTCCTGGAGAAACAGGAGAGATAGTTAGAGATTCGATAGATAGTTTCGACAATACTTTCTCAGATATGGGAGAAATTGCAAAGCCTTTCATGAAGTATGCAGCAGAAAGAAAACAAAATACTAGAGGACTCAATAGTCAAGAATGGTACGAACAATCTCTTGACCTTGATCAAGATATCATAGAGGTCTTTGATTACTTTGTAGATGAGACACAGTCGGTTCTAAGAAAAACATTTGGTCCTAAGGATGATAGCATAACTATGTTACGAGGAGTAAGCTCTGATGTCGTAGAAGAACATGGTAGATGGAGTGGAGATGATTTGATACTTGAAAGCGGTTGTGTAGAGCACTGGACGACTTCTCCTACTGCTGCTAGTAACTATGGAAATGGATACATAATAATGGCAGATATACCTGTAGACGATATTCTTGTTGCCAATCCCGTGAACAGTGGGACAGTGATGAATCTTCCTGAGAGCTATATTGCCCGCGGTACAGAAGAATATAGTGAAGAAGAGGTTTACAGTGCCGATGAGGCAGACACTCTAGAGTTTGCAGAAACTATTATTGAGTCAGTAAAGTAAAATTTTTTCTCAGCTGATTGAAGTTTAAAATTTTTGTACACGACAATTAAACTACATGGCCAAAGAATACTATGAACTTCTCGGCGTGAGCGAAGACGCAAGTCAAGATAAGATAAAGAAAGCTTACAGGAAGAAGGCGAAGAAGTACCATCCTGATTCCAACAAGGATACTGCCGACGAAGAGAAGTTCAAGAAGATTAACAAGGCCTACGACGTTCTTTCAGATAAGGATAAAAGGAAAAAGTATGATAGATTCGGAAAGCAGGGAGTTGAAGGAAATTCTTCCAGAGGCCGTCAGAGAGCCGCATCTAATTTTCAGGATATATTCGAGCAGATTTTCGGCGGAGGCCGTAGTAGACGGCAGAGACAGGACCGTGGAGAGACTCTACGTATAAACACAACTATCAGTCTTGAAGAGGCCTATGAAGGAGTTGAGAAGACTTTTGAAGTGACAAGAAAGAAAGTGTGTGAAGAATGTGACGGGACTGGCGCAAAAGATGGGAACACTGTTACTTGTAGTGAGTGTAACGGACAGGGTCGTGTAAGAAGAATGGAGAGAACTCCTTTCGGCCGTACAGAGACAGTGGCTGAATGTCCAAAATGTGATGGCCGTGGAAAGATTCCTGAAGAGGCCTGTAATGGATGTAATGGCGAAGGTTTAGTTGATGAAGGGGAAACTATCGCTGTTGATATACCGTCCGGTATCAGAGATGGCCAGAGAATGCGGATTGAGAACAAAGGGAACGCCTCTAGGAACGGTAGAAACGGCGACATAGAGCTTATTGTTAATGTTAAAGCAGATGAAGAGTTTGAAAGAAAAGATGCAAATCTATTTACTACTCTTGATATTGGTATAGGTGATGCTGTACTTGGTGCTGAAGTAGAAATCGAGGCTCCTTCGGGGACTTTTGAAGTGACTGTTCCAGAAGGTGCTCAGCCAGGTCAGGTGCTTCGATTGAGAGGAAAGGGAATGCCAAGTAGGAGAGGTCATGGAGATCTACACGTTAAATTGGACGTCGATATTCCGGAAAACGTTGATGAAGAGGATAAAGAAGTATTCAAGAAATACAAAAACGAGAAAGAAATGAACAATTCCTTCTTCGAAACAGTAAAAGACTTCATCTAAAAACCGAAAGGCCTATATCAAGGCCTTTACATAGGGCACGAGATACATCACAGTTACCCCTGTAATAAACATTATCGAATGGAGTATTAGATTATCTTCTGTCTTGAATCTCGGTAAAAGGTCACTTCCTGCTATGTAAACAAAGTTTCCTATTACAAGAGGAAGCAAGTACAGATTGATGCTTTCTGTCATAGCTGTTAAAGCCAGAACCATACCTGCTCCTATAAACATGAACAAACTGATCCCTACATTGAACAGTACTGCTTTAGTTCTTGAGAATCCACTATGGACAAGCACCCCGAAATCCCCTGCTTCTTTTGGGACTTTGTGCAACATGACTCCTATCGTAGCTGCTACACCAGCCGGAATACCTGCTATGAAGCTTGAAGCAATCAATATACCGTCTAAAATATTATGTACAGAATCTCCCGCGATTAAAACGTATGAAAAGGCCTCTACATGATCTGCGTCGTTGTGACAGTGCCAGTGGACTGCTCTTTCTAGGAGAAGGGAGAAAAACATCCCTCCAAGCACTAGGAGGCCTGTCTGCCTCGTGTATCCAAATTTATTGGCCAGTTTGAACACGAGATGTATGAATACTCCTCCAAATATTGTTCCTGCTGAAAGAGAGATGAGATAAGGAGTTAGTTTTTTTGTTCTTTCTTCACTCAAGCCAAGGAACAGGGCTCCTATTCCAGAAAGTATAGAAGTTGCTAAAAGTGCTGTCAAAACAGTAGCGATTACCATATCAAATGAAACGAGTTATTAACTTTTTAAGCAATACTATTAATTCTGTGTTATGGAAGTAATAAGCCTATCAATAGACGATCAGACACTTGAGAAGATTGATGAGATAAAAGATAAAGGAAGCTTTAACGGGAGAAGCGAACTTATCAGGAAAGCTGTCGAAGGACTATATCAAGATATAAATAACAGAGACCATCTAAAAGGAACTATTAACGCGGTTATAGTAGTTAGGCACCCTCACAAACATGAGCACGGGATATCTAAGATCTCTCACGAATTTGATGATATAGTCACTACACAGCTACACAGCAAATTAAGTGAAGACAAGTGCTTGGAAGTTTTCCATACTAACGGCGCTGCAGAGAAAGTACTCGGTTTTTACAACAGATTACAGGGATCTAAACACACCGAATCGGCAAATCTGCTTCCACAGAATCGATAGAATCAGGATTAACTACCTATGAAGAAAAATATCAAAATTATTTCTCTTTTATTGTCTCTTCTGATTTTTTACAAGTTTTTATGGCCCAGATTCAGTGCTTTAAGCGAGTTTATTAGACCTCAATATGTAGTTGATGTCCTCGGGCCCTTCGGGCCTCTAGGAATAATCTCAGGACAGATATTACAGGTCATATTTGCTCCAATTCCTCCTATTACTGCTATAGCCTCAGGAACACTTTACGGACCTTTCATAGGTGCTTTCATCTCCATTATAGGAGCCAGTATCGGCACAGTCTTTGCTGTGTATGTTTCAAACAGGTACGGCAGGCCTCTAGTTGAGAAAGTGGTTTCAGATGAAAACATGCAGAGATTTGATGATCTGACTCAAAAAAGCGGTTATCTTCCATTCATCGTGCTTTTTGTATTCCCTGGCTTTCCTGACGATGCACTATGTTTCATTGCCGGACTGACAAAACTCGACTGGAGAAAACTTGCTTTGATCGGATCAATAGGCCGGCTTCCCGGAATTCTAATGCTCACTACTACAGGATATTCAATCGCAGAATCCTCAAAAGTCATGTTTATAGTTTCAGGATTATCGATTATAGCTATCAGTATTCTTTCAGTAAAGTACAGGGAAGAAATAGAAGGAAAGATTTCAGGTCTCTCCAGTCGTTATCTCTAAAAACATGAATAGTGTATTATTTAATATGAAACTGGCGCATACGATGTTGAGGACAGGATCTCCAGAAGAGATGATAAAGTTCTATAGAGAGGCCTTTGGCTTCGAGTTAAGAGAGAAAAAAGAAATGGATACTTTCACGCTTTATTTTTTGAGAGCTGACGATCAAACGGCTGAAATCGAGTTAACTTATAATCACGGCGAAGACGACAAATATGAGAGAGGAGAAGGATTCGGGCATATAGCTATCCACACAGATGAAGAGCAGGACTTGGAAGAGGCCTATAGAGAAGCTGTTGAGGCTGGTGGAGAGGATTACAGGCCTCCTTCAGAGTGTCCAGGGAATTATGGTTTTGTGAAGGATCCGGAAGGATATGAGGTCGAAATCTTGGGAAGAAGTGCCTGAGACATTTACGTCTATTTTCCTCTTCTTTCCCTTGATTTTTATTCATGGATAGACAATTCTGTACTAGTTGAAGGGTGTTAAAGCCCAACATACTTGAAATAGTAAAAACAAAAAATCAACAGTGGCTAAGATAGATGGATAAAAACAGATTTGTGGCGTTCTCAAGCATGCTGTTTGTATTCGCGTTACTTGCCTTAACAAGCACAGTAACAGCGTTGACAGAGAACGAACTCTGTGAATCAGGAGATCTTTCAACTACCTGTACTGTAACTAATGATGCAACATTAGACGATGGTGACGCCTTTAATGGACAGGATCTAGTATTAGATGCAGGAATAATTTCCTCAGGAAACTACACACTGAATTTCTCAGGCACAGTTACTTTCCAGTCCAACGCATACGTTGAAGGCGGAGGAGACATCTACGCAGACAGTTTTGAAAACTTCAATAATCTTGAAATAATTAACGGAACAGGAAACGCATATCTCTGTGAAAGAAACGGCCATACAACATGCAAGGCCTCTAAAGGAAACGTTCAACTGGACACAGAGTTCAACATCACGGAAAACAGATTCCTGTACAGACAGATAAACGACGAATGGAATCAGGGATACCTGAACTGGACAGAAGACATCTCTAACTCTGTAGAATTTGACGACAATTTCACAGAACTAGAGGCCTACTACACAGCTTCAGGCCTCCTAGAAAATCAAGAATACAGGGTAGTAGAAGATGGAAGTACAGTAGATACAGTAGAGTCGGATGTAAACTTCTCAAAAGTTATTTGGAATAGTTTCAATTCAGTAGAAAGCAAGAATGTGACTGCTGCAGATTCGATATTCTTAGAGGCCTCCAGCATCATTGAATCGAAAGGAGATGGAAATACAGAATATGATCCTCGAGGTAATGAGGTGATTATCAACATAGCCCCACAGGCACAAAAAAGAGTTACTACAATTCTGTTATATTCTGAATCAAGTCAAGTCATAGACTATTATATAAAGAATATTTCCAGTGAGGAAAGAATTGTAGATGAATCATTCAGTCATCCTGGAGGAGGATGGGATAATGACCCGATTGATGAGAAAGTATTGAATTCTGGAGAGGAGTTCGAAATCGGAATACAGGCCAACAAAGTCTGGTACGAGAGTGATGGAGACCTCCCGATTACCAGAAACGACGTCAAATGGAAAGAAGGAGATTCAGATGCGAATGATGAAGCTTCTTTCACCTACATCATTAATTTTGGTGTTGGATCAGTATCAGGCTACAAGCAGAGCGGATACCTTACTACCAGAGCTCTAGATGCAGGGAAAAAAGTTGATTGGAATAAGTCAGGAATAACTGAGACACTGCCTGTTGGCACCGATACAAGTTACGACTTCGGAACCAATGAATCAGGAACCTGGAATTATTATAACAGTATAGAGAATGTTCCTGACTCCAGATATCTGAGAGTGAACGCCTCTCTGGAGACAACTGATACATCTGTCACGCCCGGAATAGATAAAATAGAGGCCTCATACAATCCTAAGGGCCAAGACGGATTCATCAATTTGAATGAAGTATTGAGTGATCAACATAACTTCCAGATATTGGAGACAAGTGGTCCAGAAATCAGGAATCAAGCGCAGTCAGATAATTTAATTAGCGTAGATAACTCTAATACGTTGTCAGCCGATGTTAAAGATTCCTCTTCCGGCATTGAGAAAGTTATTTTACAGACTGATGAGAGTGGTACAGCCGAGAACAGATCAGAATACACTAAAAACTTCGATCAAATATTCAGTGAACAAACTGTAGACTTCACATGGGAGAACAACAACTTCAATTCCCTGGAAACGATTGAATGGAAGATCTGGGCCAGAGATGGAGCAGGAAACTGGGAGAGTTCAGAGACTAAAACTTTCGATGTCGACGGTGCACCTCCAGATATCTCTCTACTTGACTATCCAAATAAAATAGACATAGACAACAAACCTGCAGGAGTTTCAACAAAAATTACAGATGACGAAACATCTATTGCCTCAGTAGAGATAAGAGAGAATTCGACTGGATTATTCAAAAGACATGAAATGGACAATAACACGCCGATAACAGGAGAGTACCGGTACGATATTAGTCCTTCAACTCCTTCAGAAGTCGACTTCACTATCTATGCAGAAGATGAAAGTGGGAACGTGGAGACTGCTTCAGGAACTATTTCCTTCCAAGATATTAGCCTTAATCCTAGTGTATCAGAGTCAACTGTGAACAACAGTGAGAGCTTTGAAGTAAGCGGAGAGGCCTCTCTTCTTCCATACGATAACGATGTTACTTCTGATATAGAGTTCTGGGCCTCGGCAGGATCTAACTGGCAACTTCTTGGAACTGATTCTCCAAGCTCTGGACAGTTCAGCCTCTCGACTTCGCTTTCTGATTCAGGCAGTTATGAGATAAGGACGAATACTTCTAACAGCGACAGCATTTACGGAGAGGCCTCTAAATTCGTAGACGTACTGCTTAACATCAGGGATGCCTCTGCATCACAGAAGAATACAGGAAGTACTCATATCGATGTTGACAGCAGTAATCAGGATATTAATCTTTCAGCAACTGTAGATGAGCCTAGCGGAACAGATGTTAATTCTGGAAATGCTGTCGTTAAAGGGCCTGAAGGTTCAAAGGCAGACATTGATCTACTTCAGAATTCTGGAGATCTCTGGTATAGTGGCGGTCATCTGAATTTAGCAACAGCATTTGGAAGCGAACTCGGGACTTATACTGCAGTTTTCACAGCTAATGCAGATAACGAACTAGGAAGTAATGTGGTGGAGAGAACATTTGCTGTAGAGAATATTTCAGTCAGTTCAAGCACAGAAAGAGAAAATCTCAGTGTCGGGCAGTCTACAGACCTTTCAGGAAACGTTATCCTTGAGCCTTTCGAAACACTAGTTGATTCAGAGAGTTTGACTGTAAGTCCTGAAGGAGAGAATAATTTCGATCTGAACGTGAACAACGGGGATTTCTCAGGACAGATCGATTTCTCCAGTCCGGGGAACAAGACTGTAGGCCTCGATGTAACTGACAGTAACGGGATCACAGGTACTAACTCGACTGAAGTACATGTTTTCAATCTCTCAGCCGAAATACTAGATGCGACAGGAGACGATGGAACAGTAGTTTATAGAGACTCTGCAACTGATGCCGATATCAGTTTCAGTGACAATATCTCAGCTTCACAGCAGAACCCTCTGAGTTTGAAGGATATTTCAGCAAGCTATGACGTTCCTATTGGATGGCAGAAGGCCTCAGGAACAAATGATGTTGGGAAACTGGCTCCTGGAGAGTTCACTTCAACAGGGCACGAATTCGATATAACTTCGACAGCTGATCTAGGAGAGAAGACTGTTGATCTGAATGTTGAAAGCTCAAATGAGATTAGTGATTCCGGAAACTTCACTGTAGAAGTCTGGACTCGAGCTGAGGCCTCTTATGTTAATGTATTGGATAATGAAGAGAATACAGTAAACAGGAACAAGGATAATTACACAGTTTACGCAAATGTTACAGATAATGTGACAGGAGTGCCTCTGGAGGGTGTAAATACAACTTTCGTTATTGGAGAACAGGAGATTTACGATCTGTCAAATAGCACAGGAGAAGTAGAGTTCGATGTCAATCTTACTCCTCTTTCCATAGGAGGAAATAACGGAGGACTCAGAGCTCTTAGAACACCGGAATCATTCATAGATTCCAGTACAGATGTATCCAAACTTACTATTCTCGATATACAAGGAGTGATGCAGAAGGGAGATGAGTACACCATTGATCCAGTCTACAGAACAGCTACTTCCGGATCAACTTCGACATTGATAAGCGGGAAAATCCTTGACAGTACTGGAGCTGATCTGGAAAACGTTGATTTGAGTGCAGATCTAGATGGGAAAAACCTTGGAACAGATCAGACAGATCAAAACGGAGTTTATTCCTTCTCTTACTCCCCTGAAACAGATGTTGAGCCCGGTAAATACAATGCAACTATTACAGCGAATAAAAATCAGTTCGATACCTTAACTTTCAATCGTACTGTGGAAGTGAGAGGAGTACTTGATATAACAAATAATTTCGATAGAAATACGATTGGGAGAGGCCTAAGCCATTCTGCTTCTTCAACTGTATTGAATGATTTCGGGACTGAAGTCAGCGGAAGCGTTAACTGGAGATTAAACGATACTAGAGTAGGAGAAGGATCTTCTACTTTGCTTGATGTACCTAAGGATCTTGAAAGAGGATACTATGATTTGGAAACTTCCACGAATCGATCTGCTTTTGACGATGATTCAGACACTGTAGGCGTTGATGTTTACGGACAGGCATCTGTTGACCTGAAGCCGGATGACTTCACCATAAGGCCTGGAAACAGTATTACTCTAGAAGCAACTGTTACGGATGATAACAGTTCAGATGGAATTAACAGTTATCCTGTAGAGTTCCAAATAGATGACGGAAACAGCATTAACGTTGTGGAAAGAGTTACAAACAGTTCAGGAGTAGCAACTTTCGAGTGGAGTCCGAATCAGGGAAGTTACGATGTAGAAGCCTCTATAGGAGACAACAGTTCTCTCTACTACAACGCTACAGATAGTTCCGATGTGACAGAAGCCTTTATCGGCGATAAGATGTATTTGAATGAGTTCAGCTTCCAGAACAATCCCGTTTACCGCCCAAATATCTTGAGTCCCGACAGCACGAGAGTTACAGTTAATCTTACGGAGACATCTGATACAATCAACAGGGTACCTGTCTCCGGTGAAACAGTAAGGTTCGAAGTGAATAGTTCGGAGACTTTCTTCTGTACTACAGGAAGTGGCGGATTATGTAACGTTCAGTATGATCCAAGTAGTGCTGTGACTCCTGGAAATCTGGACGTCGTTGCATCAACTGACAGGAGTGGTTGGATCGATGTCAACCATACAGAAAAGCTTGCTGTCAGAGGACTGATGCTTACCTCTCTAGAAGAACCTGGAAGCGATTCAAACCTTGCACGAGGGAATACAGTCGATCTTAGGGCAACCACTGACACTTTCAGTGGAGGACTTGTTGAGAGAAACCTTACATGGGAATTATCGGAAACAGATGGAACGAACGAAAAAATCGTAGCGAACGGATATGATATTAGCTGGACGATTCCGGAAGAACAGTCCACCGGACCTAAGACTTTGACAGCTATAGGTGACGGAGAATACTTTGACCCTGATCAATATAGCACCGATGTATGGATTCTTGGACAAGCCTCTCCGGAAATACAGAGGCCTGACAACAGCTCTCCGCTTGGATATGCAGATCCGAAGACTGTCAGATGTAGTGTGTCAAGTAACGCAGGAGAAAGTATAGAGGACTATCCTGTAGAGTTCTTTGACAATAGTTCAGGATTTAGAGAGAACTTTGAAAATAAGAAGACAGTCTCAACACCAAGTGGAACATATGCAGAGGCCTCTTGGGGGCTTCCGGATAAAGTAACAGCTCTAGAAGCCGGCTGCCGTATAGATACTAATAGAACACTCGGATACACTGTTGAAGAAAGAACTTCGACAAGAATATTCCAGACGAAGGATGATAAAGCGCCAGAAATCGATAACTTGAGTATTCCTAGAAGGGTTTCTCCCGGAGATGATGCGGAGATAACATTTAATCTGAGTGACGAGAACGGTATTGACAGGATTGAACAGACTGTTGTCGATCCGGCACTTGGAACAGTTGAAAATGTTGAGATTGAGGAGCTTGGAGGAACGGGTAGGAAGATCGTTATTCCTACACAGGAAGGGGTTCAGGGAGAGTATACTGTAAACTTTGAGGCCTTTGATACTAACGGAAACTCTATTTCAAGGTCTGATTCCTTCCTTTCACAGCCTGGAGGAGAGTTTAGAATAGATCTGAAAAATGTCAACGCAGAGAGCATAACTCAGACTCAGAACCTGGAAAAGCTCGTTAACTTATCTCTACTGATTAATAACAGCGCCAATAACGTCAGGTTGACTGCTGATTCAAACTCAGACATACTTTTCAACGGCAGTCAGTCCACAGAAATAAGCTGCGGAGATCAGGGAGAGAAAGAGTACTGTAACGGAACATTCAATGTAGAGATCCCGGCCGGATCAGAGCCGACAGGCGAAAACGCTATATACGCAGACTTCAGAGGTGTATGGGAAAAGACAGATGGAACAGGAGATATTGCAAGCCTTGGTGACTTTACAGAAATCCAGATAGAAAGAAATCCTATCCTTGAGGAATCAACAGGAGATAAAACTATTGATCCTTTCGCACACGATGCTGATGCCAGAAATATAAGCAATGCAGGTCTTTCAGAGTTCAATCTGGAATCGACAGGCAATTACCCTGTCGAAAACTATGATACTGGTTTCTACAGTCAGGGAATGGAAAGAGGATGGGTAGAATTTTATGGAGATGAGTTTACAGAGATTCTGGACAGCCAGAACAGGGAAATTGACATGGAGATAGATATACCTACAGGAACTCCTGAAGGGTATTATACGGGTATCGTGGAGTTCAGATCAGAAAACACGGAAAACATAAATAGAACTGTCACTGTAGGAGTGCCTGAAGACGACGAATACGGTGTTCAGAACTTTGACGGCAGTCCTTCAGCAGTGAGAGGTTCAACAGGATCGCTGACGACGGTTGAGCTGAACTCCACCGGAAATGTAAACCAAAGCATGATTTTCGCAGCTAAGAATGAGGCCTCTGAAGGCAGTCCCTGTGCAAAAAGGCTGAACGCAGAGCCTGATTCCTTTGAACTGGAGAGACAGAGCATGAGAAATGTTTCAGTGGATTACAACTTCACCGATATACCTGACAATGTGAATTCATGTACTGTTGATCTGCAGTTCAGCCCTTCGGAAAGCGTTGACAATGAAAACACGAATGAAACAGCGACTGCCAGTATCAACATCCTGAACTTTACCTTAAGCGGAAATGCCGACAGAGGAGAGGCCTTACCGGGAGATATCCGTTCATTGAGCTTTACTCCTGAAGTCGGCGGAAGCATCAAGACAGATGATATCGAGTACGATATTCTTGTGAACAGTACAGAGGCCTCTATAGTTTCAAGTTCCAGCGACGGCAATGGTTTCGATGTAGAATATACTGTTCCTCAGGTCCCTGATGCCCGTTTACACGATGTAGAGGTTCTAGCACGTGATACATCGCTTGAAGTGAATCAGAGAAAGGTATTCAAGGACGCCGTGGATGTTCCTGATGTAACAGCACCAGTGTTCGGGGATTTCGATATACTTGGGGTGTCGCCAGGAGAGGATCTGGAAGTTGAGGTGCCTGTATCCGATAACAATCTTGCCGGTGTCTCGTCTGTAAGTATGAATGTTTCCGGGCCTAATGTTAGTAAAGAAATTGATCTAACGCAGGGCAGTGAAGAGTGGATTTATACTCTTCAAAATCTAAGTGAAGGCCTTTACGACTTGAACTTTACAGCTGTGGATCCCGCAGGCCTTGAAACGAGTACTACTGATCGTTTCCGTGTATCCAACGGAACGGATTTCGATGGAAACTTCACTAACTCCAACGGAGACGTTGTTCCTGCTAGCTTAATTATAACTGACAGTGCTACAGGGCGAACGCTTTCAGAGGATATCGATGATAAAGGGAGCTACAGTTTCAACAATTTGAGATCAGGAGCATACAATATAGAGGCCTCTTTCCAGAATCAGAAGATCAGTCTAAAAGACGCAAATATAGCAAACAATAATCTTTCATTAAGGGCTGAAAAGTTGACAGGTACAGATCTTTCAGGCCTTACTCCGACAAATATCACAAATGAACGCATTATGGGGATCGGCGTCGACACTGACTTGAGTCCTGCTTCAAGTACGATCCAATTGAACTACAGCGGGGAAGATATTCCAAGTAATTACGATATAGAGGATCTTCAGATAGCAAGATGTGGAAACTATGATTACGACGCCTTGAGATGTGATAGTACTGATTTCGAGCTAATAGACATAGATACTCTCGACATAAACAAAGGATTGAAACTCATAAACGTCGACACTGAAGGATTCTCCTCCTATACACTTTTCGCACCTGCTGAACAACAAGAAACTCAGGAAGAAGAGGAAGAAGATACATCATCCGGAGGAGGCGGTGGCGGAGGAGGCCTCACAGAAGACGATTTGAATCAGATAAACGATACAGTATCAGAGACACAGGAAGAAGTAGAGAATATTTCAGGTCGCCTTAACGACACGGAGGCAGAGGGAGCAGAACTTGGAAGCAGTACGATAAACGCAGAATTAAGGCCTGGAGAAAGTATGCAGACTTCCCTCACAGTTTCAAATACTCTTGACGAGGAACAAACGTTTATATTTGAATTAGATGAAAGCATTGAAGAATATGTTAACGTAACAAATTCATTGACTCTGGAAGCCTCTGAATCAGAGGACGTAATACTAGATATAGGAATCCCACAAGATGAACTATCTGGAAGCTACACTGGCTCGTTAAGCGTACAGAGCTCGGAGATAAATACGGATATTCCTGTAAATATCCAGGTGACGCCTCCTCAGGACAAGCTTCTTGATCTGAGTGTTGATCCTGTCTTCAGTACTGTTCAGCCAGGAGACACTCTGCAGTTAGAGGCCTCTTTCAGCAATCAGGGATACGCTAGGAACGTTGACGTGACGGCAGATTTCCGGGTGATTGATCCTGACGACAACAGTACTGTTGCCAGCCTTGAGGAGACAGTGGCTGTTGGGACTACTTTGAATCGTATTTTTGAACTGGAGATTCCTGAAGATGCAGAGCTGAAGAGTTATGCTGTACGTGGATCAGCCAGATATACCAATCTTGATGTAGCACGTGTGGCTACTGCTTCAAGCTCGTTTAATGTCGATCTTCCATTCTGGAACAGGACATTGCTTGGATTCACTTACGGCAATATCGCACTTGGCTTTTTGATCTTCCTGTTGACTTCAAGCGCCGGTATCGGAATCTACAACTACAGGAGGAAGAAAGCATTAGAGAAGAAGCGTTATATGGAAAAGATCGACATGAGTACAATCCCTACAGGCGGTGCAAAACAGGCCTATCTTGGACAGCTGGCAGAAGTCGGTACAAGAACATTCATGGAACTGGATGATCTGACGACTCACGCACTGATCGCAGGAGCCACTGGATCAGGAAAGACAGTTACAGGACAGGTAATGGTGGAAGAAGCTCTAGATAAAGGAGCAAACGTTATAGTACTTGATCCTACAGCCCAGTGGACAGGATACTTAAGAGAGAACGAGGATCCGCAGATGACAGAATTATATGATAAATATGGATTAAGTGAATCCGATGCACGGGCCTACGATGGAAATATTAGAGCTGTAGAGCCAGGAGAGGAAATTGATATTACACCTTACCTTGAGCAGGATGAAGACGGCCAAATAATTATTTTCAGTCTTCACAAGCTTGATTCCAAGAACATTGACGAATTCGCTAACAAAACAATCCAGCAGATATTCGAAGCCAATCTACCTGAGAGAAACGGTCTTGAAACTGTGATTGTATACGACGAGGTACACCGTTTGCTTGAGAAGTTCGGAGGAAATGGAGAAGGCCTCAAGCAATTAGAGAGAGGAGCAAGAGAGTTCAGAAAGTGGGGTGTCGGAATGGTACTACTTTCACAGGTTATCTCAGACTTCTCCGGAGAGATCAGAGCAAACATCGGTACTACGGTACAGATGCGTACACAGTACGACGACGATCTTGACAGGATCAAGAACAAGTTCGGACTTGATACAGTGAAGTCGATCGCCAAGGCTGAAGTCGGATCAGGTATGCTTCAGAGCTCAGATTACAACCATGGAAGACCTTACTTCATCGACTTCAGGCCTCTACTTCACAGTCCACACAGATTGAGTGATGAAGAGCTTGAAAAATACGAGGACTACAACAAGCGTATTGATCGTGTAGAGGCCCGTGTAGATGAGATGGAAGAAAACGGCGAAGAAGTCTACGAGTACCGTAGCGAGCTAAAGTTGACGAAGAGGAACTTGAAGAAGGGAAGCTTCACACTTGTCGATACCTACATCGATGAACTGGAAGAAAAGCTTGATATGTAGGGAATCAAAAGTTGATTACAATGGGAATACTAGGCCTTTTTTCAGGATCAGGAAACGATGAATCAGTTGACGATGCTATTGAAGAGGCCCAGCAACAGGTAGAAGACCTGGACGAAGGTAAGGAACAATGGGAAGCCAATGAAAGTGAGAGAAAAGAAGACATTAAAGGAGAGTCAGAGCTTGTAGCCGAACTGCAGAAAGCCAAGGCCCAGATAGAAGGAATTAAACAGCAACAGGAAAGACTCAGTTCTAAGAACGATCACCTTGAGGAAAATATTGGGGGCATAAGAGAGAACATAAAGGAGATTCAGGGCCAGGCCCAGAAATCTATTTCTAAAGCAGAGAAGGCCTCTGATCTTGTAGAGGAACTTGAGCCAGAAGAGATACAGAAAAAACTCTCAAAGCAGAGAAGTGAACACGAAGAGTTAAGGAATAAGATTCAAGAGGAGCAGGAGCGTAGAAACGAGTTACATAATCAGATAAGAGAATTGAGAGGAAACATCGAGGAAATCGGCTCTCTAGAGACATTGAAGCAGATGAAGGAAGATGTAGAGGCTCGTCTTCAATCGATCAACAAGTTACAGAACAGAACAGAAGTTCAAGAGAACAAAGTAGAGGATATCTTCCATGAGCTCCAGTCAAAGGCCTCCAAGATAAGCAAGATAGAGGACAAACAGGAGGAGATGGAGAACAGAGTTACTGAGATGAGGAAGAGATTCGACGACATACAGATCAACTACGAGGGCCTTCCATCAGAGGACAAATTCAATGATAAGATGGAGGAGATGGAGGACAAGATACAGGAAGTCAATGAAGTTGTTGCTGGAGTTGAAGGCGCCTTTGATGAGATAGAGCAACTGGAAGAAAAGTCGATAGTTACACAGCAGGATATAGAGGAAAAAGCTGACATCGAAACAGTGAGAGGTATAGAGCAGAATTTACAGGAGGAAATCGACAGTAACGCAGAGGAACAGATCACACAGCTTGAAGATAAAGTCAACAAACTTGAGAAAAAACTCACATCCAATAACTCACAAAGAAACAATGATGTAAGTAGAGAAGAGTTTGATAAACTTAGAGAAGACGTCACATATCTATCAGAAGCAGTAGTCGAACTTATAGAGAACAAGAACTAACCTATCTAATTAATTCAGAGGCCTCTGGCAAATATAGAAGAATCTAGAAAAACAGTCAATAGTTCTTGGATAAATACACCGAAATACCTGTGGCTAATGGAAGTAGAAAGCCCCAACAAAGAGAAATTATCAGAGGCACTCAAAGAACTGAATTACTCAGTCAACGATACTGTAAACTACACTCACACCAGGATTGGAAAGAAAAAACAACAAGCAAGTACGATTACTTTTTCTAAAGAGGAATTCGATCAACACAATATTCAATACCCTAAGATTCATTATATACTTCAATCTACAAACGTTAGGAAATTACTGATATTTGCCCAACAAGAAGACCTCGTCACACCTCTGAAACTCACACAACAAACAGACTGTTCAAAAAATACAAACACCAAGAGTGTAAAGAGTGTTGATAAAAGCCAAACACACCTTTATTTTTAGTACCTTATGAAACTACTAGCTAATCACAACTTTTGTAGTATTTCAGGTGTTGAGTGTTTAACACAATCAAACACTCTCAATTTTTAGAGAAGGCCTCTAAGCGTATTTTAGAAGGCTTTTAGATCAGATGATTCACAAACACCAGGAATAGAACGAAATATTGTAGAAAGAGGCCTCGATATAGAGCTTCTAAATGCTAAAAACAGACTAATTAAAGCCTTAACAAACCTTCTTTAATGAGATTAGTCAAAAGAAGCCAGGAATCGAGCCGCCGAAGTTATACCTTCTTTATTGTATAGTGTATCTGTCTCGCTTACCCTTGCCCAAGCTCCAAGGATATATAGAGAACCACAGACTCTTGGACTCTAGATATACCTTCTTTATTTTGAGAGATTTTGGAACGCCAAAATATCTTACACTTCCGAACTCCGAAAAACACTGAGTGTGTATAATAGATAAACACTCATTGAAGTATTGTTAGAAGATACAAGTAATCTTCAGAAATAATTGTTATGTTGTTAAGAAACCAAACTTTATTCGGTGATTATGATGGCCAAAGAATACACTTGCGGGACGTGTAAGGAGACATTCATGGGGGATCGAGAAAGCGTTTTGGTAGAGCAAGTCAAGTCACATGCAAAGGAAGAGCACAACACAGACCTGGAAGAACAAGAGATTAGACAAGGCATCGTAGACACTTGAAAACCCTATTTTTTCATTTCTTAATGGATCTTGGCTATATCGACAATTTTTTGCAAGCATCGTTAAGCAGGTTGTTTAACTCAAAATTAGAGGTTGTTCGCTTAATTAAAACACTCATTAGACATAAGTTATCTTAACTAAGTCACAACAAAAGATTTTAAAAATAAGTGTATGTTTGATTAAAACACACAAAGAATGTGTTCGAACAGAGCACACAATCCAAGTTCGTTGTGAGCACAAACAAGACCAATCAACAGTTTTCTAGTCTTCCTCCAATTGATGAACTATTTCGTGCGCAGATGGTTGAGTAGTTGTCTGTTGTGAGTCTTGTTCTAGTGCTTTCAGAAGTTTGACCACCTGGTTCTTGAGTAGTATTGTTGTGGGCAGCACCACCATAGCGAGTATGAAAGGTAGACTGTTAGATTTCTGGATTATTTCACCTAGGTAAGGGATAGACATTATCTTCTTCCCTACGATGTTGTAGCTTGGAGTCCATCCAGGATCCGGTTCAGGATTAGCGTCACCTTGAGTTTTGAACTGCCTGGTATAGTTCTCGAATTTAGTGTCGATTATCCTGTGGAGAACTATATCTCCCTCTATTTGTGAGTTATCAGGTCTGAATAATACCACGTCTCCCTCTGCAAGTTCACCAGCTGTTGTTTTCTCTTCGTATACTACTGATCCCTCAGGGATCGTAGGTTCCATTGATCCCGAAGTTACTATGTATGCATCTGCTCCGAATAGTTGCGGGACTATGTAAATTATGTAAGGGGTAACTGCTAGGACTAATACCGTCCAGACAAGTGTTTCAAGTTGAATTAAACCTTTCATTTTACTGAGGGATACGTTAAAGGGTCTGCCCCTGGTGTTAACAGGGGACAGACACTGACAAAGACGATTAAAGGAAAGATGATTCAAGTCCGGTTTAATGGACTTTTTTGTCTTCCTTGTAATCGTGCTTGTCTTCTGAGCTGTTGTCTGTTTCTTTCTTACTTGTCTCTTGTGACTTCTCTTCTTCGTAGCTCTTTTCCACTGACTTGTTGGAGTTGTCTTTAGACTCCTCAGATTTGTGTGACTCGTAATCTTTCTCGGATTTCTCTTTCTCGTAGTCACTGCTGTCTTCGCTCTTGTTGTACTCTTCGTGATCTTCGCTGGATTTCTCTTTCTCTTCTTTTTCTCCTTCACTGTAATCCTTGGACGAGCTGCTTTCTTGCTTGCTTGTCTCTTCGGATTGTTTGTCTTTAGAGTACTTGTCGCTGGAGTCTTTCTCCTTGGATGACTGCTCATCTTTGGACTGTTCCTTGGATGAACTGGATTTCTCCTTCTTGTCCTTGTACTCCTTCATGTAGTCAACTTCGTAGGAAACTTTTCCGGAGTT
>Ga0209946_1000027_pt1 | contig 56174 bp, 52 predicted proteins | sample SalPon2_A_H2O_MG_FD_185704 | JGI IMG/M metagenome (GOLD analysis project Ga0209946, IMG submission 185704) | Salt pond water microbial communities from South San Francisco under conditions of wetland restoration - Salt Pond MetaG R2_A_H2O_MG... | ecosystem: Environmental > Aquatic > Non-marine... | reverse complement strand
CGGAGTTCGTGCTCGCGACGCGACTGGAGTAGCCGTGGGCGACGACCGCGGCGGTGACCCGGACGAGATACCCCACGACGTGCGCGCCGGCCTCGAACAGCTGCTCGCGGCGGCCGCGTCCGCGGCCGCCGACGGCGACGCGGCCACCGCGCGGGCGGCTCTCGACACGGCCGAGACGGTGGCGACGAACAAGCTCCAACCCGGCGAGCGGCGCGACCGGATCCGGTGGGGCTGTGCCGCGGCGATCGACGCGCTTCCGAACGGCAACCTCGCCGCCGCGTACGCCGACGCCACGGCCGCCCAGATGCCCGAGCGGTAGCGCCCCGGTCCGCTCGTCTCGCCGGTCGCGCCCGGTCCGCCCGTGGCCGATTCAGCCGCCCGCGCCGGCGCGGGCGCGCAGCCCCGAGAGCGTCGTCGCCTCGCGGAGGTCCGCGACCGTACAGTACCACGCGCCGCGCACGCCGTGCAGGTCGTTCTCGACCGGTCGGTCGAGCGGGACGAGGGGCGCGAACTCGAAGACGACGACGACGCGCTCCTCGGAGAAGGGGTCGATGAGCGCCGCCCAGTCCGCCTCGTCCATCGGGCCGCGCTCGCCGCGCGTCTGCTCCGTGCGGGCCGTGACGCGGGCGTAGTGGGTGACCGCCGACACCGGCGCGGTCCGGTAGAAGGCCACGTACTCGAACTCGGCGCGGGTCCGGTCGTACGACCGCGGCGCGGGGTAGAACCCCTCGCGACAGCGCTCGAAGGTGTCTGGCCGCGTCGCCACGACGCAGACCCGCGCGTCGCCGGGCGCGTCGTCGGCCGGTGCGTCCGCGGCGAACCGGTCCAGATCCATGGCGATCGTACCCGCCGGACGCGGATATATCCGCGCTCGGCTCGTAGCGTGGGCGATGGCAGAGAGCGCGGCGAGCGAACGCGGCGACCCCCACGAGCGCGACGGCGACGAGCGCGACGCGTCCCGACGAGACGGACGCCGACCCGGAGGCTCCCGGAGCGAGGGCGCCGGAGACGGCGAGCCGAGCGGCTCGTCGCCGCCGGCGCTGGCCATATCGGGCGTCACGAAGCGGTTCGGCGCGGGCGACGGCGGCGTGCTGGCGGTCGACGACGTGAGCCTGACCGTCGAGCAGGGCGCTATCGTCGGGCTGCTCGGCCCGAACGGGGCCGGCAAGACCACCCTTATTAAATGCGCACTCGGTATCGTCCTCCCCGACGCCGGCTCGGTCCGGGTGTTCGGCAGGGACGTGAGCGACGGCCGCCGGGCGGCGTACGCCGACGTGGACGCGATGTTGGAGGGCGCGCGCAACGACTACTGGCGACTCACCGTCCGCGAGAACCTGCGGTACTTCGCGACCATCGCCGGCGTCGACCCGGACTCGGTGCGGGCGAGACACGACCGCCTGCTCGACCGGCTCGAGCTCACCGAAAAGGCCGACACGCCGGTTCGAGAACTCTCGCGGGGGATGAAACAGAAGGTGTCGCTGGCGAGCGTGCTCGCGGGCGGCGCGTCGCTCGTCTTCCTCGACGAGCCGACGCTCGGGCTCGACGTCGAGAGCTCCCGGACGCTCCGCCGCGAACTCCGGCGGCTCGCCCGCGAGGAGGGGCTCACCATCGTGCTCAGCAGCCACGACATGGCCGTCATCGAAGACGTCTGTGACCGCGTCGTGATGATGGCCGGCGGTCGGATCGTCGCCGACGACACCGTCGGAGCGCTCCTCGCCGGGACCGAGCGGGACACCCTCCGGATCGCGAGCGCCGACATCGACGAGCCGGTGGTCGCGACCCTCCGCGAGCGGTTCGACGTGCGGGCGGTCGACTCCGGCCCCGACGCCAACGGCCCCACCAGTGTGGAGGTCGCCGCCGCGGGCGAGGCCCTGTACGAGGTCATGGACGCCCTCCGCGAGGCGGGCGTCACGGTGGAGGACGTACGAACCGTCCGCCCCGAACTGGAGGACGTGTTCGTCGACCTCACGGGCATGGAGCCGGGCGGAGAGTCTGGAGGAGAGCCGGGAGGGCGGTCCTCGTGACGGGCGAGACCGAGCGCGCGCCGGCCGGGACCGGCGCGGACGACGAGCCGCGGCCGGCGACTTACTACCACCTCGCGCGGGCCGTCCTCTACCGGGAGTACCTGATCTTCGTCCGGTATCCCGCGAACGCGATCGGGGGGATCGTCATCGCGCTGTTCTTCTTCGGCGTGCTCTTTTACGGCGGGCGGCTGCTGGCCGGGCAGGCGCTCACGGACTCGCTCGAAGGGATCATCGCGGGCTACTTCCTGTGGACGCTGTCTGTCGGCGCCTACTCGTCGGTGTCGAGCGACATCGGCAGCGAGGTGCAGTGGGGGACCTTAGAGCGGCACATCACCACGCCGTTCGGGTTCGCGCCGGTCGCCCTTTTAAAAGGCGTCGCGAAGGTCGTCCGGACGTTCCTCACTTCGGCGGTCGTGCTCGCCGTAATGCTGCTTCTCACCGGGACCCGGCTGAGTCTCGACCCGATCACGGTGGTCGCCGTCGCCGGCCTCGCGATCACGTCGGTGCTCGGGCTCGGCTTCGCGGCCGGCGGCGTGACCGTGCTTTATAAGCGGATCGGCAACTGGCTGAACCTGTTGCAGTTCGGGTTCGTCGCGCTGATTTCGGCGCCCGTCCTCGACGCGCCGTGGACGCGGTTCCTCCCCTTAGCCCACGGGAGCGCGATGCTCCAGCGCGCGATGGTCGACGGCGTCCGGCTGTGGGAGTTCGGGCTCGCCGACCTCGGGCTGCTCGTCGCCGTCGCGGTCGGGTACCTCCTCGGCGGCTACGTCGTCTTCCAGTACGCGACGCGGCGGGCGCGTCGGCTCGGCGTCCTCGGCGACTACTGAGCGCCGGGGAGTCGTGGGCGGCGCTCAGCGCTCGGCGTCCGGTTCGGCCGCGAGCGCCTCCTCCCGCAGTTCGCGACAGCGGTCGCCGGCGACGTCGAGGGGCGGCACCGGCGTCGGCTTCCCGTCGGCGTCGACGGCGACGAACACGAAGTACGACTCCGTCGTCAGCTCTCGCTCGCCCGTGCGGGGCGACTCGCGGTACGCCCGGATCCGCGTCCGGAGGCTGGTCCGGCCGACCGCGTACACGTACGACTCGACGATGCAGGTGTCGCCCTGCGGCACCGGCCGTTTGAAATCGAGCGCGTTGATCTTGGCCGTGACGCACGTTTCGCCCGCGGCGCGCATCGCCGACATCGCGCCGATCTCGTCCATCCACTTGACGACGTTGCCCCCGTGCGCCGACTCGTAGTTGTTCGTGTGGGTCGGCTGGACGCGCTGGCGGTTCTCGATGTAGGTGTCGCTGACGGACGGCATACAGACCGGTGGGGCGGACGGCGGAAAAACGGCGGTACTCGGGGGGCGGCGGGAAACGGCAGCGGACCACCGCGCGTCGCCTCGAATCCGGTCGGTCGAACTCGGGGTAAATTATCGAACCGTATAATTTCGCCTTTACACATAAGTGGGGCGTCGGGGTCTCACCGCACAGCACATATGTTGAACCTCATCACTGCGCGGTACGGTCGCCGGGTGGGGGTGGCCGTCCTCGCGACGCTCGCCGCGACGCTCGGATTCATCGCCCTCTTCGCGGCGCACGTGGCGACTGTCGGAACTCCGGCCGCCGCGACGGCGGCGCTGACCGCCACGGGCGTCGTCGTCACCCTCAATCTCGGCCTGTTAGGAATCGTCTTGATCGGGAACGTCGCGGTCGAGTTGCGGCGGCTGACGGAGACAGCCGAGGCGGTCGGCCGCGGCGAGTTCGACGCCCGAGCGACCTCCGACCGGCGCGACGAGATCGGTCGGCTGTTCGCCGCCTTCGACGAGACGCGGCGGTCCCTTCGCGACGCGGTCGCGGAGTCCGACCGGGCGCAGGCGGACGCGGAGGCGGCCCGCGAGGAGGCCGAGGCGCTGTCCGACACCCTCTTAGAGCGCGCCGAGGACATCGGCGGCGCCATGGAGCGGGCGGCCGAGGGCGACTTCACGCACCGGCTGCCGGCGGAGACGGACGTCGATGCGATAGAACGGATCACGGCGGCGTACAACGAGATGACCGACGGGCTCTCGACGACGGTCGACGACATCCAGTCGTTCGCGGCCGACGTGGAGTCGACGAGCGAGGAGATGGCGACCCGCGCCGACGACGTCGCCGAGATGAACCAGGAGGTCGCCGACGAGATGCGGGCGCTGGCCGACGAGTTGGACGAACAGACGGACCGGCTGCGAGAGACGGCCGCCGACACCGACGACTTCTCGGCGACCGTCGAGGAGATCGCCTCCACCACGGACGAGGTGGCCGGCGACGCGACCGCCGCGGCCGAACTCGGCACGGAGGGCGAGCGCCGCGCGACGGAGGCGGTGGAAGCGATCGTCGCGATCGGCGACCTCCTCGACGACCTCGACGGGCTCGTCGCAGGCCTCGACGACCGGATGGACGGGGTCGCGGAGACGACGGACGTGATCGCCGACATCGCCGAACAGACGAACATCCTCGCGCTCAACGCCTCGATCGAGGCGTCCCGCGCCGGGGGCGACGGCGACGGGTTCGCCGTCGTCGCCGACGAGGTGAAGGGGCTCGCCGAGGAGACGCGCGAGTCGACGACCGAGATCGAGGCGACGATCGGCGAGGTCACGGACGACGTGTCGGCGGTGGCGGGTGAGATGGACCGGACGATGACAGAGTTAGACGAGACGACCGCGGCGGTCCGGGCCGCGGGCGACGCGATAGAGGAGCTGACGGGCACGGTCGAGGACGTCGACGTGGCGATGGCGGACATCGCCCGCGCGACCGACGAGGGCGCCGAGGGGATCGAGTCGGTCGCCGCGCGCGTCGAGGCCGTACACACCTCCGCCACCGACGCCGCGAGCCGCGCTCGGTCGCTCGCCGAGACCGCGGACGCGACCGCCGAGACCGTCGGCGACATGGCGACGACGGCGACCTCGCTCGCGGAGCGGACCGGGTCGCTCACCGACCGGCTCGACCAGTTCGAGACGCGAACCGATGCGGAGTCGGCGGCGGAGCCGACGGGGAGACCGACGGCGGCGAGCGCCGACGCGCCAGCGGACCGCGTCGCCGGCGAGACGGAGGTGAGCGCCGATGATTGAGCCGGCGACGGTGCGGTTCGTCTCGGCGGGGGTCTACGCGCTCTCCGCCGTAGTGCTCTTCGCGCTCGCGGCGCGTAAGCCCGCGGAACTGCGTCGGTACTGCTACCCGTTCGTCGCGGTCGTCGCGGTGTCGGGCCTCGGCGTGGGGATGTGGGCGGCCGGCATCGGGACGATAGCCGTCGGCAGCGGGACGCTGGACGGCGGACAGTTGGTGACCGACTACGCGGCGTACCCATTCTTATTCGGCTTCGCGGCCCTCGTCGCCGGGGCGAGTCGGCGCTACGTCGCAGGCGTGGTGGGGCTCACCGTGGTGATGCGGCTCGGGTACGACTTCGCCGAGGTGTTCGAGGGGTCGCTCGCGCTGGCGGGCACCGGCGCCATCCTCGTCGGCTACGCGATACTGATCGGGCTGTTCTTTGGTCCCATCGCAAGCGCGGCATCGCATCAGCCGCCCGACAGAGAGCTGTTCTACACGAAAACGCGGAACCTCTCGCTGTTCGCGTTCGGCGTGTTGATCGCGTGGGCGATGATACAGATTGCCGGGCTGCTCGATCAGTTCACCGCGACGGTGACACTGGAGTACCTCGATCTCCTCCTTCGGGTCGGCTTCGCGGGCTTCGTCTTCGCGAACGTCGAGACGCTCCTCGTCGACGGCGACCAGTCGCAGGGAGCGAACGGAGACGGCGAGGCGAGCGGAATGGGGCGGACGGCGTCCGACCTACGATCCGAGCCGACTGCGGCCGACTAACCGGGCGATCCGAGCCGCGGGTCGGTTGTATCGTGAGTCGCGAGCCGAGGTGCGCGTGCAGTTTTTCCGGCACGTTTCGATCGTCCGTGTCCGATTTTCCAGATCGATAGCATCGTAACAAGGTATATATACTCGCGTGGCATTAACTAGCATGCATGTCTAGTAGTGCACCCAGCGCGGACGACGACGTGTTTGACGAGTTCCTGTCCGACCGCGGCCACGAAACAGAGATCGTACGCTGGGACCGATCTTATAACAAACTTCAGTGTCCCGAGTGTGGTGCGCTACACCCGGAGGGAACCGCGCAGTGTGGCGTCTGCGACTGGCGCCCGACCTGACGCCAACGGCGTCTCGCAGGCGGTGAGCGGTTTTCTTTCGATAACGTTCGGCGGCAGTATTATGTGGAATCAATCGATAGTACGAACCATGCCGACCTGTCAGAACTGCGGTTCGTTCGTCACGACCGACTACGTTCGGGTGTTCACCCCGAACGAGGTGGACCGACCGCGGGTCTGCCCCGCCTGTGAGGACCTCGTCCGTGACGGCGCCGACGTGCGGGAGGCGCGGGCGACGCGGAGCAACTGAGCGACCCCTCTCAGGCTCGTACAGAGCGTTCCCTCCGGAAAGCCCCGAGCCACGTCGTTTAAGGAGAACCGGGGTCAGTAACACACAATGACCGATCCCACGGTGACGCGACTGTTCGGCGGTCCCGGCAGCGGGAAGACCACGGCTCTGTTGGACCGCGTCGAGGGGATCCTCGACGACGAGAGCGCCGACGTTCGCGACGTACTCGTCGTCTCGTACACGCGCGCGGCCGCAGCCGAGATCCGCGAGCGACTCGCCGAGCGGCTCGACATCTCCCCCCGAAGCCTCCAGGGGAACGTCAGCACCATGCACGCGAAGGCGTACGAGCTGTTGGACCTTTCTCGCGGCGACGTGGTGGGCGAAGACGACAAGGAGGAGTTCTGCGAGGAGTACGGCATCGAGTTCGAGGACCAACACGGCGGCGCCGGGCGGCGGACGGCTCGCTCGACGACGATCGGCAACAAGATAATCGCCACCTCGCAGTGGCTCCAGCGCACCGAGCGCGACGTGGCCGACTGGTACGACGTGCCCTTCCAGTGGAACGTCGAGGAGGTCCGGCTCCCGCCCGAGGAGGACCCGAACGCCCAGCAGGGGAACAAGTACACGCCGACGTGGCCCTCCGACGACGACCGCATCGACATCCCCGAGACGATTCGCGCGTGGCGGTCTTATAAAGGAGACCACGATCTGGTCGGCTTCGCGGACATGCTCGAACGGGTCGCCCAGCGCTCGCTGGTGCCGAACGTCGATTACCTGATCATCGACGAGTTCCAGGACATCACGACGCTGCAGTACAACGTCTTCGAGGAGTGGCGCCCGCACATGGAGAAGGTGCTCATCGCCGGCGACGACGACCAGGTCGTCTACGCGTGGCAGGGCGCCGACCCCGACCTCCTCCTCGACACCGACGTCGACGAGGACGTGGTCCTCCCGAACTCCTACCGGCTCCCCTCGGAGATCCTCAACGTCGTCAACGCCGAGATCCGCCACATCGACAAGCGACAGGAGAAGGACCTCCACCCCCGCAAGGAGGGCGGCACCGTCGAGGCGATAGAGTCGCCCTCGATGCTCGAACTCGTCAGGAACGTCCGGTACACGGTCGAAGACGACGAGGGTAGCGTGATGTGTCTGTTCCGCGCGCGCTACCAGATGTTCGACTTCATCGACGAGTTCATCGACCACGGCATCCCGTTCACGATGCTGACCGACGGGCGGATGTGGACCGACCGCGTCCAAGACTACGTCAGCGCGATCGAGAAGGCCGACGCGGGCGACCCCGTGAACGGGCTCGAAGCCCGGCGGCTCGCCGACATGCTACAGGACTCGGCGTTCGGCACCCACGAGCGCGACGAGTTCTACGACTTCCTCGACGACCGCGAGGAGGCCGCCGACGCCGACGACGTCACCCAGATGTCGGTGACGAGCGACGAGCTCGACGAGTACATCCCGTTCATGCCTGACGCGAGCAGCGCGGACGACATGGTCAGGAAGGTGACGAGCTTCCAGCGCAAGTCGATGGGCGCGTACTTCGGCGGCGACTACGAGGGGATGGACCCGACCCGCGTCCGCGTCGGCACCATCCACTCGGCGAAGGGCCGCGAGGCCGACCACGTGTTCGTGGCGACTGACTTGACGGAGAAGGTGGTCGAGCAGATGGCCGCCTCTATCGATGACCCGACCGACGTCGACGGCGTCGACGAGTTCACGAAGACCACCAGCCCGGTTCCCGTCCTCACCGACAACGAGCGCCGCGTGTTCTACGTCGGCATGTCTCGTGCCCGCGAGCGGCTCGTGATCATGGAGAGCCTCATCAGCGGGGCGCCGACGCTCCCGATCAGCGTTCTGCTCTTCAACGAGATCCGCGACGAGCCCGCACAGGATCTCGTCGAAGAGGTGCAGGCGGAGTTGGCGGTTCCCGAACCGGAGCCGTGAGCCGCGGGCGCGACGACGAGTCGCACGGGCGACCCCCGCTGCGCACCGACCTCACGCCGATCGTCGACGCCGTCGCGACCGCGGACGCCGACGCCTTCGTCGCGGTCGGCGACCGGTTCGACGACGACCTCCGATATCTCACGCGGTTCGCCGGGTCGGACCGAGCGGCCGCGCTGGTGATAGCAGCGACCGACGACGCCGCGGGTCGCGCCGTGCTCTGTGTCGCGCCGTCGGTCCGTGCGCGGGCCGAGCGGGAGTTCGTGAGCGGGGCGCGCGACGGGAACGACGGTGACGGCGAGTTCCACGACGGCGTCGCTCGCGAACTCCGGACGGTACAGGCGAGCGAACACGCGGGCGAGCGCGCCGCGGCGGTCGTCGTCGACCTGCTCGACGACACCGACCGAGGCGGAGGCGAAGGCGGCGATCGGTCGGTTCTCGTCCCCGCGTCCGTCCCGCACGACGCCGCGGTGTACCTCGAACGCGCCGGCAACGCGCTCGCGTCGACCGACGCGGTCGCGACCGCCCGATCCCGGAAGACCGACGCCGAGATCGACCGACTCCGGCGGGTCCAGCGCGCGGCGGCCGCGGGGATGGCGCGCGCCGAGACCGCGCTGGCGGGGAGCGCCGTCAGCGATCCGACCGCCCTCGACGCCCCCGACGAGGGCCGACGGCCAGCGCTCCGGTGGGAGGGCGGCCCCCTCACGACCGAGCGACTGCGCCGCGAGGTGAACGCGGCGCTCGGCGCTCACGGCGTCACGGACGCGGAAAACAGCGTGGTCACGGCGGGCAGCGCGCTCGCGGATCGCCGGCTGCCGGGCGACGAGGCGATTCGGGCCGGCGAGACGGTGGTCGTGAGCGTCTCGCCCCGCGGACCTGACGGCTACTACGGCGACCTGACGCGGACGTTCGTCGTCGACGGCGACGGCGGGTGGGAGCGACGGGCGTACGTCGCCGTCGAGTCGGCGCGCGAGGCGGCGATAGCGGAGATCGAACCGGACGTGCCGGGGAAGACCGTTCGCGGGGAGGCGAGCGCCGAGCTCGCGGCCTACGGCTTCGATCCGAACGCGGACGCCGGCGGTCCGGCGTTCGGTCGCGGCACCGGCCGCGGTGTCGGCGTGAGCCGTCGCGAGTCGCCAGCGCTGTCGGGCGCGGGGACGCTGCGGTCGGGGGCCGTCGTGACGGTCGGGGCCGAGGTCTCCGATCCGGGCGCGGGCGCGGTGCGACTGACCGACCTCGTCGTCGTCACCGACGAGGGGTGCGAGGTGCTGGCGACGTATCCGTTCGGCGTCGTTCCGGAGAGCCGCGGGTGAGAGAAACCGCGTCGGTTACTTCTCGACCGAGTCGCCCTCGGAGCCGGCGTCGTCGTCGCCGCTCCGGAGTTGTCGCGGGAGCAGCCCCGAGAGCAGCCCGCGGAGGATCCGGCCCGGATCGAGGAAGTACTGCGGCAGGACGACCATGGCGACGGCGACGACGAGGAGGCCGGCGCCGAGCGCGACTTCGCCGGCGGCCAGCCGGATGACCGCGTAGTTCGCGAGCGGCAGCGCGAACACGAGCGACGCCGCCAGTCCGATCATATCCATCACGCCGAGAGCCATTGTCCTGCGATTGGCGTCTGAGGATAAAAGGCGTGCGACGACCGGTGAATCCGGCGCCTCAACACCGAACCGATATGTGTCGCGCGCGCTCAGATCCGGTATGTTCACCGGCATCGTCGAGGACACCGGGACCGTCCGCGAACGGACCGAGACCGAGGGCGGGATCCGGCTGCGGATCGCCGTCGACGGGTTCGACGACCTCCATCACGGGCAGTCGATAAGCGTGAGCGGCGTCTGTCTCACGGTCGAGGCGTACGGCGCCGAGGGCGACGCCAGCGACGGCGACTGGTTCGAAGTGTTCCTCGCGAGCGAGACGGTCGAGAAGACGTACCTCGGCGAGGTTGCCGAGGGCGACCCCGTCAACGTCGAGCGCGCGATGCCCGCGGACGGGCGGTTCGACGGCCACGTCGTGCAGGGCCACGTCGACACCGTCGCCGAGGTGACGGCGATAGAGCGCGTCGGTGAGGACTGGCGGTTCACCTTCTCGATTCCCGAAGGACACGGCGACTACCTCGTTGATAAGGGGTCGGTGACGCTCGACGGCATCTCGCTGACGGTCGCCGAGAAGCGCGAGGAGGAATTCGACGTGGCGATCATCCCGACGACGTACGACCTGACGACGCTGTCGGCGAAGTCGGTCGGCGACCCGGTCCACCTCGAAGTGGACGTGATCGCGAAGTACGTCGAGAACATGGTCGACGGGTACTGAGAGCCGGGGACGACGGCAGCCGTTTTAAGCGTCTTTCGCGCCCTGTACCGTCTCGCGGACCGCGTCGACGCCCTCTGCGTGGAGGAGGTCGCCGACGACGATCACGTCGCTGTGGCGGGCCATCTCGTTCGCCGACTCGTAGCCGTGGATGCCACCGCCGTAAAACAGCGTGGCCTCGTCGAGCGCGTCGTGCGCGGCGGCGACTTTCTCGGTGTCGCCGAAGGTGCCGGAGTACTCGACGTACACTATCTCCTGGCCGAACATCCGTTCGGCGACCTTCGCGTAGGCCGCCACGTCGTCGGCGCTGAGGTCGCAATCGGCCTCTGTCAGCTGCGCGACGGACGCCTCGGGGTTTAATACGATGTACGCCTCGGTGTGCGTTCGGCTCCAGTCGAGATCGTCGATGCGGACCCACTCTTTGTGTGCGCCGGTGATCCAGAACGGGCCGCCGGCGTTGAACACGGTCGGGATCAGGTAGCCGTCGAGGGCGGGCGAGTCGATGACGACGCCGGGGTTCGACGGCTCTTGGTAGAGCGGCACGTCGTACTCGGCGGCGGCGTCGATGACGCGAGTCATCTTCTCCGCGGTGACATCGAGGGTCCCGCCGATCTCGATCGCGTCGGTCCCGGTCCGGCAGACGTCCTCGAAGGTGTCGTCCCCGTACAGATCTTTGTCCGGGTCTACCTTCAGCACGTGGTCCCAGTCGTCCCACGGGTTGTTCATCGGAATCGACTCCACCGGGCTAAAGTAAAAAGGTGCGGAACCTGTCTCGCCGGTGCTCGCCGTTGCGAGCCGGAGGTATCGACGGCGCTACGTCCTCGTCGGACTCGGTACACGATCGGCTACAGGAGGTCGTCGAGCGCGTCGTTCCGGAACGCCTCGGCTGGGTCGGTCGTCTCCGCCGGCTCGTCACGGACCGCCTGCCGCGCGCGTTCGAGGAACTCCTCGACGCGCCGCGAGCGCTCGACGCCGCCGAGGAGGACCAACGCCGCCACCCGGTCGGAGTCGAGGGGGAAATCGCCGCCGCGGACCTGCATCGAGCCGGTCTCCTCTTGGAGCCACTTTCGCGCCTTCTCCGCGCCCTTCCGAGAGATCCGGTCGGGGTCGCCCGCGATGGCGACGAGGCCGGCGTCGGCCTCGGTCGCGTTCGGCAGCGACAACCCGGTCATCACCGCGCTGCGGACGGCGCTCATCACGGTCGTGACGTTCGCTTCCGCCTCCTCGGCGGCGGGCGCAGACGCGAAGCCGACCGCGGCCATGCCGCCGGCGCGCAGCGTGTTTATCACCTCGCTGGTGTCGACGACCGACTCCGCGACCCCTTCGACCGACTCGCCGGCGGCGAGGAGTAGGCCGATCCGCTTGGCCATCGAGGCGTTGATCGACGCGAATCCGCCTTCGACTGATTCACCCGAGGAGCGCCACGCGTCGTTGTCGAGTAGGATCGTCGCGTCGGCCTCGCGGACGAGCGTCTTGAGGGAGCGTCCGGCGTTGACCTGGTACATCGCGCCCTCGTCGCGGCCGGGGAGGACGCCGAGCGCGTACACCGGCACGTCGTACACTCGGCTCAGTTCGCGGACGAGGACCGGCGCGCCGCCGGACCCGGTGCCGCCGCCGAGCCCCGCGACAACGAACAGCGCCTCCGCGTCGGCGTTCACCTTCGGCGCGAGCGCGTCCATCACCTCGACAACGTCTTCGTCCATCACTTCGGCGCCGAGTTCGTTATCGCCGCCGACGCCGTGGCCGTTCACTCGCGACTGGCCGACGAGGACGGTGTCGAGCGGGAGGGGGTCAAGGTCCGCCGACGCCGTGTTCACCGCGAGCGCGTCGATCACCGCTCCGTAGCCGGCGTCGGCGTCGAATTCGGCGAGGGCCGTCGTGAGCTTCCCGCCCGCCTGGCCGACGCCGAGGAGGACCGCTTTCATGATCGTAAGGTAACTAATCCCGTGCTAATACCTTTTCCCCCGGAGGTTTAAGCAGAGAGCCGCGGCCACTCGGCCGCGTGACCAACGAGACCCGCGAACGGGAGGGGCTGTTCAGAGCCGACACCGAGGCGGCGGAGTCGGCAGGAAGCGAGAGACACCGAGCCGAAGCCACAGAGATGTCCGACCGCGCGCCGGTCGGAACCGCGACCGCCACGGGGGCGACGGCGGACCTGTCGGCTACGGACCGGACGGAGCGGGCCGACCACGCAGGGCAGGATACGCCGGCGACAGACCGAAACGCCGAGAGAGCGGAGCGAGAGGGAGACGAGGCCGCACTCCCGAGCGACGGGCCTGATACCACCCGAACGCCGAATTGCGACGAGCGTCAAGCGCTCGGTGCCGACCCGGAGGACGCGCCCGGTGGCGACTCGGCCGCCGAGCCCACCGACGGCCGCCTCGCGGAGCGGCTGCGGGCGGTCGAGCGCGCGATCACGGGAACCGACGACGCGGTCGTCGACCTCGGCGACGAGGCGGCCGCGGCCGCGGAGCGAGACGCGCTGTCGGAGCGGCTCGACGATCTCGAATCGCGCGTCACGGAGCTGGAGGCGGCGACGCAGGCCATCAGGGGTTACGTCGGCTCGATCCGGTCGGTGAACCAGGCGGTCGAACGCCGCGCCGACCTCGCGCTCGCCGAGGCGCGAAAGGGCGGAGAAGACGCGGTTGACGGGCGGGCGGCTGACAGAGAGACGGAGCGCCACGACGCACGGACACGCAGCACGACGATCGGAGGCGAGGCGAGCGACGGGACGGTGCCCGACGAAGACGCGCTGGACGCCGCCCTACCTGCAGATCGGAGCGGCGAGGGGGAGTCGGGCGTGCCGGCCGCTTCGACCCCCGCAACCGGCAACGCCGACGATACGGGCGACGAGGCGACCGACGACTCCTGGCGCCCGGCCGCCTTGGAGCGTCTCCGTGAGTCGTTTTGACGGCAACGCCGCGAAGAGAGGGGAGCCGTGATCCGCGTCGTGCTCACCGTCCTCGTCACCGTCGCGCTCCTCGCGACGGCGATGCCGGCCTTAGAGGACGCGCAGACCGCCACGGCCACAGCGCGGCTCGAAACCGAGACGGACCGCATCGAGCGCGCCGTCGGCGGGCTCGTCTCCGGATCGACGAGCGTCTCGGACCCCTCGCTCGCGGCGCGGACGACGGTTACCGTCCGCGCGCCGGCCGGTGTCGCGGCCCCGCAGATCGACCGGCTCGCGCTCGTCGAGCCGGCGCGGTCAGACGCCGACGCCGCGCTCCGCTACCGAATCGACGGTGGGAGGCGCCGAACCCTGTCGATCGCACCCGAGTCGGCCGTCGCGACCGTCGAGGTCGTCGACGGACCGATCGCGCTCCGAACGCGGGGAGAGAGCCGGCTCGAACTCCGCCTCGTCGGCGACGGCGAGCCGACGGTCCGGGTCACGCGAGTCGGGTGAGGGTTTATCAGCGATACCGCGGCCACGCCCGCCATGAGCTTCGATCTCTCATCGCTGTCAGGGCTCGACGGCGGCGGGACGCCGCTCTCCTCGCTCCCGTGGGTCGACGGCGAGACGGGCGACTGTCGGTGCGAACTGTCGTTCGACGAGCCGGTGGGGACGGGCGTCGGCGACCGAGTCGTCCTGACGGTCGACGCCGACGACTGCCCCGGCCACGGCGACTTGGCCGCGAGCCCGGAGTGTCTCGCGACGGTCGTCGAGGCGTTGACAGAGCGGGACGCCGACGTGATCCGGACGCACCACGCCGGCCGCGAGCGGTCGTACACGGGCCGGGCGGCGGCCTGTCTGCTCGCCGCAGGACGGTTCCGGGAGCGGGTCGCGTTCCACGAGACGCGGCTGGCGGAGCGGGTCGCTCGGGAGCCCCTCGCGGCCGCACGAGAGGCTAGCGGCCGCGAGGGGCCGCCGAAGCGGATCGCGGCGGAGACCGGACTCGAAGCGATTGTCGCGGACGCAGACGGCGTCGAAGCGTTGCTCCGCGCACACACCGGGCCGGCGATGGCGGCGACGCGCGTCGCGACGGCACCGCCGCCGAACGCGACGCTCGTCGATCGGTGGGATCTCGAAACGGGGGCGACCGTGCGGCTCTACGACGGGACTGAGACGCTCCGAACGTATCACCTCACGCCGCCGTCGGCGCGGCTCGACGACGCGGCCATCGAACGACTGGCCGCCGCGAAGGACCGCCTCCTCAACGACCCGGCCGGCGGCGACAGGGCACCGGGACGGGCGGTCCGAGCGGTCGCGACGACCGACGACCCGGTTTCGATGCTCGTCGACGTGCTCAGACGACACACTCGCGGATACGGGGTGTTCGAGCACGTGTTCGCCGACGAGCGCGTGAGCGACGCGACCGTCTCCGCGCCCGTCGCGGAGAACCCGCTTCGGGTTGTCGTCGACGGGGAGCGGTGTCGAACCAACGTCAGGCTGCCGCCCGAGGGCGCTGCGACGTTGGCGTCTCGGCTCCGGCGAACGAGCGGCCGCGGGTTCTCCCGAGCGAGTCCGACGCTCGATGCGACGATCGAGACCGATTCCGGGCGGGTCCGGGTCGCCGCGACGACGGACCCCGCCAGCGACGGGCTGTCCTTCACGTTCCGTCGCGGCGACCCGGACGCGTGGACGTTAGCGCGGCTCGTCGACGTCGGGACGGTCACGTCGGCGGCCGCAGGGCTCCTCTCTGTTGCGGTCGAACGGGGCGTGACCGGGCTCGTCGCCGGCGGGCGTGGCGCGGGAAAGACGACCGCGCTCGGGGCGCTCCTCTGGGAGCTGCCGCCCGAGACGCGGTCGATCCTGATCGAAGATACCCCCGAACTCCCGGCCGACGCGGTGACTGCGGCCGGGAGAGACACGCAGCGACTTCGGGTCGGAGACGGAGCCGAGCCGTCTCCGAGCGAGGCGGTCCGAACCGCGCTCCGGCTCGGCGGCGGAGCGATCGTCGTCGGTGAGGTACGCGGCGAGGAGGCGGCCGCGTTGTACGAAGCGATGCGCGTCGGCGCGGCCGGCGAGGCGGTGCTCGGGACGATCCACGGCGAGAGTCCCGAGGCTGTCCGCGAGCGGGTCGTCACCGACCTCGGGGTCTCCGCGTCGTCGTTTGCCGCGACCGACTTGGTGGTCGTTCTCGACGACCACCGCATTGAGGTGATCGCCGAGGTCGTGGACCACGACGGCGACCCGTCGTTCGAACCGCTGTTCGAGCGGACGGACGCGGGACTGGCCCCGACCGGTCGGATCGACCGCGGTGAGAGTCGGCTCGTGGAGTCGCTCGCCGAAACCGAGGAAACGTACGCGACCGTCAGAGCGTGTATCGGTCAGCGCAGCGATCGCATCGCGAAGGCGGCACGAACTGGGCGCATCGAACCGGAACGCTACGTCGGCTGGGCGGGTCGACATCGGGGCGACGGCCCTGGCGGTGGTGACCGATGACGGGAACGCCTGCCGAGAGAGGTGAACATGAGCGACGAACAGACGCCGGCGGCGAAACGGGCTCGGCGGAGCTCCGTCGAGCGATCGCCTTCCTCGGATGGGACGTGACGAGCGCGCAGGTGATAGACGGTGGGTATCGGGTCGGAGTGGGCGTGGGGCTCTTCTGCGCCGTCGTCGTCGCCTTCGTCTTCGGACCCGTTTCCGGAGGGGCGTCCGGGCTCGCGGGCGGTCTCGGGGCGACGCACGTCGTTCACCGAGCGCCCATATGGGTGGCCTCGCTCAGACGGACCAGAGCGCTCGGGGCCGCGCCCGGTCTCGTCGGCCGACTCGTGTTGCGGATGCGGTTGGATCCCTCGACGGAGCGCGCTGTGCAGTTCGCCGCGCGGACCGGTGAGGGACCGCTCGCCGAGGACCTCGCTCGGCGTGAGCGAGCGAACGCCGACACGCCGACGAGCGGGCTTCGGGCGTTTGCTCGCGAGTGGCAGCCGTGGTTCCCGGCTATCGACCGGGCAGCGGCGCTCGTGAGGACCGCGGCCTCGGCGCCGCCGGAGCGCAGAGGTCGATGCCTCGACCGGGCGCTCGACGCGACGATTGCCGGCACGACCGATCGGCTCGCCGAGTTCGTCGGAGAGGTTCGAGGGCCGGTTTCGGCGCTGTACGCCTTCGGGGTGTTGCTCCCGCTCGCGCTCATCGCCCTCCTTCCGGCGGCCGCTGCGACCGGCGTCCCGATCGGCCCCAGCGTGGTCGCGACGCTCTACTTAGGCGTACTCCCGGCTGGACTGCTCGCGGCGTCGGCGTGGCTGCTCTCGCGCCGTCCCGTGGCGTTCGCCCCGCCACGTATCGACGACGGCCACCCGGACGTACCGGAGCGGAGCGGCCACGCCGCGGTCGTCGGAGTCGCGACCGGTGTCCTCGCAGGGGTCGTTGCAGCGAAGTTCGTCGTCGGGTGGGCCGCGCCGGTCGCGGGGGTCGGCGTCGGGACGGGTGCCGCACTGTTCGTCGCTGTCCGGCACAGGAGGTCGGTACTGTCGAACGTCAGGGCGGTCGAGCGGACGCTTCCGGACGCCATGACGGTCATCGGTGGCGACGTGGCCGAAGGCGTCGCCGTCGAGACCGCGATAGCAAACGCCGGCGAGCGGCTCGACGGTCCGACGGGAGAACTCTTCCAGTCTGCAGGAACGCGGAGCGACACGCTCCGGGTCGGCGTCCGCGAAGCGTTCCTCGGCCGCGGCGGGCCGGCCGTCCCGGTGCCGTCGCCGCGAGTGCGCGGGGCCGTCGCGCTGCTCTCCGTCGCCGCGCGGGAGGGGCGACCGGCGGGCGACGTCCTCCTCGAACTCGCCGACCAGCTCGAATCGCTCCGCGAACTCGAGACCGACGCTCGGCGACAGCTGGCGACCGTAACTGGGACCCTGACGAACACTGCCGCGGTGTTCGCGCCGCTCGTCGGCGGGGCGACCGTGGCGCTCGCGACCGGCATCGACGCCGTCGACGCCGGCGGGCTGAGCGCGGGAGCGACGGCTGGCGTAGATGCCCTCGGCGGCGGGACGCCACCCGCGGTCGGCTCCGAGCCGAGTGGGGCGGGCACAAGCGCCGGCAGTCGCTCGCTTGCGGTGCCGGTCCTCGGGCGGATCGTCGGCGCGTACGTGTTGATACTCGCTGCGCTCCTCACCGCGCTCGCCACCGGACTGGAGCGGGGATTCGACCGGACGCTCGTCGCCTACCGAGTCGGGATCGCGCTCCCGACCGCGGCAACGACGTACCTCATCGCCTTCCTCGGAGCCGGGATGCTGCTGTGAGAGATCGGTGGTGCGTCGACGCGGTGGTTTAAATACGAGAAGGCGGCCAGGCGCCCCGTGTTCGAGACCCATTTCGACGCCACGTACGCTTGGCTCGGGGTAGCGCTGGTTAGCGTCGCGACCGCGGGTGTTGCCGCCACGCTGCCGGCTTCCCCGCCGCCGGACGCGAGCGGCGTCGCACACACGATCGATTCGGTCGCCGACGGCGATCACCCGGCGACGGCCGAACACGGACTCGCAGCGAACCGTATTCGGCTCACCGACGGCTCGGTTACGCTCGGCGGAGCGGGCGGAACCACGCGGTCGGCGCTGCACGCACCGCGGATAACGCCGGTGTTGAAAACGCGGCACGGAACGTCCGAACGCAGCGGCCTCCGTCGAGTGCTCGAAGGAGTTCCGCCGGGTGCGGTGTTCGACGCGCCCAGAGACCTCGCCGCCGCTGCTGAACGGGCCAGATCGGCCGACCACGAGTGGCGCCCGGCGCCGGATCGGATAACGGTGAGACGGGTTCACTACGGAGGGGTCCATGTCACGCTCGTCGGATAGTTCGCGCCTGTTCGGGCGTGAGAGCGAGAGCCGCGCCGCCGTCGAACCGACCGCCGCGCTCGTCGCCGTTCTCGCGGTCAGCGCGGGGCTCGGACTGTACGTCGGCGCCCTCGAGGACGCGACACCGGAGCGGGCGCGTCCGACGGCCGAGGAGACGCTGGATCGGGTCGAGCCGGCGGTGACGGCGGGCGGCGTCGTCGACCCGCATCGGATGGTCGACATCGACAAGTTTCGGTTCGCGACGACGATCACGCTCGAAGCCGACGGGGAGACCTGGCGAGTGCAGTCCGGCGACGAAGCGCCGACGGTGGAGACCGGGCGGCGGAGCGACGGAGTCGCCGTCGCCGAGCGCCCGGTAACGGTCGCGGTCGGGCCGGGACGGAACGTTCGCGGAACGCTACGGGCGGTGGTGGACCGGTGACGAGCACCGTCCTCGACGTGACGGTCATGCTCCTCTGTGTCTCCGCGAGCGTCGTCGCGCTCGGTGCGGTGGCAGATGGATCGCCCGCGTCGACACCAGAGGCCGCCGAGACGGCCGATCTGATCGCGACGGAGACGGTGACGGTGACGTACGCGTCAGACGGCGGGCCGAACGGGACCCGGACGGTCCACGCGACCCGCGCCGAACTGCTTGCCCTGCTGGCGGCCAGTGATCGAAGAAGCGACGAGGCGGCCGCGTCGACGAAGGCGTTCGAGTCAGCGGCCGAGCGAGCGGTTCGGCACGGAGTCGGACGGCGAGTGCGGATCGACGCGAAGGTGGTAGCAGAGACACGGGAGGAGCCTGCGACGGAACCCGCAGACACGTCGAAAGGATCGTCAGAGCGCGGTGTCCTTGAGGCGTCCGTGCTGGGCCCTGAGCGATTCGAGAACGAGACCGAAGTGGCGGACGGGACGGGGGTGCCGTGGCGCATCTATCGGGAACCACGCGGCCAGAACCAGGAGAACAGCGAGGCCGCGACCGGGTCCAACCGTTCGGAACCGGTCACCGTCGGCAGCGAGCCGCCGAGCGGTGCCGCCGTCTCGGCTGCGGTGGTCACGCATCCGTTACCGAACGCGAGTGACGGGGAGAAACGGGTCGAGATCGTCGTCAGGAGGTGGTGAGTGTGCGGAACGTCACCGGAGAGGGGAACTCGAAACCGCCTGCGCCGCGGAAGAAGTCGTTCACCGTCGACGAGCGCGCACGGGTTCCGTTCGCGCTGATCGGAGTGCTTCTGTTGGTGACGAGTTCGACGTACGCCGCCGGGATCGCGGATCAGGGACTGATAAGCGAGGACAGGAGCGTGGAACGCGCCGTCGAGCGCGTCGACACGGATTCGACCGCCGCGCTCAGGGCGGCCGCGCGGCAGGCGGCACACGAGGCGGCTTCTGAACCGGTGACACGGGCGCCGGCCGGAGCGAACGCTGGATCTGGGGGCGCGGAGGCGACGCCTGCGGTGCGGAACGGGTCGGCGTTTGAAGATGCGTTTCGGATCCGTCTCGCCATCGCCGGCGCGGACGCGCTCGCGGCCGTCGATGCCGAAATCGGCGGTGTGACTGCGAGGGCGTCCCTACCGGTCGTTGACGACCCAGACGAGCTATCCGCGGCCCGCGACCGAGTGGAGGTGGAGACCGTCGCGAACGGGACGGCGACGCGGGTGACGTTCGACGGCGTGCGAACGACCGCGACGCGCGAGGGGCGCACGCTCGTCAATAAGACGGAGGACCGGACCGTGGTGGTTGCGGTGCCGACGCTCGCGGCACACGAGCGGACCGAAGCGTTCGAAGAGCGACTCGACCGCGGCCCGGTTGACGGGCCGGGGTTGGGCCGCCAACTCACGGCGAGTCTCTACCCGATGGCGTGGGCGCGCGGATACGGCCAGTACGCTGGGGCGCCGGTCGAGAACGTCGTCGCGAACCGCCACGTGGAGCTGTCGGCGAACGCTGGGATCGTCCGAACCCAGCGCGACGTGTTCGGCGCAAGCGACCCCGACGCGCGCGGCGGAGTCGCGCGTGCGACGGCGCGGACAGGCGTGACCGACCTCCTCAAACCGACCGGAGTCGACGAAGGGTCGTGGACGCGAGCCGTGCTCGACGCACCGACACCCGGATCGGGCGAGGGGACGACTCGACACAACGCGACGGAGGCCGAACCGAGCGAGGACGCCGCGTTCGAGACGGGAACGGAGATGGACACCGAAGCGAGCGTCTCGATCGGTCACGCGGCCGACGAGGGAGCGACCCACGTGTTCGACAAGTTAGAGACCCACATACGGGAGGCGTACCGAGTGGAAGCGAGCGTCGAGACAGCGACGACGCAGACGGTCGACGGCGGAGCCCCGACGCCACCCACTCCCCCGACGCGTGGCTCGGGCGGAGGGTGGAGCCGCGTCGACCTGACGCGCACGGAGCGGCCACCGGTGATTTCGGGATCCGGTGTCCCGACGGGGACGCCCGCAGGCGTGGTCGAGTCCGGCGAGCGCGTGTCGTTCGGGCTCGCGACCCGCGAGGCGACCGTCGAGCGCGTCGCGGTCGCGGAGTGGCGCCGGGTGGAGATCGAGCGAGGTCCGAACGGGACGGTCGTCGGGAGGACGGTACATCGAGCGACCACCCGCGACAGCGTCACCGACAGATACCGCGTTCGAGTGTCGGTCTCGGGAGCGTACGCGCCGAGCGGGGAAGCGCCCGAACGGGCCACCGCGACGTTTGGCGCGGGCGACGCCGGCGACGGCCCGGACCTTCGCGACGTACCGCCGGCGGCACGGTCGGACCTCGGCGTCGATACCGAGCACGGAGTCGATCGGATAGCCGAAGACGCGGTCGAGGACGGAGCAGTGACGCGGGCGACGACCGTGTTCGGGTCCCACTCGGAAACCGATCGAGACGACGTCGCCGCCGCCGTGGCCACGCTCGCGAGCGACGTGCGAGACATCGAGACGGAGGCGTCGATGGCGGACGCCGCGGTCGGCAGCGCGGAGCCGTACGCCGCGCTCGCCGAGACGCTTCGCGAGCGACGTGCAGAACTCGTCGACGCACCGAGGGTGTACGACGGGGCGGTCGACCGGGCCGGAACTGCCGCGAGAGCGGCGTACCTCGACGCCGTGATACGCGAGTTAGCGGTCGCCGCTGACGACCGCGAACGCGCGACAGACGGGTTCCTCGAACGGGTCAACGAGGCGTTCGGCGGCCCCAGCGTCGGCGAGGTGATAGCGAGCCGCGAGGCGGCCCGCGACCCCGGAACGTACGCGGTCGGCAGTGACGGCCCCGGCGGAGCGGTGACGTTCGCCCCGAGCGGGTCGCCCGGATACCTCCCGCGGACGAGTGTAGACGGCGAGACCGTCGACGCCGTGAACGGAACGACGACCCGACCGCTCGCGGTGCGGAACGTGAACTACGTCACCGTCCCGTACGGCGACGTGTCGAGTGGAATCGTCGACCGGATTCTCGGTGCCGGAGACACCGTCCGGGTCAGGACCGCCGGTCGGGCGCTGCTCTTGGCAGACGAGGCCCTGACCGCCGGCGACGACGCCGACCTGCGGGCGGACCGAGATGCGCTCGCCCGGCAGTTGACTGGAAAACTGGAGAAGGTGGACGACGACCTCGACACGACGCTCCGCGTTCGGACCGACCTATCAGGCGACGAGCGGCAGAAAGCGCTCATTCGAGCCGCCGAACGCTACGAGTCGACGGGTGAACGCGCCGTCGCCGTCGGGAACGGGTCCTATCCGGAGCGCGTCGCTGTCGAGGCCGCGAGAGTCGGGTCGCTGTCGCGAGCGTCGGAGGCCGCACTCGCCGCTGACCTGCGAGTCACGGCGCGGGACGCCGCCGGGAGAGACGCTGTTCGGATTCCGACCCGGTTCGTCGACGAGACAGTGAGTGGTGCGCGGACGGTGCTCAGCCACCGGATGAAAAAGCGGCTCGAAGGCGAGATGGCGAAGGCCGGCGCGACGGCCACGGAGAAGGCGAGCGAGAAGGCGGTCGAGGAGTTCGGCGAGAAGTGGTCGCTCAAGCCCGCCAAAGCCGTCGGAGCCGGGTTGCCGGTCGCGCCCGTGCCGGGATACTGGGTGACGACGGTCAACGCGTGGCGCGTGCAGGTCCGCGGGGAGTATCCCCGGTTCGAGCTGCGCGCCGACGTGGGGCCGCCCGGCGAGCGATTCACGTACGTTCGGGAGGCGGGCGACGTGACCGTCGACGTCGGCGGAGAGGCGGTGCGGCTCGGCGAGACAGAGCCGGTCGCGTTCGAGACGCAAACGGTCATAGCGATGGCGGTCCCGGCCGGTCCCCCCGGCGTCGGCGACGTCGACGGGGTTCGCGACGAGCGCTCTTCGGGGTGGCCGTGTCCCGGTCCGCTCGGGGCGTCGGACGAGGAGCGGGCGTGCGCGGGCTCGTGACCCGACCGCAGTCGTTTTGAAACGCGACGACCGACGTGTTGTATGTTTCACGAAATCGTCATCGAGGCCGCAGAAGACGCGGACGACGTGACTCCCGAGGCGCTGTTGGCGTCGTTCGAGCGACTGGTGAGCGGGGCGATAGCGGAGGCCGGACCCGATCAGATCGTCGAAGAGGCCGGCGTCGAGAGCGCGGCGGTCGAAGCCGCGGCCGCCGGCGACGTGGCAGCGCTCCGACTCGAAGACGCGGCCGCGATCGCGACCGTACCGACCGATCGCGACGCCGACGCGGTCGTCGCCGAACTCCGCGACCACCTGCTGATGGGGATGGCGACGGCGGTGCTGGACGTGGACACGATCGCCGCCGCGATCGACGCGGACCTCACGGGACAGGAGGTCCAACAGACCCTCGAAGGGCGCGCCGCGATGACGCTCGGTCAGTTGGCAGCGATCGCGGCGGTCATCGAGCAGCGGAAACCATGAGAGTCGTCGTCGTCGGCTGCGGCTACGTCGGCCTCGAACTCGCCCGACAGCTCGCAGAGCGCGGCCACACGGTGACGGGAGTCAGACGGTCTGACGCCGGGTTAGCCGCGATCAGATCGGTCGGTGCGACGGTCGCCGAAGCGGGAGGCGAGGGGCAAGTCGACGCCGTCCGCGCGGACGCGACCGACCGGGCGTCGCTCGACGCGCTCCCGGACGCGGACGCGGTCGTGTTCGCGGCCAGTTCCGGCGGCCGCGGCGCCGAGGCCGCCCGCGACGTGTACGTCGAGGGGCTCAAGAACGTGGTCGATGCGTACGGCTCGCGGGCCGAAACGCCGGACCGGCTCGTCTACACCTCGTCGACCGGCGTCTACGGCGATCACGGCGGCGCGTGGGTGGACGAGACGACCCCGATCGAACCGACGACCGAGAAGACCCGCGTGCTCGCGGAGGCGGAGCGGGTCGCGCTCGAGGCGACCGCAGCGGTCGGGATCGATGGGACCGTCGCCCGGTTCGCCGGACTGTACGGCCCGGACCGGTATCGGCTCAAGCGCTACCTCGACGGCCCCGTGACGGCCGGGTATCTCAACATGGTCCACCGCGACGACGCCGCCGGAGCGGTTCGACACCTCCTCGAAGCGGACCGCGCACGCGGCGAGGCCGTCTTGGTCGTCGACAGCGAGCCGGTCGACAAGCACGCGTTCGCCGACTGGCTGGCCGACGCGTGCGGGGTAGAACGCCCCGAGAAGCGGTCGAAGGAAGCGCGGATCGCTGACGGCGACCTCTCCGAGGCGGCCGAGCGTCGGATCCGCACCAGCAAGCGCTGCTCGAACGAGGGGCTCGTGGCACACGGCTACGAGTTCGCGTACCCGACCTTCCGGCAGGGGTATCGCGACGCGGTACGGGCGTTCCGAGCGACGGATCGGTGATCGGTCTCCGGTGTGGTCGGAGGTGATCCTCGCAGTCGGCCGCGTGCACACGAACTGCGCCCGGCGGCAAGGCGCTGTTATACGCGGCTCGAAACGGTAACGAACCTTGATGTACAGGGAGCGAGTCGACCGGCACGTATGTGGTCTCTGAGCACGGTCGGCGACGGGCTCTCGCAGGCGGAGGCGGTCGCCCGCGAGAACCCGGAGCTCGTCGCAGTTGCCGCCGTTGTGGCGGCCGTGGTGATCATCGGCGGCGCGTACGCACTGTTGCGCGCTCGCCGGACGGCCGGCGTGAGGTTTCGTCGGCTGCTCGCCGAGCGCGACGAGATCGCGGTGTTGATGCACCCGAACCCGGACCCGGACGCGATGTCCGCGGCGCTCGGCGTCGCCTCGCTCGCGGAGCAGCTCGGCGTCGACGCGACGGTGCAGTATCCCGGACAGATCCGACATCAGGAGAATCGCGCGTTCCGGACGGTGCTTGACTTGGATCTGGACCCGATCGCCCACGTGAGCGACCTGGCCGCCGAGTCAGTCGTCCTCGTCGATCACAACGAGCCGCGAGGGTTCGCCGGGGCCGACGGCGTCCTCCCGTTTGCGGTCGTCGACCACCACCCCGGCGACGGGGCCGGCGAGTCGTTCACCGACGTGCGGACCGACTACGGCGCGACCGCGTCGGTCATCGCCGAGTACTTCAAAGAGAACAACGCGACACCGGTGCCGCCGGACAAACACGAAAGCGAGACGGACAGCGACCTCACGCTCCCCACCGACACGGCGACCGGGCTGCTGTACGGAATTCTCACCGACACGAAACACCTCACGGTCGGCGCGAGCGAACCGGACTTCGCGGCGGCTGCGTACGTGTATCCGGGGGTCGACCAGGACCGACTCGACCGGATCGCGAATCCGGCGGTCGACGCGGAAGTGCTGGAGGTGAAAGCGCGGGCGATCGCGGGACGCCGGGTCGAGGGGTCGTTCGCGGTCGCCGACGTCGGGGGCGTGAACAACATCGACGCGATCCCGCAGGCGGCCGACGAACTGATCCAGCTCGAGGGAGTGACCGCCGTCATCGTCATCGGCGAACGCGACGGGACGGTCCATCTCTCCGGGCGGTCGCGGGACGACCGCGTCCACATGGGCAACGCGATCGATACCGTCGTGTCCGAGCGCGAGAACGGCGACGGCGGCGGTCACTCGCGGATGGGCGGAGGTGCGATCGCTCCGACGATCGATCCGACGAGCGACGAGGAGCCGGAGAGCGTGGACCGCGACGCGCTCGCCGACGACCTGTTCCGGGCGATGGCGGGCGACGTGTGAGGCGACGGTCGAGGAGAGCCGAACCGACAGGGACACCGAGAGTTAAGTCGGCGGCGGCGAAGCCTCTGGTATGCGCACAGATTCCTCGATCCGGACGCTCGTCGCCGACGACGGGTGGCTCGCGCTCGTCGGCGTCGGCGTTGGATATGCGATCGCGACTGGACTGATATTTGCGCTGCTCTTCGTCGCGCCGTACCTCGTGCTGCGAGCCTTATAAGAGTCGAAGTCGGGAGCGCGTGGAAACGAACCGAGAGGGGCGTCGCCTCAGGCGAACGCCAGCGAGTCGTCCGCGCCGGTCTCGTCGTCCTGCTGGAGCTTCTCGTGTGCGCCGAGGAAGTCGCTGAGCGTGACCTCGGTGCGGTCGTCGCGGATCGCGAACATCCCGGCCTCGGTACAGATGGCCTTCACGTCGGCGCCCGACGCCTCCGGCGTCATCTCCGCGAGTTCGGTGAAGTCGATGTCGCTCGCGAGGTTCATCTTCCGCGTGTGGATCTGGAAGATGATCTCGCGGCCCTCGGTGCCCGGCTTCGGCACCTCGATGAGGCGGTCGAAGCGCCCCGGCCGTAAGATGGCGGGGTCGAGCATATCGAAGCGGTTGGTGGCGGCGATGATTCTGACCTCGCCGCGCTCGTCGAAGCCGTCCATCTCGGAGAGCAGCTGCATCATCGTGCGCTGGACCTCGGCGTCGCCAGAGGTCTTCGAGTCGGTCCGCTTCGAGGCGATCGCGTCGATCTCGTCGATGAAGAGGACGGCCGGCTGGTTCTCGCGGGCGACCTCGAAGAGGTCACGGACCAGCTTCGCGCCCTCGCCGATGAACTTGTGGACGAGTTCGGAGCCGGCCATCTTGATGAACGTCGCGTCCGTCTCGTTGGCGACCGCCTTCGCCAGCATCGTCTTCCCGGTGCCCGGCGGACCGTACAGCAGCACGCCGCTCGGGGGCGTGATGCCGACATCCGCGAACATGTCGGGGTGTTCGAGGGGCATTTCGACGGTCTCGCGGACCTCCTGCATCTGCTCTTCGAGCCCGCCGATGTCGGCGTAGGTGACGTCGGGCGAGTGCTCGACCTGCATCACGCGAGCGCGAACGTCCGTCTCCTTCTCCAACTTCTTGACGACGGACAGCGAGTTGTTCACCGCGACGCGGTCGTCCGGGTTGAGGCTCTCGCGCATCTCGGCGGTGATCTCGGTGAGCGCCTCCTGATTGTTCCCGTGCTGTTTGATCACGGCGCCGTCGGGCGTGATCTCCTGAACTGTCGCCACGAACAGCGGGGACTGTTTCAGCTTCTTGTTCTCGTGTGTGAGGCGTTCGAGCTTCTGCTGGTACTTGTTGTTCTCGGCGTTCGCGTCGAGAAGCTTGTCGCGCATCTCTTCGTTCTGCGACTCGAGCACGTCGAGCCGCTCTTGGAGTAACTCGATCTTCTCCTGTCTCGACGCCGACCCCTCGTCGTAGGGGAGTTCGACGTCGTCGACGGTGTCAGTCATTGTCCGTAATAAAGCGTCTCGCGCGTAAGAGGTTTCGGGTGGGGGAGAAAGACCGGAGTCGATAGGAGGTATAAATGCCTTAGAGTAATAAAATAGGATAGTAAATATTATTTAACGGCATTGCATAACAGCGGGTAAGGATGAGCGCCACCGACGCCGTCACCGCGGACGACGACCCTGCAGACCGCTGGAGCGACGTACGAGACCTGCCGCCGAGCGCGAAGCTCGTCGCGAAAGTTCTCGACTACAACGACACGCTGACACAGAGCGAGCTCGCCGAGGAGACCCTGCTTCCGCCCCGAACGGTCAGGTACGCGCTCTCGCGACTGGAAGAGGAGAACGCGGTCGACGCCCGGTTCTCTTTCGCCGACGCTCGGAAGCGGCTGTACACGCTCTCCGTGTGAGCGAGGCGGTCCGGTCGCGCCTCGGCGCCCCCGCTTTTCACCGATAGCGCCACAGCCGGCGTATGGTCTCGACCGCCGCCGTCAAGCGAGCGCTCTCCGCGCTGGCGACCCGCACAGACACCGCGACGCACCCGTCCGTCGGCGTGATCGACGAGGCCGACGCCGCGCGCTCCGACCTGCGACGCGCCGCGGCGTTCGTCGACGCCGGCGGCCGCGCTCGGCTGGACGAGGCGATTGCGGCCGCCGAGCGCGCGGGCAACGAGGCGGCCGCCGACCGGGGCCGGGAGGCGCGGGCGGCGTTTCGGCGCTTCCGAGAGGCTGCGGCCGGGAGCCGTGAGGTCGGCGACAGCGACGAGCGGCGAACGGGACGCTGAGAACCTCGACAGCGGACCGCGCCCAAGACCACTTTCACTCCGCCCCCGGAACCACTAAACCCGATACCGGCCAAGACCGGGGCAGATGACACGGGTGATTCACACCGGCGACACCCACGTGGGGTACGCGCAGTATCACTCGCCGGTCCGCCGGCAAGATTTCCTCGACGCCTTCGCAGCCGTGATCGACGACGCGATCGACGACGAGGTCGACGCCGTCGTCCACGCGGGCGACCTCTTCCACGATCGCCGCCCCGAACTCGCCGACCTGATGGGGACCATCTCGGTGCTGCGGCGGCTCGACGACGCCGAGATTCCCTTTCTCGCCGTGGTCGGAAACCACGAGGCGACGCGCGGCGGCCAGTGGCTCGACCTCTTCGAGCGCCTCGGGCTCGCGACGCGGCTCGGCGACGAACCGACCGTCGTCGGCGACACCGCCTTTTACGGGCTCGACCACGTCCCGGTCTCCCGGCGCGACGACCTCGACTACGCGTTCGCGAGCCACGACGCCGACTACGCCGCCCTCGTCGCCCACGGCCTCTTCGAGCCGTTCGGCTACGCCGACTGGGACACGGAGACGGTGCTGACGGAGAGCACGGTCGCGTTCGACGCGATGTTGCTCGGCGACAACCACACGCCCGACGTCGCCGAGGTCGCCGGCACGTGGGTCACGTATCCGGGGTCGACAGAGCGCGCGAGCGCGAGCGAACGCGAGGGGCGCGGGTACAACATCGCCACGTTCGACGCCGACGCCGCCGGCGGCGACGACCGCGTGGAGATCCGCCGGCGCGCGCTCGACACCCGCCCGTTCGTCTTCGTGGAGGCCACTCTCCACGAGGGGGAGGGAGCGGGTCAGGTGCGCGAGGCGATCCGCCAGCACGACCTCGACGACGCGGTGGTCCTCGTCGACGTGACGGGCGCGGGTGATCCGGTCACCCCGGCGGCTATCGAGGAGTTCGCGACGGACGAAGGCGCCCTGATCGCTCGCGTGAACGACCGCCGCGAGGTGGAGACGGACACCGATATCGACGTGAGCTTCGCGGACCCGGAAGACGCCGTCCGGGAGCGAGTCGAAGGGATGGGGCTGTCCGAGGCCGCGCTCGACATCGAGGAGGCGGTCCGCGCCGACACGGTCAGCGACACGAACGTCCGGGAGACGGTGAAACGACGGGTCGAAGAGCGGGTCGAGGACCTCGACTCGTTCGACCGGGCCGCAGAAGATTCCGACGCCGAGGAAGGCGAGACGGCCGACCCCGACGCCGGCGACACCGACGGGCAGGTATCAATGGAGGACTACCTGTGAACTTCGACCGCGTCCGCCTCGCGAACTTCAAGCCGTACGGCGACGCCGACCTCCGGCTGACCGAGGGCGTCACCGTCATCCACGGGCTCAACGGCAGCGGCAAGTCCTCGCTTCTTGAGGCCTGCTTTTTCGCCCTCTACGGCGCAAAGGCGCTCGACGGCACCCTCGGCGACGTGATCACGAACGGCGAGGAGGAGACGGAAGTCGACCTGTGGTTCACCCACGACGGCGCGTCCTACCACGTCGAGCGGCGACTCAAGCGGTACGACGGCCGGATCGACCACCAGTGTACGCTCGAAGCGACGAGCGGGAGCGACGTGACCCGCGACGGCGCGCGGGCGGTGCGGGAGTTCGTCACCGAACTCCTGCGGATGGACGCGGAGGCGTTCGTCAACTGCGCGTACGTCAGGCAAGGCGAGGTGAACAAGCTGATCAACGCGACCCCCCGCGAGCGACAGGACACGATCGACGACCTGCTCCAGCTCGGGAAACTGGAGACGTACCGCGAGCGCGCCGGCGACGCGCGACTCGGCGTCGAAGACGTACTGGAGAACCGCCGCGGGCGCCTCGATCAGCTCGACGATCAGATCGCAGCGAAAGAGGAGAAGGGACTCCACGAGCGGTTAAACGGGTTAGAAAGCGATCTCTCGGAGGTCACGGCCGAGATCGAACGCTACGAGGCGCAGCGCGAGCAGGCGACGGAGACCCGCGAAGCCGCCGTCGAGACGCTGTCGACCCACGCGGAGAAACGCGAGAAACTGGAGGCGGTCGAAGCGGAGGTCGACGAGATCGAAGCGGCGATCCGGACGGCCGAACGCGAGCGAGACGAGCACCGCGACGCGATCGGCGAGGCCCGCGAGCGGATCGAATCGATCGAGGACGCGATCGACGACCGACTCGACGAGGCCGGGGTCGACGCGGCGAGCGAGGAGGCCGTCGCGGCTCGCCGTGCCGACCTCGACGAGCGGGAGAGCGAGATCCGCGAGGAGCTCGACGACGAGCGGGTGAGCGCCGAGGCGTTCCGCAACCAGGCGACGAACCTCGCGGAGAAGGCAGAGGAGCGCGCCGAGCGCGCCGACACGCTGGAGGCCGAGGCCGACGACCTCGACGAGCAGGCCGAGGCGACGACGGCCGAGGCCGACGAGCGCGAGGCGTCGATCGAGGACCTCCGCGAGGAGGCCGAACGGCTCCGCGAGCGGTTCGCCGATGCGGAGACAGATGTCGGTCGCGACGAGGTCGCGGAGGAGCGCGAGCGGCTCCAACAGCGCCGCGGCGAGGTTCGCACGCGGGTCGCGGAGGTGACGACGGAGCTGAAAAACGCCCGTCAGCGAGTCGCCGAGGCGGAGGAGCTGCTCGCGGCCGGAAAGTGCCCCGAGTGCGGTCAGCCGGTCGAAGACTCGCCGCACGCGAGCCAGATCGACGAGGACCGCGAGCGGGTCGCCGAGTTGGAGAGCGAACTCGAAGGCGCCCGCGAACGCGAGAGCGCCCTCGACGACCGGATCGCCGAGTTGGACGACCTCGCGGACGCGGCGGATCGGTTAGACGCGATCGACGAGCAGGTGGACACGCTCGACGAGCGTGTCGAAGCGAAGCGGACGGAAGCGGCCGAAACGAGAGAGGCGGCGACGGAGAAGCGCGAACGCGCGGCGACCCTCCGCGAGGAGGCCGACGACGCCCGCGAGGTCGCCGCACAGAAGCGCGAAGAGGCCGAGGAGGCCGAAGCGCGGGTGAGCGAGCGCGAGGCGGCGCTCGCGGCGATCGACGACACCCGCGAGGCGGTGGACGCGGTCGACGAGCGGATCGAGGCGATAGCCGACGCGGAAGACGAAATCGAGCGGCGGCGCGAGAAGCGGGCGAGCATCGAGGAGGTGAACGACGAGCGGCGGAGCCGGCTCGCCGACAAGCGCGACCGACGCGACGAACTGGCGGCGGCGGTCGACGAGGAGGCCGTCGCGGACGCACGAGACAAAAAGCAGCGGGCCGAAGAGTACCTTGAGAAGGTCGCCGACGAACTCGAACGGCTCGCAGAGCGGCGGACCGAACTGGAAAACGCGATCGGCGGGGTCAACGGCGAGATTCAGGAGTTGGAGAATCTCAGGGCCGAACACGAGTCGCTCGCCGAGCGGGTGGCCGCGCTCGAGAGCCTCCACGAGGAGACGAGCGAGCTGGAGGCGATGTACGGCGACCTCCGGGCCGAACTCCGACAGCGCAACGTCGCCGAGTTGGAGCGCACCCTCAACGAGACGTTCGAGTTGGTGTACGGCAACGACGCCTACTCGCACATCGAACTCGACGGCGAGTACGTCCTCACGGTGTATCAGAAGGACGGCGAAGCGCTCGACCCCGAACAGCTCTCGGGCGGCGAGCGCGCGCTGTTCAACCTCTCGCTGCGCTGTGCGATCTACCGGCTCCTCTCGGAGGGGATCGAGGGGGCGGCGCCGACACCCCCGCTGATCCTCGACGAGCCGACCGTCTTCCTCGACTCCGGTCACGTCTCCCGGCTCGTGCGTCTCGTCGAGGAGATGCGCGGCTTCGGCGTGCGACAGATCCTGATCGTCAGCCACGACGACGAACTGGTCGGCGCCGCAGACGAGTTGGTGACCGTCGAGAAGGACCCGCGCTCGAACCGGTCGACGGTACACCGCGAAGACGCCGCCGAACTGGACGTGGCGTCGCTCGCCGACGACTGAACCTACCGCTCGCCTGCCGCGGGCATTTATAAATGGGTCACGCGGGGTCGTCCGTACCGGCCCGCAGCAGCCCCAGCGCTTCGACGGCGACCGGGGTCGCCTCGTAGCCGCGTTGCCCGGCGACTGTGGCCTGGTCTATCAGGCCGGCCGCACGGAACTCCGTGAGCGTCCCGTGAAGGTCCGACTCGCACATGTCGGTCGCGTCGAGGAGGTCGACGGCGGCGATCGGTCCCTCGTCGACGACCACCGCGAGGAGGCCGAGCGATCGGTCGTCGCGGACCGCGCCGACCGTCTGCCGAACCGAGGCCGGCACGCCGGAGGCGGCGGTCGCGAGCGGGGACTCGCCGTCGACGACGCGGAGGTCCTCGTTGTCGACGTACCGCTCCTCGCCGGTGGCCGGGTCTCGGACGCGGCTCGACTCGCTGGACCGTTTCACGAGGAGGTACGTCCGGCCGGTCGCGTCACGAACCGTTTGCATGGATTGGCAAAAGCGGGTGAGCGGTCATGACGCTTCCGGGGGAGTGGCGTCCGTATCGGACTCGTCGGGAGCGGTCGGGTCGCGGTCTGCATCGGCGTCGGCCGACTCTTTTTTTCCGTCTTCCTGCTTTCCGTCTTCCTGCTTTCCGTCTTCTTCCTCCTTCTTGTCCCGCGAACGCTTCCACGACCGATACGTCTGATAAGTGCGAACGCCCGCGAGGAGGCCGACGAGAAACAGCGCCGGACCGATCCGCGACCGCCCCTGAAAGAACCACAGCATGGGGCCAAGCGAAACGAAGAGGACGGCAGCGTTGGCGTAGATAACGGCGACAACGAAGGCGCGGAGGGTCTTCGAATCGACGTCGCTTGCGCCCTCGAAGTCGCCGCCGTCGTCGAACGTCTTCACCGAGGGTGCCTTCGGGATATCGGGCGTCATCTTCCGTTCGGCGTCGGAGCTCTCGCCGACGGATATCTCGCCCTCGTTGTCCTCGTCGAGGCTAAACACGGGTCACTGTACGCGGGGACGGGCAAAAGGGGTTCCGTCGTTACGTCGCGTCGGCGAGGCGGACCGTTTGACTCGCCTCGACCCAGGCGAGGGGGTTCGCCGCGTCGAAGATCACCACGTTCCCGTCGTCCTCGTACGCCTCCACCTCGGCGTCGACCGCGTCGCTGCCGGCCGGGCGAGCCACCTCAGCGTCGGAACGTGGATCCGATGACATAGCGTGTGGTATGCAGTCACACATTAAAGCCCTTTCTGTGGCGGGAGTCCTCGCCGCACCCGAAAGCCGAGTTTTTTTGCTCGGTACGCCGAACGAGGGGTATGACTCAGTCGGGGCTGTCTGACTTCTCGTCGGCCGAATCGGCGGGCGACGGCACAGCGGACAGCGCAGAGGCCGAACGGAAGGACCTGGCCGCACAGGAGGCAGCGGTCGTCGCCGGCGGCGGACGCGGACACGTCAGCGACGTGGTCGACGTCGACGAGGCGAAGTTCCCGGAGTCGACGGGGACCGTCGAGTTGATGATCACCCAGATCGACTACGCCGTGGAGGGGTACGGCAGCGACGAGTACCCGGTCGTTCACGTGTTCGGTCGGCGGCCGGTCGAGGACGGGGACGACGCCGTCGAGCACGTCCGCGTGATCGGCGTCGAGCCCTACTTTTACGTGCCGACGGCGGACCTCGACCGCGATCCGACCGAAGCGTACGACGTGGTGATCGGCACGCGAGAGGAGAACGTCGCGGGCGAGCCGTACGAGAGCATCCGCGGCGAACCGCTCACGCGGGTCGTCACGCGCACGCCCCGAGACGTCGGGAGCATCCGCGACGACTTCGAGACCACCTTCGAGGCGGACATCCTCTTCCCGAACCGCTTTCTGATCGACAACGGACTCAACGGCGGCCTCCGCGTCGAAGAGCGGCGGCTCGACGACGAGGACGGGACGATACAGGTCCACGAGGGGCACCTCGAACCCGCCGCGGTCGAGGCCGACATGCGGGTGAACACCTTCGACATCGAGGTCGACGACCGACGCGGGTTCCCCGAGGACGGCGAGGAGCCGATCATCTGTCTCACCAGCCACGACTCCTACGACGACGAGTACGTCGTCTGGCTGTACGACGCCCCGGAAGCCGAGGTCCCGACGCCGGAGGATCTGCCGGAGTATAAGGGAATCGCGGGCGACGAGAACGAGAGGCTCAACTTCGAAGTCCGGACGTTCGAGGAGGAGGCCGCGATGCTCGACGCGTTCGTCGACTACCTCCAAGACACCGACCCGGATCTCATGACCGGGTGGAACTTCGAGGATTTCGACGCGCCGTACGTTCTCGACCGATTGGAACTGCTGGATGAGACCTGCGAGTACGACCTCGACATCGACCGCCTCTCCCGGATCGGCGAGGTGTGGCGGTCCGGCTGGGGCGGCCCGGATATTAAAGGCCGGGTCGTCTTCGACCTCCTGTACGCCTACAAGCGCACGATGTTCACCGAGTTGGAGTCGTACCGACTCGACGCGGTCGGCGAGCGCGAACTCGGGGTCGGCAAGGAGCGCTACACGGGCGACATCGGCGACCTCTGGGAGCAGGACCCCGAGCGCTTACTGGAGTACAGCATCCGCGACGTGGAGCTGTGCGTCGAGATAGACCGGAAACAGGACGTGATCGCCTTCTGGGACGAGGTGCGAACCTTCGTCGGCTGTAAGATCGAGGACGCGCCGACCCCCGGCGACACGGTCGACATGTACGTCCTGCACAAGGCGTTCGGGAAGTTCGCGCTCCCGACGAAGGGCCAACAGGAGTCGGAGGACTTCGAGGGCGGCGCCGTCTTCGACCCGATCACGGGCGTCAAGGAGATGGTGACGGTCCAGGACCTGAAGAGCCTCTACCCGATGTGCATGGTGACGATCAACGCCGGCCCGGAGACGAAGGTCGACCCCGACGAATACGGCGGCGACACGTACGTCGCGCCCAACGGGACCCACTTCCGGAAGGAGCCGGACGGGATCATGCGCGAGATGGTCGACGAACTCCTCACCGAGCGCGAAGAGAAGAAGTCGCTCCGGAACGACCACGAACCCGGCACCGAGCCCTACGAGCAGTTCGACCGACAGCAGGCGTCTGTCAAGGTTATTATGAACTCACTCTACGGCGTGACGGGGTGGGATCGGTTCCGACTCTACGACAAAGAGGGTGCAGCAGCCGTCACGGCGACCGGTCGCGAGGTCATCGACTTCACCGAGGAAGCGGCCAACGAACTTGATTATCAGGTTGCTTATGGGGACACCGACTCGGTTATGCTGTCTCTTTCTGACATGTCGAAGGAGGAAGCGATCGAGACCTCCTTCGAGATAGAAGACCACATCAACGAGCGCTACGACGACTTCGCCCGCGACGAGTTGAACGCCGAGTTCCATCGGTTCCAGATCGAGTTCGAGAAGCTCTACCGGCGGTTCTTCCAGGCGGGCAAAAAGAAGCGATACGCCGGCCACATCATCTGGAAGGAGGGGAAAGACGTCGACGACATCGACATCACCGGCTTCGAGTACAAGCGCTCGGACATCGCACAGATCACGAAGGAGGTCCAGCAGAACGTCATCGAGACGATCGTGACGGGCGACGACATCGATGCAGACTTAGAGGAGGTGAAGTCGTACCTCGTCGACGTCATCGCGCGGGTTCTCGACGGCGAGATGGACCTCGACGAGATCGGGATTCCGGGCGGGATCGGCAAGAAGCTCGACGCCTACGACACCCCGACCGCGCAGGTCCGGGGCGCAAAGTACGCGAACCGGATGCTCGGGACCAACTTCGGCAGCGGGTCGAAACCCAAGCGGCTCTACCTGAAGAAGGTCCACCCCGACTTCTGGCAGCGGATGGAAAAAGAGGAGGGGTTCGACCCACAGCGAGACCACCTGTACGGGGAGTTCAAGCGCGATCCGGACGTGATCTGTTTCGAGTACGCCGACCAGGTACCCGAGGAGTTCGAGGTCGACTGGGAGAAGATGCTGGACAAGACGTTGAAGGGGCCAATCGAGCGCGTGATAGAGGCGCTGGGGATGTCGTGGGAGGAGGTCAAGACGGGCCAAGAACAGACCGGGCTCGGCTCGTTCATGTAGCCGAGTCGTGTTGGAGAAAACTGTTTTCGATCGTCGAAAAAATTCTTATCCTATTTTGGATATTCTACGGGTGGATTCGTAACCATTAACCTCCTCAACCCACTCTATTGATCCACGAGGCACGAGAATACATATGGCAACTCTCGAAATCAACGATCTTCACGCACGAGTGGCGGAAGAGGGCGGCGAACGTATTCTTCGCGGGGTCGACTTGACCGTCGAGTCCGGAGAGATCCACGCGCTGATGGGTCCCAACGGCTCCGGGAAGTCGACGCTTGCGAAGGTAATCGCCGGACACCCGGCCTACGAGGTCACGGGCGGCGAGGTCCTGCTCCACCTCGACGAAGAGGACGTCGCTGACATCGACGGCGACCTCGACGACGAAGATTACCACTGGGAGCTGCTCGAACTCGAGCCCAACGAGCGCGCCGCGCTCGGCATCTTCCTCGGGTTCCAGTACCCGGCGGAGATCGAGGGTGTCACGATGACGAACTTCCTCCGTCAGTCGCTCAACGCCAAGGCGGACGAGCGTGAGGAGCTGTTCGAAGACGAGGACGCCGAAGCAGCCGAGGACGAGGACGAGGACGCCGGCTACGAGACCTCCCCGATGGAGGGTCCCGCCGACGACGGCGAGATCGGCGTCGCGGAGTTCCAGGAGATTCTCTCGGAGAAGATGGAACTGCTCGACATGGACGAGAAGTTCATGCAGCGGTACCTCAACGCCGGCTTCTCCGGCGGCGAGAAGAAACAGAACGAGGTTCTGCAGGCCGCGATGTTAGAGCCCGCGGTCGCCGTCCTCGACGAGATCGACTCGGGGCTGGACATCGACCGACTGCAGGACGTCTCGAAGGGGATCAACGCGCTCCGCGACGAGCAGGGCACGGGCGTCCTCCAGATCACCCACTACCAGCGAATCTTAGACTACGTCGAACCCGACCACGTCCACGTCATGCTTGACGGCGAGGTCGTCAAGAGCGGCGGCCCGGAGCTCGCCGAGAAGCTCGAGGACAAGGGGTACGACTGGGTCCGCGAGGACGCGTTCGAGGCCGCGTAACCGATTATGGTCACTCAACAGGAATAAACGGGGCAACACGTAACATACTATCATGAGTTCACAACAAGACGACCTCAAAGAGACAGACACCGAGGCCCGCTTCGAGTTCAAGAAGGAGGAGAAGTCCGCCTTCAAGACCGACAAGGGTCTCACCGAGGAGACGGTCCGCGTCATCTCGGAGGACAAAGACGAACCGGAGTGGATGTTAGAGCGGCGCCTGCGCGCGCTCAAGCAGTACCAGGAGATGCCGATGCCGACCGACTGGCCCGGACAGCCGGACCTGAGCGAAGTCGACATCGACGAGATCGTTCCGTACATCCGCCCCGACGTCGACGTTCGGGCGGGCGTCGACGACTGGACGGAGCTGCCGGACGAGATCAAAGACACCTTCGACAAACTGGGCATCCCGGAGGCCGAGAAGAACGCGCTCTCCGGCGTCGGCGCCCAGTACGAGTCGGAGGTCGTCTACCAGAACATGCAGGAGCGCTGGGAGGAGAAGGGCGTCATCTTCTGTAACATGGACGAGGCCGTCCAGGAGCACGAAGAGCTCGTCCGCGAGCACTTCATGACGAAGTGCGTCCCCCCGAGCGACAACAAGTTCGCGGCGCTGCACGGCGCCATCTGGTCCGGCGGCTCGTTCGTCTACGTGCCGGAGAACACCACGGTAGACATGCCGGTCCAGGCGTACTTCCGGATGAACAGCGAGGGGATGGGCCAGTTCGAGCACACGCTCATCATCGCCGAGGAGGGCTCCGAGGTCCACTACATCGAGGGCTGTTCCGCGCCGAAGTACTCGGCGTTTAACCTCCACTCCGGCGGCGTCGAAGTGTTCGTCGGCGAGGACGCCCACGTCCAGTACTCGACCGTGCAGAACTGGTCGAAGAACACGTACAACCTGAACACGAAGCGCGCCATCGCCGAGAAGAACGGGCGCATGGAGTGGATCTCCGGGTCGATGGGGTCGAAGGCGACGATGCTGTACCCCTCGACGATCCTGAAGGGCCGCGGCGCCTCCGACAACCACATCACCATCGCCTTCGCGGGCGAGGGGCAGAACATCGACACCGGCGCGAAGGTGTACCACAACGCGCCCGAGACCAAGTCGACCATCGAGTCGAAATCGATCTCGAAGGACGGCGGCCGCACCAACTACCGCGGCCTCGTCCACATCGCCGACGGCGCCGAGAACTCCTCGACGGCCGTGGAGTGTGACGCGCTGATGTTCGACAACGAGTCGACCTCCGACACCATGCCGTACATGGAGATCAACGAGTCGAAGGTCGACGTCGCCCACGAGGCGACCGTCGGGAAGATCGGCGACGAGGACATCTTCTACCTGCAGTCGCGCGGTCTCGACGATGACGACGCCAAACAGATGATCGTTTCGGGCTTCATCGAGCCCATCACGGAGGAGCTGCCCATCGAGTACGCGGTCGAACTCAACCGGCTCGTCGAACTCGAGATGGAGGGCTCGCTCGGATAATATGAGTACGCAAGCAATCGAGAGCCTCTCTGAGGACACGGTACGACGCATCGCCGACGAACGCGACGAGCCCGAGTGGCTCTTAGAGACCCGTCTGAACGCGCTTTCTGCGCTTGAGACGGCCGACCTCCCCGACGTTATCCAGACGCCGGGGCGCCGCTGGACGGACTTAGAGGCCCTCGACTTCGAGTCGCTGGTCGATCCGCTCAACCAGTCGGACACCACGGAGCGATCGGCCGGAGACGACGAGGTCGTCGTCCTCCCATTCACCGAGGCGTTCGACGAGTACGGCGACGTCATCGAGGCGAACTTCGGGTCCGTACTCGACCCCGAACACAACTACTTCACCGCGCTTTCGGTCGCGCTCTTCACCACCGGCACCTTCGTCTACGTCCCCGAGGGCGTCGACGTCGAGGACGTGACGGTGCGCGCGGAGATGAACTCCCGCTCGCTTTTCAGCCAGACGCTCGTCGTCGCCGAGGAGTCGTCGTCGGTGACGATTCTCGAATCGATCGAGTCCGGTGAGGGAAGCGTCGACGGCGACCGGTACTTCTCGAATCTCGTCGAAATCGCCGCAGGCGAGAACGCGAGCGTGCAGTTCGGCTCGCTACAGAACCTCGACGACGAGACGTACACCTACTCGCTGAAACGCGCCGTGACCGACGCGTACTCGACGGTCGACTGGATCGAGAGCAACTTCGGCTCGAAGCTCACCCGCTCCGACGTCGAGACCGAACTGAACGGCGACGGCTCCGAGAGCCAGATCGTCGGGACGTTCTTCGGGACCGACGACCAGCACTTCGACATCAACGCCCGCGTCTGGCACCAGGCCGAGCACACGACGGCCGACCTGGTCACGCGCGGCGTGCTCGACGACGTTGCCCGCTCGGTCTACGAGGGCGTCCAGGACGTCGGCGACGACGCGTGGAACACCTCGAGCTACCAGCGCGAGAACACGCTGATGCTGTCGGACGACGCCGAGGCGGACGCGTCGCCGAAGCTGATCATCCACAACCACGACACCGAGGCGTCGCACTCGGCGACGGTCGGACAGGTCGACGCAGAGGACCTGTTCTACTTAGAGAGCCGGACGATCGACTCGCGCACGGCGCGGAACATGCTCGTCGAGGGCTTCTTCGTCCCCGTGTTAGAGGAGATCGCGGTCGACGAGTTCCGCGACGACGTAGAGGAACTCGTCTTCGAGCGACTGCAGTAGTCGCGCACGGCGACCGACGCTCCGATTTTTCGCGTGCAACGACCGCGAGCCGCCGCCATCGCGCTCGCGCGCCGAACCAAGGGAACTTCTTAAGTTGGCCTGCCCCCGACTGCCGTGTATGCGAACGGTTGTATCGGAATGTGAAAGGTGGGACCCGTGAGCGTGAGCCAACGGATCGACTCAGACGATCAGCTCGCCCGGCTGTTACAGATCGGGATCGTGTTAGAGGAGGTCGTTGAAGCGCGGTCGCACCACCACTACCAGAGCCTCGACGACGAACTCGACGACACGATAGAGACCCTGCTCGCCGACGCGGCCGAGGAGTCGGCCGAGCACCGCCAGCGACTGGAGTCGCTCATCGAGGGGCTCGGCGTCGACAGCGTCCCGTTCGACGAGATCGAATCGCTCGTGGACGCGCGATACGGGCGGACGCGCCCGGAGGACTTCGACGGCGTCCTCTACGATCAGCTGTGTAACGAGGAGACCGCCTACAAGTTCTACGACGACCTCATCGAGGCGCTCGAAGAGTCGGACGCCGAGTTCGCGATCGACCGAGACGAGCTACTCACGGAGTTACGGGCGATCCGAGAAGACGAGGCCGACGGGGTCAGAGACGTCACGGCGGTCATGGAGCAGCGATGAACCGGGGGATCGAACCGACGACGAGTGCCGACGGAGGGAAGCAGTGAACACCGCAGACCAGTACCTCAAGACGATATACGTCGTACAGAAGCAGGAAGACGGTCCCGCGTCGACCGGGTCGATAGCCGACGCCTTGGACGTGAGTCCGGCGAGCGCGAACGAGATGATCGGCAAACTAGAGGAGCGCGACCTCGCCGAACACGAGAAGTACAAGGGAGTCCGGCTCACCGACGACGGCATCGTGCGCGCCCGCGACGCGCTGCAGACGTACTGTATCATCGAGCGCTTCCTCGCGAACGTCCTCGGCGTCGAAGAGTTCCGCGAGGAGGCACACGAACTCGAGGCGGTCATCGACGACACCGTCGCCGACCGGCTCGACACGATCATCGATCGACAGCCGGAGTGTCCGGACTGCTTCGACCCCGAAACCGACGCCTGCGCGTGTCTGGACATCGCGACAGCGCCCGTCGAATCGGAGTAGTAGCGCGGTACGACATCGGGAACGGCTGGCCGTCGGCGTCCGCGCCGCTCAGACGCCCGTCGAGTACCGCAGAATGCCCGCGATGCCGCCGAACGCGTCGAGGAGCTGTTCGCCCTTTTCGAAGTCCGTCGAGATGAACTTGGTGTCGGTACCGCGCTGTTCGGCGATGGCCATCAGGTGTTCGATCACGTCTTCGCGCTCGTCGACGGCCGCCTCTTCGCCGCACTCGGAACACTCGTGTGCGGGCGTCGAGTGTCGCGAGTCGACGACCTCGTACTCCTCGTGCCCGTTCGGGCACTCGTAGGCGATCACGTCGGAACGGAGGTCCTCGGAGATGAGCAGGCGGTCGACCGACCCCATGATGAGGTTGCGCCGGGTCTGGTCGAACCCGTAGGTGGCCTCCTCGCCGGTGTTGAGGTTCTCGAAGAACTCCTCCATGTTGCGTTTGTCCTCGACGATCTCCTGGTCGGCGAGCGCCTCGCTCGCGTTGTCGACGAGGTCCTTCAGGCCGGACTCGTCGGTGTACGCCACGTCGAACTTGCCGAGGACCTTGTCCTGCAGTTCGTGGTGGAGGTAGTCGCCGTCGAGGAACTCGTCTTTCGTCGGCGAGGGGCCGCCGACCAGGATCCCGTCGATCTCGTGGCGCTTGTCGACGAACAGGTCGTCGGCCATCCCCGCGACCTCCTGGTAGAAGTTGTCGATCGCTTCGAGCCGGAGCCGGGCGAACCGCTGGGCGGACTGGCCGCCTTTGCGCTGTTTGCCGGGGACGAGCGAGGAGGCGGACTTGACCGCCTCGACGCGCTTGCCTTTCAGCCAGCCGACGTTGGCCTCGCGCCGGTCTAAGACGATGAGCCCGAAGAGGCCGGTGTCTTCGAGCATGTGCTCTAGCGGCTCGGTGAGGAACTCTGAGTCGCAGTGGTACCGGAACGACTCGACGGGCTGGGGCGGCGATTCGAGGGTCCGGGTGACCATGTCGGTCTGGCCGCCGCCGGCGTCGATGGCGCCGGAGAAGATCACCATCCCGTTTTCCGGCGGGTAGGTGTCGTAGTAGCGGAGCCGGTCTTTGATCGAGGTGAGCGCGTCTTGAACCGCCGTCCGCGTCTGTTTGGACTTGATGTTGGACGCCTCGCTGTGTTCCTGGGTGACGTGCGCGACCACGTCGGAGACCTGCCGATCCTCGGGGATGTAGATGGTGACGAGCTGCGTCCCGGAGCCCTCGAAGTCGCGGAGCTCCTCGATGACCTTGCGGAACTCGTACTTCCGCCGGTCCTCGCTCGCCGCTTGGGCGTCGCTACTCATTACCCGAACTACGGCGGCGTGCGTGTAAGTAAGCTTTGACCTCCCGGCCGACGCGGGGAGATCGGGAGACGCCGACCGTCCCTCGGAGAGTGGTTTATAAGTGGACGCGGCGGTGCGCGCCGCGGACTGCCAGTTGGAGCCGCTACCGTTCGACGGGAGCGTCGCTCCCGTGTTACATCGACTCGGGCGCTTCGACCCCGAGCACGTCGAGTGCGTTCGCCATCGTGTGTTTCGCGGCCGCGACGAGCGCGACGCGGGCGGCCCGCAGGGCCTCGTCTTCCGCCGTGACCACCGGGCACTCGCGGTAGAAGGCGTTGTACGCGTCGGCGAACTCGCGGGTGAACGTCGCGATGGTGTGCGGTTCGAGATCCGTCGCCGCCGACTCGATGACGGCCGGGAAGCGAGCCACCTCGCGGAGGAGTTCGCGGGCCGCGTCGGTCTCGAAGACCGTAGCGTCGACGGCGAGCGCCTCCGAGTCGACGCGTTCGCCCGTCACGCCCGGCACCTCGACGCCCGCGGCGGCGGCCTCGTTCAGGATGCCACAACACCTCGCGTGGACGTACTGGACGAACGGGGCGGACTGGCCCTCGAAGTCGAGCGCGTCGTCCCATTTAAAAGTGATCGCCTTCGCGGGCTGTTTCGAGACGATGTCGTACCGGACCGCCCCGATCCCGACCTGCGAGGCGATGCGTTCGACGTCGGCCTCGGACAGGTCGTCGTCGCGGATCCGGTCGTCCATCCGGGTCTCGACCGCCTCGCGGGCGCGGTCGACCGCCTCGTCGATCAGGTCGTCGAGCATCACGCCGGTGCCCTCTCGCGTGGACATCTTCCCCTCGGGGAGGTTCACGTACGAGAAGATGAGGTGGTCGAGTTGGTCGGTGTCGTTGCCGAGCAGTTCGAGCGCCGCGTCGAGCTGGTCGGCCTGCAGTTTGTGGTCCTCGCCGAGGACCGTGACGGCGCGATCGTAGTTTTCGAACTTCCACTCGTGGTGCGCCAGGTCGCGGGTCGTGTACAGCGAGGTGTCGTCCGAGCGCAGGAAGACGAGGTTCTTCTCGATCCCCCAGTCGTCGAGCGCGAGCTGCCACGCGTCCTCCTCGTAAACCGCGTGATCGGTCTCCTTGAGCCGCGCCGCCACCTCGTCGGTCGACCCGTCGCGCATGAACCGCGTCTCCTTGACGAACTCGTCGAACTCCGCGGGGAGCCGCGCGAGACACGCCTTCATCCCGCCGAGAACCGCGTCGACGACCTCGCCGACGCGCTCGAAGGTCGCCTCGTCGCCGGCTTCGAGCCCCTGGAGGATCTCGGCGATCTCCGCCTCGGCGGCTTCGACGGCGTCCTCGTCGGCCTCGTTTAAGTAGGCGTTCCCCTTGCGGTAGTACCGGACCAGGTCGTACTCGGCGCGGTCGCGGGCCGGCTCCTCGTCGAGGTCGGCTTCGTCGAAGCGCTCGTACGCCCAGGTGAACACGGCCATCTGTCGGCCCGCGTCGTTGACGTAGTAGTGGCGGTCGACGTCGTAGCCGGCGTAGTCGAGGAGGTTCGCCACCGCGTCGCCGACGATGGGGTTGCGGGCGCGGCCGACGTGGACCGGCCCGGTCGGGTTCGCGCTGGTGTGTTCGACGACCACCGAGGTGTCGCGGTCGGGGAGCGAGCCGTACGCCGCGTCTGCGGCGGCCGCGTCGAGCGTGTCGACGAGGTACTGCTCGCCGGCGTGGAAGTTGATGTAGGGGCCGGCGGTGTCGACCGCGGCGATGTAGTCGGCGCCCTCGATGTCGACCGCGTCGGCGACGGTCGCCGCCACGTTCGGCGGCGCGTCGCCGACCACGCCCGCGAGTCGGAAGGCGATGCTGGAGGCGAGCGTCGCGTCCATGTCGTCGGGCGGGCGTTCGATACCGAGGTCGTCGGTCGGGAGGTCCAACGCGTCGAGCGCGTCGCCGAGCGCGTCGGCCACCTCCGACCGGAACTGCCGGAACATACCGTCCGTTCGTGGGTCGGCATAAAAGGCCCTTCCGAAGCGGCGGCGAGAAGCCGGCTCGTCGGATCGGCCGAGACCGGAAGCGGTCGGAGCCGCGTCAGAGCCCGTCTTCCCCGCCCTCCTGAGCGAGCATCACGATCATCGAGAGCCCGGAGATGAGCAAAAGCAGGAGGGTCGGGACGACGGCGTACTGATACAGCCCGGACTCCTGTGCCCGCCAGATCTGCGAGACGATGGTCTCGAAGCCGGTGGGCCGGAGGATGAGCGTGACCGGCAGCTCCTTCATCGTCGTGAGGAACACGAGCGCGGCGCCGGCGACGATGCCGGACCGGACGAGCGGGAACGTCACTCGGCGGAACGAGCCGAGAGAGGACTCGCCGAGCGCGCGGCTCGCCTCGACGAGCCGGGGGTCGACACCGAGGATCGCGGTCCGACTCGACCCGACGACCTGCGGGAGAAAGCGGACGACGTACGCGAACACCAACAGTGGGAGCGTCTGGTAGAGCCACGGGAGGTACCCCGACCCGAAGTAGACTAAGGCGAGCGCCAACACGATTCCGGGGACCGCGAAGCCGACGTACGTCACCCGCTCGAACAGCGTCGACAGCGGCGAGTCGTGGGTGGCGGCGAAGTACGCGATGGGGATGGCCGCGATCGCGGCGACGAGGGCGGCCGCCGCGGCGACGGACACCGAGTTGAGCGCCTGAACCCACTCGAACGCCAGCGAGGGGCGACGCCCGGCGTCGGTTCGGAGGAACCACAGAGAGAGGATCCAGAGCGGGACGAGGAGCGCGACGGCGGCCACCGACGCGGGAAACAGCGTCGCCGGCCAGCGCCACCGCCCCAGGCTGACGAGCCGGTCGGTTCGACCGGCGTCGTCGCCGTGAGCCGTGCGGTCGGAGCGAACGAACCACTCCAAGGCGAGGACGACGAGGACGACGGCGAGGAGCTGCAGGGAGAGCAGCGCGGCGTAGTCGCTCCCGAAGGAGTTGTACTCGACGTAGATCTGGCGGGTGAACACGGGGAGCCGCATGATCGTCGGCGTCCCGAAGTCGGAGACGGCGTACAGCGCCGCGAGGAGCGACCCGGCGGCGATCGACGGGCGGATGACGGGGAGCGTCACCCGGCGGAACGCCTCCAGCCGCCCGTGGTTCAGCGTGCGCGCCGCCTCGATCAGCGTCGTGTCGAGCGTGAGCAGCGACGCGCGGGTCGTGAGGTAGACGTACGGGTAGGTGTACAGCGTGATAACGAGGATCGTCCCCGGAAGCCCGTAGATCTCGGGGAGCCGTTCGACGCCGAGGGGCACGAGCAGGTCGCGGAACTCGCCGCGCGGACCGAACGCGGAGACGAACGAGAACGCGCCGACGTAGCTCGGCACGACGAGCGGGAGCGCGACCGCGATCGACCAGAACCGTCGGAAGGGGAGGTCGGTCCGCGCCGTCAGGTACGCCAGCGGGACGCCGAGCAGGATCGAAAAGCCGGTGACCCCGCCCATGAGCAGGAGGCTGTTCACGAGCACGTCGGCGGTTTGGACGCTGAAGAGCAGCTCGACGGCTCGCGAGCGCTCCACCGTGACGGCGCGGATCACCAGCCACGCCAGCGGGAGCACGAGCGTCGCGGCGATGGCGGCCGAGAGGAGGGTGAGACCCACCGGTAGTCGACCGTCGCCGTCTGTCATGGCGTCGCGGATCCGGCGTGTCCAGCTCATAATCCGGAGAGGGGTTCGTAGCGGTGGAAGGCCGCACCGACCGTTACCAGTTGCGATTCACTCGCCGCTTAGGTCCGACGGATATAATACTTTAGGGCTGCCTAAACCGAGCATGGAACTGACGCGGCGCGACGCGGTGGCCGCGCTGGGCGCCCTCGGGGCGGCGGGAGGCGCCGCACTGGCCGCCGCGAAGGCGGGCGACTCCCGAGCCGAGGCTCCCGACCTCGCCGACGAGACGACCACCCGCGCGTCGATGGCCGCGGTCGCGACGGTCCTCTACCCGACGGCCGTCGACGGCGTGGACTCGTTCGTCGACGAGTTCCTCGACGGGCGGCTCGACGGGTCGGCACACGCCGAGGGGCTCCGGGCGGCCGTCGCCGAACTCGACGAGGCGGCGCGCGCGTGGCACGGGGCGCCCGTCGCCGACCTCTCCGAGGCCGACCGAGACAGGCTCCTCCGCGAGATCGGCGCCGACGTGGCCGACGAGGACCCCGAGGGAACGACCGCCGAGCGGGTCCGGTACTACGTCGTCAACGAGTTGCTGCTCGCGCTGTACGCCTCGCCGACGGGCGGCGAGTTGGTCGGCATCGAGAACCCGCAGGGTCACCCCGGCGGGGCCCAGAGCTACCAGCGAGGGCCGCGATGAGCGGAGGTCCGATCGACCGAACCCCGGTTTCGGACGCCGACGTCTGCGTGGTGGGCGCGGGGCCGGCGGGCGCGCTCGTCGCGGACCGACTGGCCGCCGACCGCGACGTGGTCGTGCTCGACGCCGGGCCGCGGTTCGACCCCGCTGACCGCCTCGCGCGACAGGAGCGGGCGATCCGGCCGAGCTACGGCCGTCCCGACGTGTGGGACGTTGGCGGCGAGCGCGACGCGCACGCCAACTCGGGCGAGCGCGTCTACCCCCTGAACCACGCCCGCGTGAAGGGTATCGGCGGGTCGACGCTCCACTGGCAGGGGATGGTGATGCGGCTCCACGAGGCCGATTTCAACTCCGAGACCGAGCGCGGCGTCGGCGAGGACTGGCCGATCGAGTACGCCGACCTCCGCCCGTACTACGCGGCGGCCGAGCGCGAGCTCGGCGTCGCGGGCGCGTCGGACAACCCCTACGCGCCGCCCCGCGAGGAGCCGCACCCCATGCCGGCGTTCGAGCCCTCCTACAGCGACTCGCTGTTCGCCGAGGCCTGCGAAGAGCTCGAAATCGACATGCACTCCGTGCCGAACGCGCGGAACTCGGAGGCGTACGACGGTCGGTCCGCCTGCGTCGGCTACGGCACCTGCCAGCCCGTCTGCCCGGCGGGCGCGAAGTACGACGCGACGGTCCACATCGAGCGCGCGGAGACGGCCGGCGCGACGGTGATCGACCGCGCGCCGGTCCAGCGACTCGAACACGCGGGCGACCGCGTCACGGCCGCGGTGTACGCGACGCCCGACGGCGAGACGCACCGACAGACGGCCGACGCCTTCGTCGTCGCCTGCGGCGGGGTGGAGACGCCCCGGCTCCTGCTGCTCTCGGCGTCCGACGCGTACCCGGACGGGCTCGCCAACTCCAGCGGGACGGTCGGGAAGTTCTTCATGGACCACCTGTTCGCGGGCGCCGGCGGCACCCTCGACGAGCCGACCCGACAGAACCACGTCGGCTTTTACACCAGCGCGTGCGACCAGTTTTACGACGAGGCGGACGAGTCGCTCGCGCCCTTTAAATTGGAGTTTTTCAACTACGCCGGCCCCTCGCCCGTCGAGCAGGCGCTCACGGGCGAAGACTGGGGCGACGCGCTCCTCGACCGACTCCGCGACGGCTACGGGACCCACGTCGCGATGGGCGGGCTGGTCGAACAGCTCCCGCGGTCGGACAGCTACGTGACCCTCGATCCGGACCGTACCGACGACCACGGCAACCCCGTCCCCGAGATCCACTGGAGCGTCGGCGACCGGGCGCTGCGGACCATCGAGCGCGCGAACGAGATCCAGCGGGAGATACTGGAGGCGCTCGGCGCGGACGTCGAGTGGGTCGCCGGCCCGGACGCGACCGGCCCGGCGTACCACCACATGGGGACGACGCGGATGAGCGCGGACCCCGACGACGGCGTCGTCGACGCCGACTGCCGCACCCACGACCTGGACAACTGCTGGATCGCCTCCAGCAGCGTCTTCCCGACGGGCGGCGCGATGAACCCCACGCTGACTATCGCCGCGCTCGCGTTACGCGTCGCCGACGACATCGACGACCGGCTGTCTGCCGCGTAATGACGGCTGGATTCCACTATTTTAGGTAAACCTAAAAACTCAAGTGCGTGCGACCTGAGTTGTGGGTAATGAGCGACTCAGCGCAGGTGACGAACGGCTCCGCGACGGCCGTCACCGACGATTCGACCGAAAGCGACGACAGCGAGACGAGTGACACGAGCGCGAGCGCAGAGGGACCCTACACCTTCGACGACCTGAGCGTCGTGATGGGGACCTACAACGAGGAGGCGGCTATCGGCACCGTCCTCGACGACATCGAGCGCGTCACGGACGGCCGCGCCGAGGTCGTCTGCGTCGACGGCTCCTCGGACGACACGCCCGAGATCGCCCGCGAGCACGGCGCGACGGTGATCGAACAGGAGCCGCAGGGGTACGGCGTCGCGGTCAAAGAAGCGATCGAGACCCCCGACCGCCCGGTCGTCGTCACCACCGACTGCGACGACACCTACCCGATGGACGCGCTGCCGGCGTTCCTCGACGAGATCAACGACGGCGCGGACGTGGTCAGCGGCGACCGGCTCTACCACGGCGCGGCGGCGATGCCGGCGTTCAACCGCTTCGGGAACCAGTCGTTCGCGGCGGTCGCGTCGCTGCTCATGGGCGAGCGCGTCCACGACACCACGACCGGCATGCGCGCGTACCGCCGCGAGGTCGTCCAGGACATCGGCTGGACCGAGAACACCGGCCTCTCCGCCGAACTGCTGATCCGACCGCTGATGCGCGGCTACGACGTGCGCGAGCGACCGATCGAGTACGCCGAGCGACTCGGCGAGACGAAACTCGACCCGATAGAGGGCGGCGCCGCCATCGCGAAGTCGATCGTCACCGTCTGTCTCGAAGAGCGCCTCCGGCAGTTCTAAACGCGAAGCGGGGCTTCGGCGGCCAGAGAACTCTTTTAACTACCGCAGGCGTCTGCGTCGGTTATTTATAAACAGACGCGGCCTGTTGGTGGCCGTTCATCACCGGTTACGGGGCCTTCGGAGGCCGTGACTGCGAAATTTCGGGAGCCGCTGCTCCCCGACCAGCGACGCCTCAGCGGGCGTCGCTCGCTTCCGCGGCCGTCTCGAAGGCGACCCACTCGGCGTGCGCGTCCGGGTCGTCCGGGAGGTACGTCCCTTCGCTCCCGCAGGCGGTGACCAGCCGACACACCGAGCGCTCGGGCGGCCAGACGACCTCGACGCGGTCGCCCTGGACTCTCGCGGTCGCCTCCTGTCGGTACGTGAACGTCGCCCCGGTCGGGTCGACGAGCGTCACCGTGACGATGACCTCGTCGCCCGCGGCGGCGACGGGGACGGTCGTGTTCGGCGCGCCGGCCAGCCGCGCCCCCTCCGGGCGCACCGACCAGTCGACGGTGAGCGAGTCGCCGGGGTCGCTCACGGCGTACTGCGCGACCGCGTCGCCGTCGGCGCGGACCGTCTCCACCCGAACCTGCGCGGTCGCGACGCGCTCGGGGACGCCGACCGTCGTCGTCGCGTCGACCCGAGCCCCCTCGCGGACCGCGAGCGGTTCGAGTTTCGGGTCGACCTGCCGGGACGGGTCCGGCGTCCACTCGCCCTGATACGCGTATCGGCGGAGGTCGCGGTCCGGATAGGCGTCGATCACCGCGAAGTCCTCGACCGGGTCGCGGTCGAGCGCGTACACCACCGGCCCGTCGAGCCCCGGCTCGTTCCGGAGCGTCTGGAACGGGTGGCTGAGCCACTCGCCGTACGGCGTGGGGACGAAGACGAGGTCGTCGTCGAACGACGCCGACTCGACCGGCTCGTAGGCCGTCTCGTACTTGTCCGCGTGGGCCGCGTGCCGGTCGAGCGGCGCCTCGACGGCGGCGGCCGCCCCGAGCGTCCCGCCGACGAGCGCGAGCACCGCGATGGCGACGACGGCCGCCCGCGCCGACGCCGGAGTGAACCGCGCGGCGAGCGGGGCGCGCAGTCGCTGGAGCCGCTGGCCGGCGGCGACGACGGCGACGCCGCCGAAGACGGACAGCGGGACGAGGAGGTCGAAGTGGTAGAACGGCCCGAAGCCGGCCACCAGTCCGTCGGTCGGGTCCGAGAACGTCGCGAGGAGGTTGTTCGTCCCCCAGAAAAAGAGGTTCCCGACGACGACGCTCCCGACGACGCCGACGAGCAGGAGCCCGACGAGCCGCTCGAACCGGCGTGCCGAGCGGTCCGCCGTGCCCTCGGGCCCGACACCGAGCGCGCGCCGTCCGTGCAGCCACCGTCGCGCGGCCACCGCGCCGCCGCCCAGCGCGAGCAGCGTGCCGAGCGGCCCGGCGACGACCCATCGCGTGACGAGGTACCACAGTCCGTACCCGTTCGAGCGGAGCGCGAGCGCCGGGGTGTACTCTTCTGCGTGGCCGAGGATGCGACGCTCGCCGAACCCCGGTCCGTCCATCGGCGCGAACGCCTCGTAGGGGAACGTCAGGGGGGCGCCGGTCATCCGGTAGTTGTACGCGAGCGTGACGCCGACGAAGAGCGTCCCGAAGAGCGCCGTGAGCCCGTGGCGGCGAACCGGGCCGGGAAGCGAGGCGGGAGAGACCCCCGCCGCGCGAACCGCGCGGGCGACCCGGACGAGCGCGTGGAGGATGAACGGCGCCGCGAAAAGCACCGCGGTGAACGGCCGGGCGAAGAAGGCGATGCCGATGGCGACGCCCGCGAGCCCCGCGAGGGGGAGAGACCGGTCGCGGACCCCGCGGAGGTACGCCACGGCGAAGAGCAGGTTGAAGAACGTCGTCGGCGCGTACGGGAGAAACACCGAGCCGGTGACGAGCGCCAGCGGTGAGAGGGCGAAGAGGACGGCGGCCGCGAGCCCGACGCGGCGGTCGAAGGCCGTCCCGCCGAGGAGGTACACCAGGGCGGCGTTCCCGGCGGCGACGACCGCGAGCGTCACCCGCGGCTCGTCGAACAGCCACATCGAGACCGCGTACATCGCGGCGGGCACGGGGTTGTACTTCGGGTAGAGCCGCCCGCCGTCGTCGACGAAGAACCACGGGTGGACGGCGTCGGCCAGCTCGCCGGCGTGGATCTCTAGCTGTCCGGAGAGCAACAGCGCGGCCTGCATGAGGTACACGCCCTCGTCGTGGTTGACCGAGTGGCGGGCGAAGACGGTCGCCGCGACGGTGAAGGTGAGCGCGCCGGCGACCGCGGCGACGATGGCGGCCCCGAGCGTGAGGCTGTCGGCGCCGGCGATCTGAGCGCGTCCCCACCGCACGAGGCGTCGTGTGAGTCGGCGCGGCGCGGCGGAGTCCGAACGGGAAGGCACGGAAGGCAGTCAGCGAGAGCCTAGACCTCGGCGCCGGCGTCGCGCATGAGGTCGATGGTCGCTTCAAGATCCGACAGTTCGGTCAGATCGATGTCGGGGACGTCGAGCTCGTCGATGGTCGGCAGGTTGCCGACGGGTTCGACATCGGGGATGAGCGGGTACTCGAAGGTCGAGCGGGCGAAGTAGTCCTGCGCTTCGGCCGACAGCAGGTGCCGAACGAAGTTCTCCGCGAGCGTCGCGTCGCTGGCGGTGTCGACGACCGCGGCGCCGGCGACGTTGAACACCGCGCCGGCGTCGCCGCTCGTGAACGCGGTGTCGATCGACGCCTCGGGGTTGCCGTCGAGGACGCGCTGGATGTAGTAGTGGTTGGTGAACGCGGCGTCGATCTCGCCGTCGGCGATCCCCTGGCACGCGGCGAACTCGTTGTTGTAGGGCGTGATGCCGGACTCGACGACCGATTCGACCCACTCGCGGGTGGCCTCCTCGCCCTCGATGATCCGCATCGCGGTGACGAACGCCTGACAGGAGCCGTACGATGGCGCCCAGCCGAGGTCGCCGTCGAACTCGTCCGGGAACGCCATGATGTCGTCGGGGATCCCCGACTCGGAGAGCGAGTCGGTGTTGAACGGGACGGTGCGCGCGCGGCCAGAGGTCCCGATCCACTGCTCGGTGGTGAACTCCGAGCGAACCATGTCGGTGACGCCCTCGGAGAGCGACTGCGTGCGCCCCGCGTCGGCCAAGGCGCCGAGCGAGCCGGCGTTGACCGAGTAGAACACGTCGGCTCTCGATCCCTCGCCCTCGTTGGTGATGGTGTTTACCAGGTCCGTGGCGCCGCCGTACCGGACGTTCAGTTCGAAGTCGTCGTACAGTTCCTCGATGTACGTGACGAGTTCGCCGACGAGGAACTCGCCGCGTCCGGAGTAGACCGTGAGTTCGCCCGAGAGGTCCGGCATCTCGCTCATCGACGTGCCGCCCGGCGCGTCGCGGCCCGCGCGTCCGGAGCCGATCTGCCCGATCGACGAGCCGCCGTCCGCGTCGTCGTCTTCGTCGTCGCTCTCCGTGCCCATACAGCCGGCGAGGCCGGCGACGCCGAGGCCGCCCGTGGCCGCCAGGAACCGTCGTCGGTCAACGCCGTCGCCGTCGGATGTGAGTCTCGTCATGTGTTTTAGGGTGACCTAAATACTCTTAGTGGTGTCGATTCAGTCGTCCGCGGCCGCCGGCGCTCGGCGGATCGCGTCGAGGCAGTCGAGCCAGTCGCGCATGTACTCGCCGCAGTGGTTGAGGAACGCGCCGTTGTTCCACTCGGAGAAGTCGCCCTCCGCGAGGGCGTCGGCCATCGCGTCGAAGACGGCCGCGTACGAGTCGGCGTCCGCGCCCGCCTCGTCGACGACCTCCCAGACGTGTTCGTTCAGCTCCAGCCCGGCGACCTCGTTCGCGAGGTCGTCGAACGTCGACCGCGCGGCCTTGTTGTGCTCGCACAGCGGGTCGCCGTTGTAGATGCGCTTGTCGAGCACGTCGCAGGCGCGCTTTAAGAATAGCCCCGACCAGATGTCGTCGAACCGCCCGACGTCCCACTCGTTGTCGTCCATCGGGAGCTGGTAGAACGCGGGTATCACCTCGCGGCGGAACGCGAGGTTCATCGAGCAGACGGTGAGGTAGTTGCCGCGCGCGGCGACGAAGTCCTCGCCGAAGTCGTCGGCGGTCGTCCGCGTCTGCGCCTGCCCCTCCAGGTCGCCGTCCATCAGGATGCGGACCGCGTCGAGGTCCGGGACGTTCGTCCAGAGGCCCTGCGAGGCGACGACCTCGCCGGCCTCTACGTCGACCGCGTCGGTCTCGACCGTCTCGTCCATCGCCGAGTAGGGGTAGCCGCGGGGGTAGAGCCCGTGCTCGTCCGCGTTGTCGTAGAGGACGTTCACCCAGTCCTCGTCCGAGCGCACGCGCTCGATCTCGCCCTCGAACGCGAGGTTCTCCATGTGACGGCCGAAGTAGTCCACGTCGTCGTGGGGGAGCGTGTCGTCGTCGATGAAGACGCCGTAGTCGAAGGAGCTGTCGGCCCACATATAAAGGAGACCGAAGCTCGTCTCGGCGTGGCTCGCGGCCGGAACGACGTGCCCGTACTCCGCGACGCCCTGGGACTCGTACCACTCCTCGCGGCGACTCCCGTCGAACACCTCGCCGGAGACATCGAGGTCGTCGAGCATGGCTCGCATCTCCTCGACGTCACAGAAGTCCTCGGTGACGAGCACGAAGTGCAGTCGGGACACGTCGAACCCGTGAGTGCGGGCGTTGGCGACGTACTCACGGAGACACTCGTACTCGCGGATCGTGGGGACGATGACACAGATGTCCCCGCTCGCAGCGGTTGAACGGCTGTCTTCCATACCTCCTTGTTTTTAGGCTAGCCTAAAAGTCTGATGATCCGAGGTTCGACGACTCGCGCTCGCCGTCCGTCGTCGGCCCGGCCGTCGGCGACAGCCCGAGCGAGAGCGCCGCGACTCCGCCGCCGACGAGCGTCACCGCGTTTTTCAGCGCGTGGTCCAGTATCGCGGCCGCGAGCGCCGTCTCGACGGGCAGTCCGGTCGCGCTGACGACGAGGCCGGTGAACGCCGCCTCGTACAGGCCGATGCCCCCCTGCGAGAGCGGGAGCACCTTCGCGAGGTTGCCGACGCTGACGGCGAGGGTCCCGACGACGAGCAGCGTCGCCGGCGGGACGGACCCGCCAGCGCCGCCCGTGAGCGCGGCCAACACGAACACCGCCGTCAGCACGTCGAGCGCCCAGACGACGGCGCTCCAGCAGAACACCGCGCCGAGCAGCCGCGGCGCGGCGGCGACGACCCGAACCGAGGCGCCGAAGCGGACGGCGGCGTCGACGGCCCGTTCGACCTTGGGTCGCGAGACCCGAGCGCGGAGCGCGGGTCCGAACCGGCGGTCGCTCCGCGCGACGACGACGACGACGACGGAGAACGCCGCGGCGACGGCGGCGATGCCGCCCGCGGCGGCGAGCGCGGTGGAGGGGGCGACCGAGCCGACCGATTCGCCGCCGCCGGGCGACCGGCCCGTCAAGAGCAGGACGGCGAGCGCGGCCGCCCCGAGAGAGCCGATGGCCACGAGGTCGAACGCGCGCTCGACCGCGAGCGAGGCGACGCCGGCCGGGTACGGCACGTCTCGGCGCTCGTTGAGGAGGTACGCGCGGACGCCGTCGCCGGCCCGCGCGGGGATGGCGAGGTTCGCGGTCTGGCTCGCAAACACGGTTGCGGTGAGGAATCCGGTCCGGCAGCGCCGCCCCATCGCCGCGAGGATGTCGGCGTACCGTCGGCCGCGGATCGGCCACGAGAGGAGGTAGACGGCGAGGCCCGCACCGAGGAGCGCGGGGTCGGCCGTGACCGCGGCCGTCGCGAGCGCGTCGGTGTCGAGGGTCCGGACCACGACGGCGACGCCAACCGCGAGGACGGCGACCGTGCCGACGAGGGTGAGTCGCTCTCGCGAGAGACTCCCGCGGAGCCGGTCTCGAACGCGGTCGTCGGTCATCGGATCGCGACCGTTCGACGGCGTTCGGCGGGTCGTTCGGCGTGCATACGTTAATTTAGGCTAACCTAAAACACTTAACGCTAACGGTCCGAAGCGTGTCGGGCGGGCGAACCGCCGGAACCCGTTTGTGCAGAGCGGTCGAACGGGAGCACATGACGGTCTCAGACGCGTCGCCGGTCCGAATGTGGCTCGTCGAGCGAACGTACTCCGACGACGAACAGAACATGGTGATCCTCACGTACGCGACCGTGGACGGCGAGCGCTACTTCCGTAAAGAGCGGGCGCTCACGTCGTTCAGCGACGTGCGAGACACGACGGCCGGCCTCGATGCGGACCCGGAGAACGTCGGAGAGGTCACGGACGCGGCCGACCGCGAGCGCTACGCGACGGAAGCAGCGCGGATGGCCGAAACACACGACCCGGACGACGTCATCTGAATCGCCAGCGACGCCACGCACGGACTGACACAGCGAGCCGCTCAGAGAGACGTATCGTTTTACTCCTGCGGGCCCAAGTCGAGACGATGCGTGCGACCCTCGAAACGCTCGGTCTCGCCCTCCTCGTCGCGTCGATACAGGCGGTGTTCGGCCTCGTCGGCCTCGCCGGCCTGTTCGCGCTGTCGACGCCGCTGTCCGTCGCGCCGTGGACCCTCGTCACCAGCGTGTACGCGCACGGGTCGATCGGCCACCTGCTCGCGAACGCGCTCGCGTTGCTCCTCGTCGGGCCGCTCGTCGAGCGCCGGACGACCCGCGGTCGGTTCCACGCGTTCGTCGTCGCCACTGGGGCGCTCGCCGGCGCGACGCAGGTGACGCTCGGCGGACTGCTCGGCCCGTCCGTCGCCGTCGTCGGACTGAGCGGGGCCATCTTCGCGCTCGGCGGCTACCTCCTCGCGGGCAACGTCGTGAGCGCGACCCTGTTCGACCGGCTGCGGCTCTCCGCCAGAGCGCAGTTCGGGCTCTTCGGACTCGCCGCGGTCGGCCTCACGGCGATGACCGCTGCGCCCGGCGTCGCCCTGATCGCCCACGCCGTCGGCGCGTTTAGCGGCCTCGTGGCGGGGCGGGTCAACCTCTTGGACGCTCGGTGAGCAGCAGACGGACGACGGGGAAGCGAACGACGGCGCCGGCGCTAGCGGGTGTAAAGAAAACGAAGAGAGCGGAATACGCCCTAGCGCTTAGTCTTCGAGGACGATCTCGATGCTGACGTCGTTCGGCACTTGGACGCGCATCAGCTGGCGGAGCGCGCGTTCGTCGGCGTCGATGTCGATCAGACGCTTGTGGACGCGCATCTCCCAGTGCTCCCACGTCGCCGTCCCCTCACCGTCCGGGGACTTTCGCGACGGGATCTCGAGCGTCTTCGTCGGCAGCGGGATCGGGCCCGACAGGGCGACCCCCGTCGAGTCCGCGATCTCGCGGACGTCGTCGCAGATGTCGTCGAGGTCCTCGGGGCTCGTGCCGGCGA
>Ga0209946_1000024_pt1 | contig 58335 bp, 67 predicted proteins | sample SalPon2_A_H2O_MG_FD_185704 | JGI IMG/M metagenome (GOLD analysis project Ga0209946, IMG submission 185704) | Salt pond water microbial communities from South San Francisco under conditions of wetland restoration - Salt Pond MetaG R2_A_H2O_MG... | ecosystem: Environmental > Aquatic > Non-marine... | reverse complement strand
CTGACTGTACGTGAAACTGCGGAACTCCCGTGGCGGCTTCCACTTGAGTTGACCGACACCGTAGCCGTTCTGCTTGAGCGCGGAGAGACCTTTCAGGTTGTCGAACAGGCGTTCGACGACGGTTTGGAGAACTTTCGAGTACACGTCGGAGAGGTCGTCCCACCACGTCTTGAGGTCGGGAAGTTCCGACCGTAGCGTGGTCATGGACGGCAGTTCGCCGTGTTCGTCTTGGAACTCGTTAAGCCGGTAGAGCGCGTGGTTGTAGAGTTGCCGACAAATGTCTCGGTGGCGGTCCAACTCCTCGCGGTGGGCGTCGGACGGCTTGAGACGGTACTTGTAGGCGTAGTACATCCCTTACTCCCGTTCCTCAATTAGTTCATCCAGTTGCTCACGGATGAAAGACGAGAGGTTGAGGTGGTGGTCCTCTATCCACTCGTCTTGGTCTTCTCGAATGGTGATTGTCTTCCGTTTCACCGTAATGCACACTATGCACGTCACACGTATAAGATCTCCGATGAACGTTGGCCTGTGGGCCTGCAATAGAACAGTGTACGAACAGGTGATGACGGCGCTGTATCCCCGCCCTACTGCGCTACTCGGGCTTTGCCCTGCGTTGCTCCTTGAGGACGGGGGCTTAGCGCCTGTATTCTGCTAAGCGAACGTGCTAAACCGCCGGCTTCCCCAGCCGTGGTATGGAGCCGAGCGCGGTGGCCGACGCAGCGAGCGTCAGGGCGACGTACGACCGCATCGCGGACCACTTCTCACAGACCCGCGCCCAGCCGTGGCCGCAGATTCCGGCGTTTCTCGACGGCCGGTCGGGAGCCGTCGGCGTCGCGCTCGGCTGCGGTAACGGTCGCCACGTGGAACTGCTCGCCGACTGCTGTGGCCGTGCGGTCGGACTGGACCTCTCGCGAGAGCTGCTCGGGCTGGCGGTCGAGCGGGCGACCGACTACGACGCAGACTGGGTACAGGGGAGCGTCGACCGACTGCCAATCGCGACCGACAGCGTCGATATCGGCGTCTACATCGCCACCCTCCATCACCTCGACGCGCGGGAGACGCGGCGGGCAAGCCTGGACGAGCTCGCACGCGTGCTCGCTCCCGGCGGTCGGGCGCTCGTGAGCGTGTGGTCGACGACCCACTCGACGTTCGACGAGACGGACGGGTTCGACACGGTGGTCGACTGGACGCTGCCGGGCGGCGAGACGGTCCCCCGGTACTACCATATCTACGACCCCGACGAGTTCGAGAGTGACCTCGCGGCGAGCGGTCTCGCGGTCGAACGAACGTTCACCGAGGACGGCAACTGCTTTGCCGTTGTCGGGTGTGAAGGGAAACGCACATAGGGGTAGACGCGGTACGCTGAGGTGAGTGTGTGAACGGACGGTCTCCGGCCGTCGGTTCACGACACATGTGTCGACGTGCGTGTCGACCAGCGCACGACCACGACACAATCACGCCGCGGTACTGGTCGCCACATCCACGCGAGACGACCGGTGCCACGAACACGACGAGAGTGCCAGTGGTGAGCAATCCCGCAGGGATTGCGAACGACGGCACGAGTAAACGCAATGAACGAGTGCCGGTGGTCTAATGGTATGACTTTGGCCTTCCAAGCCAACGATCCGGGTTCAATTCCCGGCCGGCACATGGCCTTCTCGACTCATGAGCGCACTTGCCGAGGTACCGTCCCCGTGTCCGGCGTACACGCGGCAGCATCGAGCGAACCCTCGTCCGGAGGGTGACCGTGGTCGCGACCCATGAGCACAATCCGCCCGACAACCGGCGTCGACCACGAATGTTCTCCAAGCGCTCGCTGCGGGCGACTCGCCGGGCGAAACGAACCGATAGCCACGGTCTTCATAAGGAGTGCCCGAGTAGGGTGTCACAACATGGGTGTGGATGAGACGACGGTGTTGCTCGTCGAAGACGAGGAGGCGCTTCTCGATATCTACTCCCGCTGGCTCACCTGGCAGTTCGACGTGAAGACTGCATCGAGCGGCTCGCAGGCCCTCGACATCCTCGACGAGACGGTCGATGTCGTTCTCTTGGACCGGCTGATGCCCGAGATGACCGGCGACGAAGTGTTGTCGGAGATTCGCAATCGATCGAACGACTGTCGGGTGGCGATGGTGACTGCCGTCGAGCCGGACTTCGACATCATCGGGATGGGGTTCGACGAGTACCTCACGAAGCCGATCGAGCGCGAGACGCTCACCGAGACCGTAATGGAGCTCGCACAGCGCGAGAACGTCGCTGACATGAGCCGGCGGCTGTACGCGTTGACCCGCAAGCAGTCGCTGCTCCAGTCGAGCAAATCGGAGTCCGAACTCGCCGCCAGCGACGAGTACGCATCGCTCACAGACGAAATCGAGATGCTCAGGTCACAGCTGGACGAGTCACTCGCCGAAATCGGCGACACCGAGATGGTCGCGATGGTCCGCGACCTCGAAGACGACCCCGAAGCGGACGAAACGGAGGAGGATACCCAATGAGCTACGACGTGAGCGGCTTCGGCGAAGTCACCTTCTCGGAAGGGACAAGCGTGCTCGTCTCGGGTGACGCCTCACAGGCTCGCGAGCGCGTCTACGACGCCGTCGCCGAGGGGTTGGCCGACGGCGAGGCAGCCGTGTTCATAAGCACGAACGAGTCTCCCCGGCGGATTCTGGACGCGCTGGGTGACCGAATCGACATCCCGGCAGAGCGGTTCGCCATCGTCGACGTGTCCGGCGACGGCGACGACGGCGAAATCGACGGCGTCTCGGTGCGCGCGGTCGGTTCCCCCGGCGACCTGACCGGGATGAGTCTCGCTTTCGCAAAGCAGCTCCAGTTGCTCGAAGAGCGGGGCGCGGCGACGGAGGCGCGTGTCGTCATCGACTCCGTTTCCACGCTGTTGATGTACGCCGACGTACAGACGGTGTTCCGGTTCCTCCACGTGTTCACGAGCCGGCTCGATTCGGCCGGCCTGTTCGGCATCTTCACGCTCCAGCCGGGGATGCACGATGAGCAGGAGACGAACACGATTCGCACGCTGTTCGACAGCCAGGCGACCATCGAACAAGAGGACATCGCGTTGCGCGGTAGCGGCTACAGCTAATCGCCGACGGTCGGTTCTGGGCTCGGGCTTGTCGTTTCGTACACGACGAGGAACACCGCCGTCGCGGCGACGATGAGTGTCGCCGCCAGCCCGAAGGCGAACCCGACGCTCGCAGCGTCCCAGACGTATCCCACGGTGACCGGCCCGATGACTTGGCCGACCTTCCACGCCACGGAGCGCAGCGAGAAGGCTCCGCCGACGGCGTCGAACTTCTCGCCTTCCTCGACGAACATCGCCATGCTCGCCGGGAGCCGAATCGAGTCCGCGATCCCACACACCATGTAGGCTCCCGAGAGGACGAAGAACGCCGGCGGGAGGTCGATACCTCCCGTGGGGGCGTTCGCGACATCGGGGAGCGTCAGCGTCACGCTCGGAACGACACCGCGGGCGAAGCCGGCGAGCGGAATGAGGAGCGCGCCGGCGGCGTACAACATCGCCCCCGTCGCGATGAACAGGTGTTTGTTCCCCCACTGGTCGGTGAGGTTCCCGACGTACCCCTGCGTAAGAGCCTTCGTCAGCTTTCCGCCGGCGAGGAGCCCTCCGACGACGAAGGGGTTCATCCCGAACTCCGTGTGCGCGTAGATGGGGAGGAAGGTGATGACGGCCATCTTTCCGAAGGAGAGTCCGAACCGGAAGCCGACGAGCGCGCGCACGGTCGGCAGCGAGAGCAGCGATTCGAGCGTCTCGCGCCCGGTGGCTTCCTCGGCGTCCTTCTTCCCGCCGGGGTTGTCACGCAGCACGGCGTAGACGAGGACGCCGGCCCCGAGGGTAACCCCGGCAAGCACGCTGTAGGCGGCGGTGAACCCGAAGACGGCGAGTATCGCACCGCCGACGAGGTCACCGAACAGTGAGGAGAAGGCTCCGACCTGATTGTAGGTACCGAGCCACAGGCCCTGTTCGTCCTCGCCGGAGATTTCACCGATGACGGTCGAGCCGGTGAGCCAGAGGATACTCGCCGCGACGCCCTGGAAGACGCGCATTACGATGACGCCGGCCACGTTCGAGATGGCCATGAAGCCAAAGAAGACGGCGACGTTCAACCCGAGTCCGAAGAGGAGCCACCGTTTTGCGTTGCCGGTGTCGATAGCCCGTCCCAGGGGTAAGACGATGATGAGTTGGACGAGCGCGAACGCCGTCCCGAACAGCCCTTCGACCGTTGAGCTAACGTCGAAGATTCCGGCATACAGCGCGAGCGCGATTGCGACCGTCGAGTACGCCTGTGCGCGGGCGAAGGCGGTCCCCGACATCGCCAGAAACTCCGGATCTCTGAAGACGCGAAGCGACGAGCCCACTGTCGAAACCGACACACGGCAACCACAAAAGACTCGCTGACTCTCAGAGCTCGATGCGCTCGACCAACTGGTCGTCGCCGTCGCCGTCATGGGAGTTGAGCGCGACGACACGGACGTGTGATTCGAGTCCCGAGTCTCGCAGCTTCGCCGTCAGGAGTTCGTCGACCTGATACACGCCGGCAGCGTTCCTCATCTCGATTTCGACGACGACCCGGTCGTCGTCGCTGGTCAGGGCCACTCCCTCAATCGCCTGTGAGGAGAGCGTGTTGATGCCGCGTCCGCCACGCTCGTACGGAATCCGCGAGCGTCCCCGCTCCATGTCGAGTGCGTCGGCCACGCGAACGACGCCGGCTTCGAGTGTGAGCGGTGTCTCCTCGGTGTGGTGACAGAGGATGGCGTGGAGAATCTCGCCGGTCAGCTTCACGCGCTCCGTCGTGTCGTAGAAGGCGGGGAGAAACCGTTCGAGGATGTCCGCCGCGAGCGGAATCGAGTAGTACGGGTGGTCGTCGCGGTGGACGACGTGACCGATGTCGTGGAGGGTCGCCGCCAGCGCGACGACGACGGCTTCGTCGGCTTCGTCGAGCCCCTGCTCGCGCGCGCCGTTGAACTCAACGTCGTGTTCCTTGAGCAAATCGTACAGACACAGCGCGCGGTCGCGGACGATTTCGATGTGCTTCGCGCCGTGGTCGTTGTACCCCTTCCGCTGGACGGGGTTGACGTTCTGTGCCTCGAGATACGCCTGTATCTCCTCGTCGGCCGCGATTGCATCGAGCACGCCGTTCAGCCGCTCGTCGGGGAACGCGTGGGCGGCCGTCGGGTCGTATCGCCGTGTGTCGTCGTCGAGTCGGCTCACAGTGTGGGGAGCCGTGCGACGGCGAAAAGGGTTCGGCCCCGTCGGCAAAAGAACTACAACTCCACCCTCGAATCCGTCGGTATACCATGCTCGAACTCGTCCCCGCACAACTCGGCATCCCCGCCGGGCCGGAACTGCTCATCGTCCTCGCCGTCGCCGTGCTCCTGTTCGGTGCGAACAAGATTCCGAAGCTCGCTCGCTCCTCTGGGGAGGCGATGGGCGAGTTCCAGAAAGGGCGTGAGGACGTCCAACAGGAACTCGACGAGATGCGCGCGGACGGTGACGAGGCGACCGAGCCGGCGACAGAGACCGCAGACTAACCGTCCGGCTTTCCGAATATCTCCCGGCTGCGAGCGTCGCGGCGGTATCTGTCGGCTCCACGGCGAGGAAAAAGCATATAGTTGCAAGGGAGTACCTTCAGACATAGATGTTCGAGACACTTGTTCCAGCACAGTTCGGGATTCCTGCCGGTCCGGAGCTGTTGATAATCCTCGGTATCGCGGTGCTCCTGTTCGGTGCAAACAAGATTCCGAAGCTCGCTCGTTCGACGGGCGAGGCGATGGGTGAGTTCCAGAAGGGCCGTGAAGAGGTCGAGCAGGAACTCCAGGAGATGCGGGAAAGCGGCGCGAGCCAAGAGGAGATCGAGGAGACGCGCGAGGAGTACGCCGAGGACGAGGACGTGGAGTTCGACGAGTCGACGGAGAATAACTGAGCGGTTTCCTTGTTCACAATCGTTTTGCCCTGGAGTGGCGACGCTCCAGTGGGGACGCGTGGCCTAGTGGACCAAGGCGAGCGGTTCCTAACCTCTAGATCGCGGGTTCGAATCCCGCCGCGTCCGCTCCTCACTCCGTTCGTCGCGGCCGCGGCGTAGCTCGCAAACGCTTCGCGTTTGCTCACTCCCGCCGCGTCTGTCTTCCGCCGAGCGTAGCGATGCGTGAAAACGTCACCAAGGGATTCGAATCAGGGAAGTCACGCGCAGCGAAGCGAGCACGTCTGACCGTGGTTCGAATCCCGCCGCGCCCGCTCCTCACTTCGTTCGTCGCGGCCGCGGCGTAGCTCGCAGCGTCTGCGACGCTGCTCACTCCCGCCGCGTCCGTTTTTATCGGACCTCTCTGAGTTCGGGACAGCGTTTTCTGGCTCGCTCACTTGAATTATGGTAATGAGTACCGATGACACGCGCGGTGAGGACCCGGTCGCCGCCGCGCTGACGGAGGGGTCGGCGTACGAACGGCTCCGCGTCCAGCGCGTCTCAGTGTTCCCGTGGTCGCTGGGAGAGAAGCTCCAATGGCTCGGCGTGGTGTTGCTCGCGTTCGGCGTCGCCGTCGGTGCGTTCGCGTTCGTCACACCGAACGGAACGACCGTACCGGTCGACCCCGGAACGGTGCCGACCTACACGAGTATGGTCGCGCTCATCGCGCTGGCGACGCTCGGGTTAGTCGCACTCGTGTTGTCGATACTCGGCGTCGTCAGGGAACGCGACGAGCCGCTCTCGGACGAGCGCGCGGAGACGATTCTCGTCGTTGAGGAGCTGTGTGCGCTGACCGGCTTCGTCACCGGCGGGACGACTGCGGCCATCGCCGTCACTTTCTGTCTCGTTCCCTTCACCGGTCCCGAGGCTGTCACGTGGCTCGCGACGACGCTCGAGCGGTCACCGTATGCCGCCATCGAGACGGTCTACCCCATCGTCCCGACGACGCTCGCGACGGTCGCACTCCTGTTGGGAGCCGTCTGTCTGCTCGCCGGGCGACGGTGGCAGACTCAGTGAACCGGTTCGTACCCCGGGCGGAGCCGGTCGGCGACCGTCGGGAACAGCGCTTCCGTCGCCGGCTCCGTCGTCGTGAGTTCGTAGTTCCGGCCGTCACGCGCTGCGAGACCGGCGTCTTCGAGGTGGTTCAGGTGGGCGAACGCCTCGCCCGGCCCGTGGAGGATGTGAATTGCGTGGAGCGTCCCGAACAGTTCCGCAGAGACCTCCCACGGCGTCGCGGGACCGTCGGCGAGCACGTCGACCACTCGGTCGGTTCGCTCGCGGTGGTGGTCAATGATGTCGGCCGCGCGGCCGGTCGGGTCGACGACCGCTCCGCGGTGGCCGGGCCACGCCCGCTCGTACTCGCCGTCGATGATTCGAACGAGAGTGTCGAGATACGCGGCGAGCGGTTCGGTGACGCGCACGTCCGCCCCGCCGACGTTCGGGGTGTAGTAGGGGAGCAGCGCGTCGCCCGAAAACAGCTCTCGGCCGTCGCGACCATCGAAGGCGAAGCCGCAGAGCCCGACAGTGTGGCCCGGCAGGTGGACGGCTTCGAGTTCCACGCTCCCGATGTCGAATCGGTCGCCGTCGGTGAACGTCTCGACAGTCGGGCGCGCGTAGGCGGCCGCGCTCGCGTCGAGGAACTCCGCCAGCTCCGTCTGTTTCTGTGGCGGCATCCCCCACGCGGTGAGCGTGTCACGAAAGGCCGGGTCGTCCATGTCCTGTGTCGCCTCCGAGCCGTCGACGAGGGGCGCGTCGTCGACGTGCACGTGAACCGAACAGCCGCTCGCCGCCTGAATATCGGCCGCGAGTCCGGCGTGGTCGCCGTGCCAGTGAGTGAGGAGAATCCGGTCGATATCGGCAAACTCGATGCCGATGTCGGCGAGTCCGCGTTCGAGTTCGCTGCGCGTCTCATCGGTGGGGAAGCCGGTGTCGATGAGGGTGAGTTCGGCGTCGTCTTCCAGCCCGAGGACGTAACAGTTGTTCAGCCCCTCGAAGGCGGCGTTGCCGAGTCGGACCGTTTCCATCTCGAAGGGAAGCGTCCGTTTCCCACCCGACACGGAGGGGAGAATCGTCACCTTGTCGCCGTCGTCGAGTGCGGTCCCCGCTCCGCCACTGGTAGCGACGCGCTCGCCGTTGACGTGGACGGCGATATGCGGGCGAATCTCGCTGTCGCCGTTGCGGACGAGCGGGGCGACCCGTTCGTCCCCGTTGTCGAGTGCGTCCAACAGGTCTCCGATCGTCGCTCCAGAGTCCAGAGCGACCGTCGCGGCCTTGTCCCCGTAGGCGTCCCGGACGGTGCCGTGAAGCTCGCACGTAATCTGCATACACGGGCTTCACCGGAGAGTGTCAAGAGTGTTCCCGTGGACAACGCCTTTGATGTCTCCCGATGTGAACACGCCAATGGCGCTACACGACGCGAGCGGCGACGACATCGGCCCGTTCGACGACTACGACTACCCGGTCGAGCGCGTCTCCGTCGGCGACCCCGAGATGGCCTACGTCGACGTCGGCGAGGGGGAAGAGACGTTCCTGTGTCTCCACGGCGAACCGACGTGGGGGTATCTCTACCGGAAGCTGATACCCGGCCTCGCCGAGCGGGGTCGCGTCGTCGTTCCCGACGCAATCGGCTTCGGTCGCTCGGACAAGTACACCGACCGCGAGGAGTACAGCTTCCGGATGCACTACGACGCCTTCGAGCGGTTCCTCGCCGACCTCGACCTCCAGAACATCACCCTCGTCTGTCAGGACTGGGGAGGCATCCTCGGGCTGACGCTCGCGGCGAACCACCCAGAGCGGTTCGCTCGTCTCGTCCCGATGAACACCGGGATTCCGACCGGTACACAGGAGATGCCCGACACGTGGGAGGAGTTCCGTGACTTCGTGGAGCGAACCGACGACCTCCCGCTGGACATGCTCATCCAGAACGCGACGATAACCGAGCTCAGCGACGAGACGCTGGCCGCCTACGAGGCCCCGTATCCGGAGCCGGAACTGAAAGCCGGTGCGCGGGCGTGGCCCGACATGGTCCCCCGGAAGAACGGCGGCGACGGCGCGGAGATGACCCGTGCTGCGGCCGAACGGCTCGGCGAGTGGGACAAGCCGGCGTTCGTGCTCTTTTCCGACAGCGACCCGATTACCCACGATAACCGCGACTCCTTGCGGGAACATCTTCCCACCGCGAGCGACCAGCCCGACGTGTGGATCGAGGGCGGCGGGCACTTCCTGCAGGAAGACGCCGGCGAGGAAATCGCCGACCGAATCGTCGAGTTCGTCGACAGAACCTAACCAACCGTCGTCGCGACGCCTTTGGTCTGTCTGTAATCGCCGTCGAGAAGCTCACGCAGCGTCGCGAGCAGTCGCTCGCGGTCTGTCTCCGTCCACTCGGTCGGCTCCTTCACCGGAATCACGAGGAAGCCGCGCCCGCGGACGGGCGTCGCGTGCATCTCACTCGTCCGGGGGTCCGTCTTCCCTCGCACGGAGGTGTGGTGTTCGAGCGCGTACGCGAACGCGCGGTCCCCGACCGGCAGGAGGATGTGGGCGTTAATCGCCCGCAGCTCCGCGTCCAGAAACCGCTCCTGGTCGGCGTAGCTCGCCGGCGTCGGTTCGCCGTCTCCCGGATGAATGTAAGAGAGATACAGATTCGAGAGGTCCGGCTCGTCTGCGTACGCGTCGGTCGCGAAGCCGAGTTCGTGGACGAGCGCTTGTAGCCGGCGGCCGGCCTCGCTGTCGGTGAATGGGACCCCCGTTGCGGTGCCGCCGTGGCGCGCCGGCGAGTCGCCGAACACGTGAAAATCGGCGTTGGCGTCGCCGTAGCCGTACACCGCCGGGCCGTCGATGCGCATCCCGAATGGGTTGGATGTCTCCGTCGTAACCGTCTCCACACCGGCTCTGAGGCGGTCGGTGATAAAAAGCTCGCCTCTGCTACTCGACGATGAGTGCGCCTTCCATCCCGAGCGACCGGTGGGGGCCACAGTAGTAGAGGCCGACGCCGGTGTTATCGAACGACTGCTCGAACGGGTCGGCTTCCAGTTTCGGGCTCCCACTCTGGAAGTCGAAATCCGAATCGCTCGCGGCGACGACGTTGTGGCGACCGCCGCGGCCGGTCCACTGCCACGAGACGGTCGTTCCCGTGGAGATGCGCACCGCCGCGGGCGCGAAGGCCAGCCCGTTTCCGCCGGCGCCGACCTCTACGACCACCTCGTCTTGGCCGGTCATGTCGACGATGTCGTCGTACCCCCGGGCGGGGCGACCACTGGAGAGGAACGCCGAGACGCGTTCCTCCGGTCCCTCCGCCGAGCCGCCGTTTCCACCGCTGCTACAGCCTGCGACGCCGACAGCGCCCGCGGCTCCGAGCGTTCCGAGCAGTCGCCGTCGGGTCAGCGTAGACTCGTCCATACCGGAGGGAGGGGACGGCCGCGAATAAGTCTCCTTCGGGAGCGAGTGACACACGACGCGTGGTTTCTTCGCCCTCTCGCCCGTACACCCCGTATGGCAGTGCTCGTCTTAGGCGACCAACTCCACCCGGAGTACGGTCCCGCCGCCGATGCAGACCGCGTCGTGATGGTCGAGGCGACGGCGTTCGCCCGCCGGCGCGCGTACCACCCGCACAAGCTCACCCTCGTCTTCGCCGCGATGCGACAGTTCCGCGACCGCCTGCGCGAGTCGGGGACTGCAGTCGACTACTACGAGTGTGAGACGTTCGCCGACGGCTTCGACGCCCACTTCGAGACGTATCCCGGAGACGACCTCGTCGTGATGGAGTCCCCCTCCTACGGCACGAGCGACCGACTCAGCTCGCTCGTCAAGCAGCGCGGCGGCACGCTTGAGGTGGTCGAAAACGGCCTGTTCCTCTCGACGCGCGAGCAGTGGGACGCGTACGCCGGCGACCCACCCTACCGTCACGAGAACTTCTACCGGATGATGCGTCGCGAGACCGGCTACCTGATGGCCGACGGCGACCCTGTCGGCGGGGAGTGGAACTACGACGACGAGAACCAGCAGTTCCCCGGCGAGGGGTACGAGACGCCCGACCCGCCGCGCTACGAGATGGACGAGACCACACGTGAGGTGTGGGAGTGGGCGACCGAGCTGGACGGGAGCTACGACACCGACCCGCCCGGCCCGGAGTGGGCCGACCCGGAGCCGTTCTTCTGGCCGACGACCCGCGAGCAGGCGCTCGATGCGCTCGACAGCTTCGTCGACGAGCGGCTGGCCGAGTTCGGTCCCTATCAGGACGCCATGCTGGACGACGACTGGTCGCTGAACCACGCGCTCCTGTCGGGGGCCATCAACGTCGGTTTGCTCCACCCCGGTGAGGTAATCGAGGCGGTCATCGAGGGAGCACGCGAACAGCCAGACGCGCCACTCAACAGCGTCGAAGGGTTCACCAGACAGCTGCTCGGCTGGCGGGAGTTCATGCGCCACACCTACCGTGAGGGGATGCCGGAACTCGCCTCGGCGAACCAACTCGACGCGACCGAGGACCTCCCAGCGGCGTTCTGGACCGGCGAGACTGACATGCGGTGTCTCTCTGACGTGGTCGACGGCGTACGCGAGCGAGGATACAGCCACCACATCGAGCGGCTGATGATTCTCTCGAACTTCGCGCTCGTCTACGGCGTGGAGCCGGCCCAACTCAACGAGTGGTTCCACGCGGGCTACGTCGACGCCTACCACTGGGTGACGACTCCCAACGTCGTCGAGATGGGGTCGTTCGGACAGGGAATCTTCGCGACGAAGCCGTATGCCTCGTCCGCCAACTACGTGAACAAGATGAGCGACTACTGTGGCGACTGCGACTACTACCACACCAAGACCACCGGCGACGGTGCCTGTCCGTTCAACACCCTCTACTGGGAGTTTCTCGACCGCAACGAGGACAGATTGGGCGACAACCACCGGATGGGACTGGTATACTCTCACCTCGATAACAAAGACGACGAGGAGCGAGCCGCGATTCGCGAGCGCGCGAGCGAGGTGCGGTCGATGGCCGAATCGATGGAACTGTAGCTACATCCCCGTCTCGTCGGCCTGCAGCATGATGAGTCCGGAGACGAGCATCAGTGCGGCAAGCGCGACCATTCCCGCATCGAGAGCCATCATCTCGCCCATCTGTGAGCCATCCATCCCCATTCGCATATCCGTCGACGACCCACCACCCATCGCGACGGCCTGATTCACCAGCATAACGAGCGCGTAGCCGACCATGAGCGGGCCGCTGGCGTTTCCGAGCCGGTCGGCGACGGGAGTGAGCAGGACGACACCGTGGACGACCGCGACGGCACCGACGACGACCATCACTGTGTCGGCCGTCGACGCCATCACTCCGTCCATCGCGAACAGCGAGTACAGGCCCGACGCGAGCGCGATAGCGGCACCGTACAGTCTGGTCGATGTGAGCATACCACCCGTTGTGACGGCTCCGGCAACTACCTTCTGTTTGACTCACTCGCTGAGTCGGTTGTATCGCTCTTCAAAGCGGGCACGACAGGAGGAACAACAGAAGTGGTACGTCTCGCCGTCGAGGCGAATCGACTCGCCCTCGGAGTCGACGGTGTTTGCACACTCCGCGCAGGCGACGGCGAAACCGCCGCCCGCGACGGACGGTTCCCACGTCACGCTATCGAGCAGTTCCACGTCGAAGCTCTCCTCGCCGACCAACGCGTGTACCCAAGAGCGCACGTCGTCTGCGGCCGTCCGCCCGGTGAACCGGACGGTCCCGTCGACGGAGGTGAAGACTCCCTCGACGCCGTCGGCCCGGGCGAGTCGGTCGCCGAGCGCGTCCACGTCCTCGGGATCGGTGACGGTCACGAGGACGCCCACGCCCGCCCGGAGCCGATCCCGGTTCAGGCTGACGGTGAAGCCGTCGATGACGCCGCTTTCCTGCAGCCGTGTGACTCGCTGGGAGACGGCCGGTCCGGAGAGGTCGACCACGTCGCCGATGTCGCTGTACGGCCGGCGGGCGTCCGCCGCGAGCAGGGAAAGAATCTCGAAATCCATCTCGTCAAGTGGCACACACCGTGGTTATACTTCACAAACCAAAGCGTTCACGCCCGCTAGATTCAGATTCCTGCCTACGAGTCGGGCGTCGCCACAAGGTGCATACTGCTGTCGGGAGAACGCCGGCTCATGGTCGTTGAAACCCTCCAAGCCGTACTGACCGACCCCCGCGTGCTCGCCGTATGGGTCGTTCTGGTCGCCTGTTCGCTGGTCGCCCTCGCGTACGACCTCCGGGCGCACAACAGCCATCTCGCCCCGCTGATGCAGTTCGTCTGGGGGCTGACGGTGTTGTACTCCGGACCGCTCGGTCGCGCACTGCTATTCGGGGTGTGGCGCGGGCGAGGTCGTCGGCGTCGTTGTGGCGGCCGGCATCCTCTCGCTGCCGACGCTGGGCGTCGCGGCGACGACGTTCGCGTGTGCGTATCTCGCCGGCTTCGCTCTCACCGTCGGGCTGCTCGTGCAGGAAGGCGAATCGCTCGCCACCGCGGTGACGGACGCGCTCTACTCGGAGACGCCCTCGATTACCGTGATGGAGGTGACGGCAATCGGGACGGACATCTGGGTTACGGGCGAGGCACATATCGGCTCCGTGCTCTTCTGGTCCGGACTCATCTTCTCGTTGAGCGTCGGGCTCCTCGTCGCGTACCCGGTGAACGTCGGGCTGGTCGCGGTCGGCGTGAAAGGCGGGATGGCTGACCCGCGACAGGCCTGACTACTCGCCCCGGCCGAGCGTGTAGAACTCCTCGTTGGGGCGCATATCCGCGACGGTCGCGAGCCGGTTCGAGAGGTTGTAGTAGGCGACCACGGTGGCGATGTCCCACACCTGCTCGTCGGAGAAGCCGGCCTCTCTCAGCGCCGCGACTGCGGCGTCGTCGACCTCCCCCGGGGATTCGGTGAGGAGCTCGGCGAAATCCAACATTGCACGGCGACGCTCCGTGAGGTCGGCGCTCCGGTGGTTGGTGGCGAGCTGGTCGGCGAGCTTCGGGCGACCGCTGTAGATGCGCAGGAGTGCGCCGTGGGCGACGACACAGTAGAGACAGTCGTTGATGCCCGACACGGTGACGATGAGCATCTCGATCTCGGCCCGCTCGATGGCCGCGTCGTCGATGATGGCGTCGTGATACTCGAAGAAAGCGCGGAAGTGGCTCGGCTTGTAGGCGAACGCCGAGAAGACGTTCGGCGTGAAGCCGGCTTCCTCGGTCTCCGTCTCGATGCGTTCTCGCACGTCGTCGGGAAGGTCCGCCAGCGCGGGGGTCTCGAATCGACCCATCGGCTCTGTCATACCGACATTTCCACACGGCGTGAGTTAACCCTGCCGGCGCTCAGATCTCGCCCTGCTCTTCGAGGTTCGCCAGCACGTCGTTGACGAACGCCTCGACGGACTCATACGGGAAGTCGCCGCCACCGAGCTTCGTGTTCAGCTCCATCGCCGTCATGGAGAAGTCGCCGGACTCGAACTTCGTCCCCGGGCCGTTCGGAAGCGCCGGCACGAGGTCCATCGGACTGCTGATGGGGTAGTCTGCTTCGCCGAACGCTTCTTCCATCTGCTCGCGGAGTTCTGCTTTGTCTACCATAGCGGTCGTACTGTCGGCCACCTCACTTATATACTATTCGAGTACCCCACGTTTGAAACCCACCGTGCGTTTATTCGCGTCGGTCGCCCGCTGGCCTAATTCCTGTCGTCTGTGCCGGTCAACACAGGCTTGTCGTTGAGATGGTGGCTGAGACGACACAAATGCGCGGCTTGTTTCTCCAATCTGTACGGAATTCAACAATCGGCATCGAGGAGTGACGGCTCCACGTCTCGCCGTCTCCTGACGCCATAGCTAATTCCTCCCGTTTTCACAGCGAAAACAGCGTGTAGCCGGTGGCGTCGGCTAGCAATCAGCCACCGTTGCGCGCCTGGTAGCTCCTGTAGCTGACGGATTCGCCGTCGACGATAACGGCGTCGCCGCCGTTCTCACACCCTTCGGGGGTTCGACCTTCGAGACCGCCGTCCATCCGTTCGCCGCCGTACTCGTATGGGTTATCAATCATCTCCATACGAAGTGGTTACACACCACTGGGTATAAGTCTTTGTCAGACTGTACCACGGTCGTCGAGCAGCGCCGGGAGGTCGGCAAGTCCATCGAGCACGTAGTCGGGCGCGACGGGGGCATCCTCTACCGCCACGTGGTCGGTACGGCCCGAGAGGACGAGTACCGTCGCCATGCCGGCGCGCTCGCCGAGCGCGATGTCGGTATCGAGACTGTCGCCGACGATACAGCAGCGCTCGGGGCGTGCCAGTCGGTCGGCGATGAGTTCCACCATCACGCCCGACGGTTTTCCGAGCACGCGGTCGGGTTCCCGCTCTGCGACCCCGGCGACGGCACGGGTGATTGCGCCCGACCCCGGGTACTCACGACCGTCGTCGTCGGGGTAGGTCAGGTCGCGGTCCGTCCCGTAGAAGGCGGTCTCGTCGTCGAGCGCCCACAGCCCGTGGGTGAGGTCCTCGTAGTCGAACTGATAACAGTGGGAGGTGACGAGCACGTCAGCCCGCTGGGGGTCAGCCGTGGTGGTGACGCCCGCGTCGTCGAGCTGTGTGAACAGCCCGTCCGAGCCGATAGCGAATACGGCGTCGGCGGCGTGGCGGTCAGCCAGAAACTCCGCCGTCACGGTCCCGGCCGAGAGAATCTCTGACGCCGTCGCCTCGACGCCGAGGTCGGCGAGGCGGTCGACGTACCCCGCCGGACTTCGGGTCGGGTTGTTCGTCACGAACAGCAGGTCGTACCCGCGTTCGCGCAGCGTCTCGATAGCTTCGCGTGCTCCGGCCAGCAGTTCGTCGCCGAGATACACCGTTCCGTCGAGGTCGACGACGACGGCGTCGATATCCATACCGACGCTACGCGGGGGAGTGTAAAAAACGGCTCAGACCAGCCCGCGCACCGCGACGGCCGCGAGCGGAGGAACCGCGAGCGCCGACGCGAGCGCGATGTAGATGAGCGGGACAGCCGTCGCGACCGCTCCGAGCACGCCGTACCAGACGAGCAGTCCGGCCCACGCGAGCAGGACGGTCACGCCGAACTCGGAGCCGAGGACGACCGCCTCCCGAACCGACGACGCCGTCCCCCCGAGCAGTGCGCCACCGACGACGAGACCAAGTGGATGCACGTACGTCGCGACCAGTCCGACGGCGAAGGCGACGACCATCGCCTGCGTCGCGCGTTCGGTGTCGCGAAACCGGGCGAGCGCGTCGGGCGTCAGGTAGCTCATGCGTCCCCCTCCTCGTCGAACATGATGACGATTGGCCCGCTCGATTCGGTCGGAATCGGGTGGTAGCCGCCGTTGGCCCACGGGTCGAGCTGGTCGGCATAGTGTGGCGAGTACGGGTTGCCCGACTGGCCGCCGGGGATGACGCCGTACGCCTCACTGCCCGAGACGACCATTCGCCACGACGACCCCGCATCGCCCGTCACCCGGAAGTTCGACACCGTGAACGGGCCGCCGTTGGTCGGCACTTCGGGGTATTCGAGAAACGCGAGCGGGAATCGGTGGTCTAGGTCGACGACGTTGTAGTCGCCGTAGACCCGCCACCCTTCCTCCTCGGCGCGTTCGACGGCCCGCTCAAACGCGGTCGCGTAGCCGTCGGCGCGCGTCTCGCGCGCGGGCGTGGTCGCGTTGTCGAACCACTCGCTGTCCGCCGGGAGATTCTGAAGCGTCGTGTGGTGCGGGTAGTAGCTCGAATCGAGTCCCTCGGCCGCGAACTCGTCGCCGAACACGACCCCGCGCACCTCCTCACGGAACAGCGCGTACAGCAGCGCGGCCCGGGAGTCACGATTCATCCGGGCGTCCCACCCCACCAGTCGGTCTGCCTCGGTCCGCACGTCGGCCGACATCTCGCTGCGAGCATCGAGTATCGGCTCCTGATATCGGGCCGCCGCCAGCGACCGGGTGTCGCGCTGGAGGTCCTGCATGAACGCGGCGGTCACCGGTCTGTCGCTCTCGACCCGCGATTCGAGCCGCTCGTAGATGCGCGCGCCCCGGTACGGGTCGGCGAATCGCTCGCTGTAGGAGACATAAAAGCCCGGCTCGTCGGTCGTGCGCTGGTTCGCGGTCGCGAGCACGTCCGGATTATCGACGTGGGGCACGTCCTCGAAGGGGACGAAGCCGCCGGCGTCCCAGTCGGTCTGACCGTACGGCGTCCAGCCGCGCCAGTTCCCTTCACCTGCGGTCGCGTTGAACGGGAGTTCACCGGAGACGCGCTCGCCGTCGGTGTACCGGTAGGGGTACTTGCCGGTCGTGCGGAACAGCGTTCCGCCGTCGCGGTCGGCTGCGACGATGTTCTGGGTCGGGGTGTCGAAGGTCCGGAGCGCCTCGCTCACGGCAGCGAGGTCCTCAGCGTGGTTGAGGTCGTGTATCGCCTGCCCCTCGCGGGTCCCGGTCAGCCCGAGCCACGAGACGGCCACCTCCTGGCCGCCGCGCTCGAGCAGCGGTCCCTTCACCGTCTTGCGTATCTCTACCCCGGCGTCCGGGCCGTTCGCCACCTCGATGGTCTCCGTCTCCGTCTGCACCTCTCGCGTCTCGCCGTCGTAGACGTAGGTGTCGTCCGTCGGTCGCTCGAAGGTGTAGAGGTCAGTCTGGTCTGCCCCGACGTTGGTGAAGCCCCACGAGACGCTTTCGGTCCGTCCGATGACGACGAACGGCAGCCCCGGAAACGCCACGCCCCGGGTGTTCATCTCCGGCGATTCGAGGTGCATCTCGTACCAGACGGGCGGCACTGTCAGGGACAGATGCGGGTCGTTCGCGACGATTGGCGCACCGTCTGCGGTGTGCTCACCGGAGACGACCCACGAGTTCGACCCGATGCCGAGCGAGCGCTCGTACGTCGAGTAACGGTCGTACAGCCCGGCGAAATCGCCGGTCGTGCCCTGTGTCCCAGCCTGCCGTGACGCGCTCGGCCGTGCACTCGCCGGTGTCACGTCACCGCCCTGTGAGCGACCCACGACCGTGGAGTCGTGGTCGAGCTGTTCGGGATAGAGTTCGCTCACCGCCCCCGGGTCGAAGCTGTCGGCGACCGTCGCGCGTTCGAGGTCGCGGAAGTCGCCGGTGAGCTGCCACGCGATGAGTTTGCCGACGAGCAGCGAGTCGACGGGCGTCCACTCGTCGGGCGCGTAGTCGTTCGCCTGGAACTCCGTCGGCAGCGGCTCCGTGTCGATGTAGTGGTTGACGCCGGCGGTGTAGGCGCGAGTCGCGTCGCCGGCTTCGGTGTCTCTCGTCGCGTTCCACGAGGCCTCGGCCGCACCCGCGAAGTCCATCTTCCGGTAGAAGCGGTCGCTCTCGACGGTGGATTCGCCGGCGATTTCGGCCGTCTCACCCCGCATCAGCCGGCGCTGGAGGTCCATCTGGAACAGGCGGTCGCGCGCCTGCACGTAGCCGACGGCGTAGTAGAGCGCCGTCTCGTTGTCGGCCTCGATGTGCGGAACGCCCTCGCGGTCGTAGCGCACGGTCGCCTCACCGTACGGTGACTCGACGCTCGTCGGGCCGGTGAGCGCGCGGTCGGCCGTCGCGCCGATGCTCCGGTCGTTCGCGTCGGTGGCCGCGGTCCACGCGTCGCCGCTACCGGGCGCGGCGAGCGAGACGAAGCCGCCGGCACCGACGGCCCCCGAGACGAGAAGTGCGAGCGCGAGTATCGCGACGGCCGCGCTGCGTCTGTCGTTCATACCTACCGCCGGCGCGCTCGATAAAAAAGTGTATCTCTCGTCAGGAGTTGCCGAATCGCTCGTTGAAGCGGTTGACGTCCTCGTCCGTCCCGGCGATGATGAGTTGGTCGCCATGGCTGACGCGGTAGTCCGGTCCCACCTCGGTCTGGGGCTCCTCGTCGCCGTCGCGTCTGACAGCGACGACCGTACAGCCCGTCTCGTCGCGCACCGACGCCTCGGCGAGGGTCTGTCCGACCAGCCCCGGGGCCTCGGTCCGGACGATGTCCACCTGCGTCGTCATCGAGAGTACTTCCTCGTCGAGGACGGTGCCCGCCGTCATCCGGCCGGAGATGGACGCCAGCGAGAGGGCGTAGTCGGCACCCGCTCGATACAGCTTCTTCACGCTCTCGCGCTGTTGTGCCCGGACGATAATCTCGACGTCCGGCGCGAGGTCGCGACAGACCAGCGTGGCGAACTCGGCGACGGTGTCGTCGGCGATGGCGAGCACGACCGTCCGCGCCTCCTCGATACCGGCCCTGCGTAGGGTCTCCGCTTCGGTGCCGTCTCCCACGATATCGACCCCGTCGATGTCCCGTTTGTCCACCGTCGTGTGGTCGTGGCCCGCCTCGGTCAGCATCCGACAGACCGCTCTGCCGACGCCGCCGTAGCCGACGACGAGCGTCTTCCCTGATTCGTGACGGCGCACGTCTGTCCGTGTGCGCTCGCGCAACATCTCGATTTGGTCGTCGCGACCGCTCACGAGCAGGATGGTTCCGCTGGTGATGGTCGCCGCCGGGTCGGGCGGGCTCTGGAACTCGCCGTCGAACCAGAGACCGATGACGTTGACGCCGGTCTCCTCACGCAGGCGGCTCTCCGCCAGCGAGGAACCGACGAGTTGGCTCCCCCGCCGCACCGACAGCTCGACGATATCGAAGTTCTCGCCCAACTCGACCGGTTCGTCGAGGTCCGTGGAGACGGCGGTCGTCACCTTCCGGGCGAAACTCTCCCCGAGCAGCGTCCGAGGCGACAACACCTCGTCTGCGCCCGCGAGTTCGTGATACCGGGTGTGGTCGAGTTTCTCCGCGACGGTGACGACGCGCACGTCGGCGGCCAGTTCTTTCGCCGTCAGGACGATGCTGGTGTCCACCTCGTCGGAGATGTCAGCGACGATGGCGCGCGCCTCGATGATGTTCGCCGCGAGCAGCCCGTCGACCGTGTCGGGCGAGGCGTGAACAACCGTGTAGCCGTCTTCGTACCGGTCGAGCGCGGCGTTACGGTCCGGCTCCGCGATGACGGTGTCGACGCCGCGCGACTCCAACTCCTCGATGAGCGTCTCGGCCCGCTCGCTGAAGCCGCAGACGACGACGTGGTCCGTGAGGTCGGTGCTCGTCGGGACGGTCGTCGACAGCTCTTCTTCCAGCAGCGGGAACGCGAGCGCCGGCAACGCGAGGAAGATCAAGACGACGCCGGTCAGGTCCATCACGATGACGAACAGCGTCATCACCCGGGAGTTCCACCCCGCGTCCGAGCCGTATCCCGTCGTCGTGAACGTCTCCACGACGACCTGCAGCGACTCCAACAGCGTCCGAGGGCGGTTGTCGAAGGCCGTCATCCCGTAGTCGTACAACAGCGTGAACACGAGGATAGCGACGACGATACCGCCGACGAACTTCGCTGTCTGTCGCCGCCAGGTGGTCATATCTGAGAGTCGGGAGAGCCGACCTAAAACCCTGTCTGACTCACCGGTCCCACAGCCGGGTCGCCGTGTAACAGACCCACGCGTTGAACAGCGTCGAGCCGACGAACTCCGGCACCGCCAACCCCGGCAGCGTCGCCTGCAACTGTGTCGCCCAGACTACCCAGAAGCCGAGGTGGGCGAGCGCGCTCGCAATCGTCGCGACTCCGCGCCGGCGCGCACCGACGAGCAGATCGCCGACGCCGTACACCGTCGGCGTCGTCATGAAGGCGAGATACGCGGTGATGGCCGCCGGCGCGTGCAGCGGCTGGTCGGAGGGGAACAGCCCGACGCCGGCGACGCCGACCATCGCAATCACGAACGGGACGACTGCGACCCGGTGGGCGAGGTGGTCTGCGGTTCGCCACAGCGCGGGCACGAACCCGAGCGCAATCACGCCCGTCGCGGTGAGCCCGTAGTTGAAAATCGGTCGCGCGACCCCGGCCGAGACGCCTAAATCTGAGAGCGCGTTGTCAGCCCACGAGAACCACGACGCCGTCCCGACCGCGGTGAGGATGGCGAGAAACGAGACGAGGACGCCGACCACGCCGACCGCGACCGACCGCTGTGTCGTGTTCATACCCCTTCGTTTCGCCCGCTGGACAAAAATCCGCCTCTCACTCCGGCGGCCGCTCGTCTCCGTGGTCGTGGCCTCCCCTGTCGTCCGGCGTGTCCGAGTCGACTTCGCCCGACGTGTCGGAATCGATTCGTTGCACGGCCGACTCGACGGTGTCGCGTCGCGCTCGCAGTGCGGCTTGGAGCCGTGCCTCGAGCGTCTCGCGCAGGTCACTCGCCCGCCTGGCGTCGATGTCGGGTGCACTCGGCGCGCTCCAGCCGTGCGTGCCGGCGGTGTCGACGACCACGGACGCGAGGTCGCGCCGGCGCTGGAAAATCGTCGCCTGTTCGGCTATCGTCTGGGTGCGGTAGAACGGTACGACCTGCGTCCGACGGCTCCAGAACCCGGCGCGTGCGACGAAGTGGTCCTCCTCGACCGCGTAGCCGAGATTCGCCCACCGGAGATGTGCGGCCACCGGAACGAGGACGAGTCCGGCAAGCAGTGTGGCCGTCGGCACCGGCGACGTGAACTCGACGAGCCGAACGGCGGCCGTCGCGACTCCCGTGACCACGAGCACGGCGAGCGCGTACCGGACGGCGTACCGGGTCCGCGCGCGCTTCGGCGGACGGTCGAAGGTCGGGTCGCCGAACGCCTCGACCTCCTGTGCCAGCGCGTAGGCGTGGTCGCGCTCGGCGAGCGGAACCGCGGACTGCGAGCCGGCCGAGTCACCGGACGGCGAGTAGCCGGCCGTCTCGATTGCGACCGACGCGTAGCCGAGCCGGCGCGCGAGCATGTTCTCGGTCAAGACGACCGACTGTACCTTATCCAGCGGAATCGTCCCGCTGTACTCTTTTGCCAGCCCGCGACGGTAGCCGAGTTCGTCGCCCTCCCGATGGAGTTCGAAGCCGTAGTAGCTCACGACGGCCTGCACCATCGAGGCGGCGAGCGCGAGGACGGCGAGTCCGGCCAACAGGAATGGGGCGACCCGAAAGAGGTCAAACAGCGGCGTCGCTTCTGAGACCGACGGCAGGACGACCGGGAGCGTGACGGCGACGAACGAAAGCAGCCGGAGGTCGAGTCCGACCACACCCAACAGCAGCAGCTCCCGCGTGGTAATCGAGAACAGCGCCTCGCGCTCGCGGGCTGTCTGTTCCGTGGCTCCGTCCTCAGTTTCGCCGCGTTTCCGCCGGCTGAGTGCGGCACGAAGCTCGTCTGCGGTGTCGGCGTCCAGATACTGGAGGGTCGCCTCCGTCTCGCCGCCACCGGCCGTCTCGATGGCGAGTTCGGCGATACCGAGCGCGCGCTGGACGACGTTTCGCGTCACGTCGACGTTCTGGATGCGGTGGTAGGGAATCTCGCGGCTCCGACGGGAGAACACCCCAGAGTACACGTCGAAGGTGTCAGCCGTGAGCTCATACGAGAACCGGCGGACGTACGCCACCTGATACGCGAGCGTCGCGAGCAGGACGACGCCGAACAGCCCGACGAGGAGGGGAAGTCGCTGGGTGCCGGCCGAGACGGTCCCGACGACGAGCAGCCACCCGAACCGCGACAGCGAGACGCCGACCCGGTACGGAACCGAAAGTGGGTCGAGCTTAGACGGCATCCTCCCCCTCGGCGGCGATGGCCAGCCGCTTGAGCCGCTGTTGGAGGCGGTCGGCGCGCTCGGGGGTCAGCCCCGGAATGGTCACGTCCGCCCCGCGCGAGCCGGCGGTGTAGACGACGACCGACGACAGCCCGAGCGCGCGTTCGAGCGGACCGCGCGACACGTCGACGTGCTGGACGCGCACGAACGGCACGACCGTGTGGACGTATGTGAGGACGCCACGCGAGAGGTGCAGCGAGTCCGCCTCGACGGCGTACCACCAGGCCCGGTAGCGGGCCAGCGTGTACACGACCCCGAGGACTGCGGCGACGAGGAACGTCACGCCCGCCGGACGCAGTATCCGCTCGACGGTCGCGAAGCCGACCGCGCCGGCGATACCCGCGAGGACGACGGCTCCGACGAGCGACCCGACGCCCCAGACGATGCGCACGCCCGAATCGAGCGTCTGTCGGTCGGGAGTCTCAGTGGTCATACGTCTGCCACCACGCCCGGGTACAAATCACACCCGATGGATGCGCCCGGCGGTCACGTCCGTCCGGGGGGCGTAGTAGAAGAACGGCTCCGACTCCGGCTCCTCGAACCCGTTGACCCGAAACAGGTCGTTCTCGCGAACCTCCACCTCGGCCTCGGTCAGCGGCCACGGCGGGTGGTCGATGTCGCCGTAGAACAGCTGTCCCCGCCCCTCCGTGTAGAAGCGGTAACGCTCCGTGAGGAAGTGCGGGAGACTCCCCTTCTCGGCGTCGAGTCGCGCGCCGGCCGGCTCGTAGGTGGCATCGAACGCCGCCGGCTCGCCGTCGCCGACGCGTCGCGACCGGAAGTTCACCGCCTGGCCGTCGTGGCCCACGTCGATGTCTGCTCGGTAGTACGGCAGTTGGAACAGTCCCCGCGCGACGTGGACGCCGAGTCGGTCGTCGGCGTCCAGATTGTAGAAGTAAATCCCCGGCTCGCCCTCGGCGTCGCGCACGTACGTGCGGAGATTCAACTCGCCGAAGGAGAGCCCGAACGGAACTCCGCGTGGGCTGATATCGTCCATCACGAATGGAACGACGCCGAGATACGCCTTCCCGTCGTGGGTGTCGACGGACAGCCCCTCGGGGAGCGTCTCCTGGATGCGCTCCGGTGGCATTTCCCAGTGTGCAAACAGCGCGTCCCGCCACACCATCGACAGCACCGCCGGACCCGCGAAGTTGCGACTGTCGGTGCTCATACCAACCCGTAGGGCTGGGAGCCTCTTGTGCGTGACGCCGGCTCAGGCGTGGCCCGACACCTCGACGGCCCCGTACGGCTCCTCCAGCCACTCCACGTCGGAGTCGGAGAGGTCGATATCGAGGGCTTCGACGGCCGACTCCAGGTGCTCAATCGAGGAGGCACCGACGATGGGTGCCGTGACGGCCTCCTTTCCGAGCACCCACGCGAGGGCGATCTGTGCCATCTCGGCGTCGTACTCGTCGGCGAGTTCCTCGACGCGCTCGTTCACCTCCTTCCCCCCGTTGTCCGGGTATGGGTGTTCGAGCGCGTAGTCGTCGGTCTCGGCCCGGGTCGTCGACATGTACTCCTCGTGCGGGCGGGTGAGGAAGCCGCGCGCCAGCGGCGACCACGGGATGACGCCCATCCCCTCCTGCTGGCAGTAGGGGAGCATCTCGCGTTCCTCCTCGCGGTAGGCTAGGCTGTAGTGGTTCTGCATCGTCGCGAACCGGTCGTACCCTTCCCGCTCGGCGACGGCGTGGGCCGTCGCGAGCTGGTGGGCCCACATCGAGGAGGCCCCGAAGTGGCGAATCTTCCCGCGGCGGACGGCGTCATCGAGCGCGGCGAGCGTCGTCTCGATTGGCGTGTCGTCGTCCCACCGGTGGGTCTGATACAGGTCGATGGTGTCCATGCCGAGTCGGTCGAGCGAGGCGTCGAGTTCCTGCTCGATGGCCTTCCGGGACAGCCCGCCGGAGTTGGGGTCGTCGTCGCGCATCTGGAAGTAGGTCTTCGTCGCGACCACCTGCGCGTCGCGGTCGTAGCCGGCGAGCGCGTCCCCGAGGATGCGCTCGCTCTCGCCGCGTGAGTACATGTTCGCGGTGTCGAAGAAGTTTATTCCCAAATCCACGGCCCGCTCCACGAGGTCGTGGCCGAACGCCTCTCCTTGGACCCACTCGCGCCAGTCCGGGTCGCCGAAGCTCATGCAGCCGAGACAGATACGCGACACCTCGATGCCCGTGTCCCCGAGCGTGGTGTACTCCATGCGCGAGAGACTCACGGCCGGGACAAAAATCTATGTCGCCACACTCCTTGCAGCGGTCGCGTACGCCAACCGCACGGAACAGACGACGAGGAAGAACACAGTGGGCGGTGAGCCGTAGCTACTCCGGGCGCGCCATCGAGAGCCGGTCGCGCGTCAGGGCGTACTCAGAGCCGGCGAGCCGACCGAGCGCGTCGAGCTTCGTCGTGTCGAGCTTGCCGTCGGTCGTCAGTTCGTCGTCCACGCGGACGTGCTGTACCTCGCCGAGCACGAGCGTCGAGACGCCCCGCTCGACCGTCTCGACGACGGTGCACTCGAAGACGATGGGTGAGGCGGCGACGGATGGTGCGTCGATGGTCTCACACTCTCGTTTGTCCAGGCCGGCGTGGTCGAACTCGTCGACCCCGTGGCTGGTGCTCGTCGCGTTCATGGCCTCGGCGAGGTCGGCCGTGACGACGCTGTGGGCGAACACGCCCGTCTCGACGGCGTTGCGCGCGGTGTCCTTCCGGGCCGCGGCCGTGCCGGCCGAGAACGCGAGCGTCGGGGGCTTCGGCGTCGCAACGTTGAAAAACGAGTACGGCGCGAGGTTGTCACCCTCTTTCCCCCGCGTCGAAATCCACCCGATTGGTCGGGGGACGACTGCACCAGCGAGTGTTCGGTACAGCGAGTCACCCTCCGCGACTTCGATCTCCATACGTCGTCCTCGCGGGCGGGTGAGAAAAGTCCGGGTCGTTCGCCGGCGTCAGAACAGGCCGAGATTGACGGCGTAGCTCCACTCCACGCCGCCGAGGACGAGGAACGCGAGCGCCGCACCGGTCCCGTACATGTTCTTCAGGAAGGCGGTCATCTCGTTTTGCTGTTCTTCGGGGTCGTCCTGTGCCCAGAAGTCGTGCATCGTCACGGCAGACACGAGCAGGAAGACGGCGAGGGCACCCGCCGCGACGACGGGATAGACGCCGGCCACGATACCCAGTCCACCGAGCACGAGCATCACGCCGGAGGCGACGACCGAGAAGCGCGGCGCGGGAAGTCCCTTGAACTCCGCGTACCCCGTCATCGTCTCGAGGTCCATGAAGTGGTTCAGTCCCATGAACGCGAGCGTCCCGCCGAAGACGATTCGCGCGAGCAGGAGAATCTCGCCCGCACCCGACTGGGCGAGGAGGTCGGCCTGCAGGGTGGTCAGACTCATCGGTACATCACCGTCGAAGCGTTGTCAGATTGCATCACTACCCCGTACTACGCTCGGGTATATACCTATTTGCGAACCCCGGTGTCACCGCATTACACGCGTGTTATCTGGTGGGTCGTGGACTATCTCTCCCCGCTATTTGCTGCCCGTACACCGTTCGTGAACTACCCTCCCCTACTCGCTCACGGCTGACGCCGTTCGCTCCTTGAGGGTGGGGCTTCCTGCTTCCACGACGCGCTTTGCAGATACAGGTGTATCCACAGGGAGCGCAGTCTCCACAGGCGTTAATTCGGAGCGTCCCGCTCCTAACCGCTTTGTGATACCGCGAGAACGAATGTTCCACGCCGCGTTCGCGTCTCTATCCGCCTCGAACCTACATGTCTGGGTAGTCGCCCCGTCGTGTGTCGCCCCGAGGGCTTTTGTTGACCCCCTCCCGCTGTCTGGTGTGCACCGCCGTGTCCGGTTTCTCATCGGCGTGCTCCTCGGCGGCGGTGCCCTCGGCGGATATCTCTGGTACGTCGGTCCGACCGCGGTGGTCAGCCGGTTGTCTGCGGTCCCCCGCTGGGCCGTCGCCGTCGTCGCCGTGCTGATTCTTGCCGAAGCCGCCGTCGACGGCATCGGCGTGTGGGCCTCGGTCCGTCCGCTGAACGGCGGGCTTTCGCGACGGCGAAGCGTCCAGTTCGCCTTCGCCGCCGACTTCTTCGACGTGTTCAGCCCGGCGGGACCGGTAAGTTCCGAGCCGATCATGGCGCAGTTCTTCGCCGTCGCGACGGAGACCGACTACAGCGAGGCGCTGGGCGTGCGCAGCGTCGCCAAGTACGCCAAGTCCGCCGCTCAGCTCCTCCTTTCGGTGGTGCTCGTAACGGTGTTGCTCGCCGGAGGCACCGCCCCGCGGTCGCTGCTCGTCACGCTCGCCGGTGCCGCCGTCGCGCTCTCACTCCTCGGTGTCGCGCTCGTCCTCGCGCGTGACCTACTTGCCCGTGTTGTCGTGTCCGCGCTCACGCCCGTCGTCGCGGCGCTTTCGGGACTCCTCGGCACCGAACAGTACGGCCGGGAACGCGTCTCGACCGCGGTCGCTCGCTTCCGCGGCCGTGCCGCGGCGTTCCGGGACGCGCCCGGTCTCGTCGCGCTCATCGCGGCTGGTGGACTCCTCGAACAGTGTCTCACGGCGAGTGCGCTGTGGGTCGCGCTCTCGGCGGCCGAACCCGGGGTCGCGCTCATCACCATCGTCGCGTTGATTCCGCTCCCGCAGGCCGCGAGCGTCGTCCCCATCCCCGGGAGCATCGGCGCGTACGACCTCCTGCTGGTCGGTGCGCTCGTCGCCACGACTGGTGTCCCGGCCGCGAGTGCCACCGCAGGCGTGCTCGTCGTCCGGACCTTCGAACTCGGTGTTTCACTCGGCTGTGGTGGGAGCGCCGTGGCGTTTCTCCGTGCACGCCGCTCGTAGCTCACTCGCGTCTGCGAACCCACTCCTCCAGCGTGAACTCCTCGTAGGGGGTTTGACTCGCGAGCTCCCACGCGTCTCGGTCCCACTCGTGAAAGTACACGTCGCCGTCGTACGCACCAGGGATTCGGCTGAGCAGCATCCGGTCTACGACCGGCTGAAACAGTTCGTAGATGGCGGCACCACCGATGACGTACGCGCGGTCGTGAGCCGTCGCCTCAAGCATGTCGAGCGTCGCATCGACGCCCGAGGCGTGGCGTGCCGAGTCGACGCTGTAGTCGGATTCGGAGCGACTGAGCACGATCTGGACGGTGCCCGGCAGGTCGTCGCGCATCGAGTCGAACGTCCGCCGGCCGAGCACCACCGGCCAGTCGGCGATTCGCTCGCGGTACTGGCGTTTGTCGGCCGGAATGCTCGGCCACGGTAGCTCGCCGTCCTTGCCGAGGACGCGGTTGCCCGCAATCGCGGCGACTGAGATGAGCTCCACGTCGGCACCTGGGACGGTCGAAGCATAGGAATACTGGCTCATTCCACCGGCAGGTCGGCGAGCACGACCTCGGTGCCGTCGTCCTCGAACCGGAGCCGCCCGTCGAGTGACTCGGCGACGTAGGAGACGACCCACAGTCCGAGCCCGCGGCTGTGGTCGAGTTGAGAGATGCTCAGTCCCCCTGCGATAACCGCCTGCTCGCGTTTCGGCACGCCGTCGCCCGAGTCAGAGACCGCGATATCGACGGTGGTCTCGTCCAACGTCGCCCGCACGGTGACGGGGCTCTCGACGCGCGCAACACCGCTTTCCCGGCGTCGTTCGCCCACGTCACTCGCCACTCCTCGTTGACCGCGACGAGACCGTCGCTCATCCGCCCGACGGCGCGCGTCTCGGTCCCGCCTCCCAACTCGACCAGCGCCCGCACGCGAGCCACCGCCTCCTCAACGGTCGTCCCGGGCGTGACCGCATCCGCACGCGGGCCGAGCAAACCGGCCAGCGCCGCCGGCTCGGCCACGTACAGCGTGGGCAGCGTCGATTCGACGCGGTCGGTGTCGCTGTTGTCGACGGGTACGACCGCACAGTCGTAGCCGCCGTCGACGCTGTCGCCCGTGAGGGCGGCCGTCTCCTCGACGGTGACGCCGTCGGCCGCCGCGAGCCGGTCGACGAGCGAGTAGTCCACCTGTTCGGGGACTGCGAGCCGTACCCCACCGCGGCGTCCGTCCATTATCTCGCCCGACGAGACCAGGGGTGAAAGGCGTAGTGCTCGCCAGCGGTCGCGTGCAGTCACGAACGGCTTTACCGCGGGACCGACAACGGGGGGTATGACCGAGGAGACGGACGCGTGGTTCGCGGGGGTCGATGTCGGTGACACCGACGCCGCGAGCGAGCGGGTCCGAACGGGAAGCGCCGCGCGGCCGACCGAGTGGCCGACGCTGGCCGTCGAGCAGGGCGTCGCCACCGACGAGGAGGCGTACTACGACCGTCTCCACGAGGTGACGATGGCGGCGACCGAGACGGCCGTCCGCGAGGGGGAACGGGCCGGCGACCGACAGCTCATCCACGCGGTTCGGGGCATGGACGACTGCGACCGCACGGCGAACGAACTGGCAGAGCGCGTCCAGGAGTGGGCCGGGTCGCTGTTTCCCGACGCAGGCACGGGCATCGAGGGCGCACGCGACATCGCCGAGCGCGACCCGACGGACCCGACCGAGCGCCGGGTGGTCGCGTTGGCCGACCGGGTGGCCGGGCTCGCGGACGAGGCCGAGGACCTCCGCGAGTATATCCAACAGACCGCTCCGTCCGTCGCGCCGAACCTCGCGCGACTCGCGGGACCGGTGCTCGCGGCGCGGCTCATCGCGCTCGCCGGCGGCCTGGAGTCGCTGGCGAAGAAGCCGGCCGGCACGATACAGGTGCTCGGGGCCGAAGACGCGCTGTTCGCTCATCTCCGCGGGCGTGCGCCTTCGCCCAAACACGGCGTCATCTTCACCCACGAGTACGTGCGCGGGACGCGACAGGCAGACCGCGGGAGCGCGGCACGCGCGCTGTCGGGCAAACTCGCCATCGCCGCCCGCGGCGACCACTACCGCGGGGAGTTCAACCCCGAAATAGAGACCCAACTGGAAGACCGGATGGCGACGATTCGAGCGCGGGCCGAGGAGGAAACCGATGAGTGAGCTTCCCGACGGCGTCGAGCGCCGACAGTTCGACGGGGAGTCGCGGCTGGCAACGCGGGGTGAGCCGGTGTACGGCGAGCCGGCCGACGGCGAGTGGCGGGCGTGGGACGCCCGGCGCTCCAAGCTCGGCGCGATGTTGGAAACGGGAATGGAAACCGGGCTCGTCGGCGGCGGGACGGTGTTGTATCTCGGCGCGGCCGCGGGGACGACCGTCTCACACGTCGCCGACTTCGCCGGGCCGACCTACGCCGTCGAGTTCGCGCCCCGACCGACGCGGGACTTACTCGACGCTGCGGAGCCGCGCGACCGACTGTTCCCCCTGTTGAAAGACGCGCGCAAGCCGGAGACGTACGCCCACGTCGTCGAACCGGTCGACGTTATCGTGCAGGACGTGGCGACGCGCGGGCAGGCGAAGGTGGCGAACGCGAACGCACAGTTCCTCGACGGCGAGGGGCGACTGCTCGCGGCCATCAAAGCGCGTTCGGAGGACGTTGTCGCCGACCCGAGCGAGGTGTTCGAACGAGAACTCGCGACGCTGCGGGACTCGTACGAAGTGCTCGAAACCAGGCGGCTGGAGCCGTTCCACGATTCGCACCTCGGCGTCGTCGCGCGGCCCAGGTAAGCGAGCGGAACCACTTTATCCGCGGGGGGCAGATTTTCGGGCGATGGAACTGGGGTCGGCGGACGCATTCGACCGGATGGGCACCCTCGGTGTCGAGGAGGAGTTCTTCGTCGTCGACGAGGACGGACGCCCCACCGCCGGTACCGACACGCTCGTCTACGGTGCCGACCCGCCCGCGACGCTGGAGGGAAAACTCGACCACGAACTGTTCAAATCGGTCATCGAGATACAGACGCCCCGATGTGAGTCACTCGCGGAGGCGCGCGAACAGGTGCGAGAGGTCCGGGCCGCGCTCGTCGCCCACGCCGAGAGCCACGACTACCAGATCGCCGCCGCCGGCCTACATCCACTGGCGAAGTGGCGGGAACTCGAACACGCCTCGAAGCCGCGCTATCGCGCCCAACTCGACCGGATTCAGTATCCACAACACCGGAACACGACGGCCGGACTTCACGTCCACGTCGGGGTCGACGACGCCGACAAGGCGACGTGGATCGCAAACGAGATCCGGTGGGCGCTGCCCGTGATGTTGGCGCTCTCCGCGAACTCGCCGTTCTGGAACGGCTTCGACACGGGACTCGCGTCCGCCCGGGCGAAGATATTCGAGAACCTCCCGAACACGGGGATGCCGACGATGTTCCGCGATTTCGAGGCGTACGCCGACTTCGAGCGCACGATGGTGGAGACGGGGAGCATCAACGACCGCGGGGAGTTATGGTACGACGTGCGGCCGCACTCGGGCCACGGCACCGTGGAGGTGCGAACGCCGGACGGCCAGTCCGACACCGAGCGCGTCCTCGCGTTCGTGGAGTACACGAAGGCGCTGGTCGAGGACCTCGCGGCCCGCTACGAGGACGGCGAGTCGGGGTATCGCCACCGGCGTGAGCCGTTAGACGAGAACAAGTGGCGTGCGCTTCGCCACGGCCACGACGCCGAGCTGCTGGACCGTGAGTTCGAGCGGTCGGTCCCGCTCGGCGAACTCGTCGACAGAGAGGCCGAGCGACTGGGCGTCACCGGCATCAGGCAACTGTACGGCGCCGAGTCGGGCGCGAGCCAGCAGCGTCGACTCCGCGAGGAGAACCTCGACGAGTTGTGTGCGTCGCTGACCCTGTGAGGAGCGCGGGTGAGCGTGGCGTTTTTTCCTCCGAGACCCCTCAACATCGACCGAACGATGAGTTCGGACAACTCCGATACGGGTGGGGAGCCCCGGCAACGACTGGCGGCAACAGAGGGACTCGACGACCGCATCCTCGACTTGCTCGCGTGGGTGCTGGACACGGAGACGCGGGCGCGCATCTACGTGTACCTCCGGACGAACGCACCCGCGACGAGCGAGGAAATCGCCGAGGGGACGGGGCTGTATCCGAGTACGGTCCGCGAGTCACTCGCCGCGCTCCACCAGGAGGAAATTGTGCTGCGAGAAAAGCGATCCGCGGCGGGGGCCGGTAACAACCCCTATGAGTACGAGACGATTGCGCCCAGCGAACTCGTCGCTGACATCGTCGACGACGTGCAGGCGGAGCTGAACACGGTGTTCGAACTCGACGCCGTGCTCGGTGACGACGGCCGCGAGCGCCGCGGGGACGGACCCGTCTCCATTTCCGTCAGCGACGACGACTGACGGGAGCCGAGCGGAACGGCTTTACCGGGGGGCGCTCTGAACCGGATATGCAGGTCGCGCTCGGGGGAACGTTCGACCCGGTCCACGACGGCCACCGCGCACTCTTTGCTCGCGCCTTCGAGCTTGGCGACGTGACCGTCGGGCTGACGAGCGACTCGCTCGCACCGAAGACGCGCAACGAAGAGCGGTACGTCCGCCCGTTCGACGAGCGTAAGGCCGACCTCGCCGCCGCGCTTTCTACCCTCGCGAGCGAACACGACCGCGAGTTCGAGATTCGCGAACTCACGGAGCCGACCGGTATCGCCACCGAACCCGGCTTCGACGTGCTCATCGTCTCCCCCGAAACGGAAGACGGCGGCGAGACGATCAACGAGATTCGCCGCGAGAAAGGGCTCGAACCCCTCGAAATCGAGGTCGTCGACCACGTCACCGCGGACGACGGCGGTATCATCTCCTCGACGCGCATCGTCAACGGTGAAATCGATGTACACGGCAACCTCACGCCCGACCGCGACGGGCGCGAGGCGGCCCGCCAGTAGCTACCAACTCGGCGGCTCCAGTCCCGCAGACTCCATCAGCGACTTCCAGCGCTGTTGGACCGAGAGCCGCGAGACGCCGACGGCGTCGGCCACGTCGCCCTGCGACCGGCGTTCGCCGGTGGCGAGCGTCGCGACGTAGAGCGCTGCTGCGAGCGCCGGCTGTTTCGACCGGTCGCCGTCCGGCACCGTCGACAAGAAGAGGTCAGCTGCCCGCGAGCGCGTCTCGCTCGGCAGGTCGAGTCGGTCGCAGGCGCGCTCGAGGTCGGCGAGCCACGCCTCGTTGTCGACCTCGTCGCTCGCGCGGTACATGCTCACGTCTCGAGCGGCGACCCGCTTCAATCCTCGCACCCGTCAAAGTGGAGACTGATGCCGTCGATACAATCGTACGGGCCGAACTCGATGCGCCGCGTTCCAGTTTCTGTAACCGCGTATCGCTCCCGCTCGTTGCCGTCACAGGTCTGTAGCTCCGCGATGAGCGCGGGGGCCGGAAGCTCGTCAACGGTGAGTTCAACGACGGCGTACGCCCCGTCGTCTGGTGGCGTCCCGCGTCGCTCGATTCGGAGCGGAACCACGCTCGCGTGGGCGCAGTTCGGAGTCGGCGTCGGGTCGGGGTGGTCGTAGAGACAGCCACCCGTGGCCGCGACCGCCGCCGCTGTCGTCGCCAGCACCGAACGTCGGGAGGGCATATCGGTGTCTGTGTGACCATCGACAAGTGTCTTCGGGGCTACTGCTTTCTCTTTCGCGCCCCGAGTCGTCACATGGCCGGACGCGTCACGCAGATCTGGACGACAGCCGAAGAGAGCGCGCCGATGGAACCCGTCGAGGGAATCGAGGCAGTCGACGGTGGACTGGCCGGCGACCGGTATCAACGTGGAACGGGCTACTACTCCCCGTTCGACGTGTGTGAGGTAACCTTCGTCGCGGGCGAGGCGCTCGACCGTATCCGCGAGGAAGCCGGTCTCGACCTCTCGGACGGCCAACACCGCCGAAACGTCGTCACCCGCGGCGTGGATCTCGGTGACCTGCTGGCGGCGCGCTTTCGCGTCGGCGAGGCGGTGTTCGAGGGGACGCGCCCGCGCCCGCCGTGTCGCCACGTCGAGGAGGTCGCCGAGCTCGACGGGCTGATGGACGCGCTCCGCGAGCGCGGGGGCATCTGTGCGGACGTGGTCGAACCGGGACCGTTCCGCGTCGGCGACGGCGTCGAGTATCTCGAAGACACCTCCTTCGACGGGGAGGGGTTGGCGGCGGCGATTCGCGACCGCGAGTCACAACGTTAGCTTCTTGGTTCGCGTCGGCGGATTTCGGAATGCGCGTGGGTAGCCAAGCTAGGCCAACGGCGCAGCGCTTAGGACGCTGTCCCGTAGGGGTCCGCCGGTTCAAATCCGGTCCCGCGCACTACGATCCTCACGCAGTCCCGTGGTTTTGCTTGTGCATACAAGCATGACAGCCAAGGAAAACGAACGCTGTGCCATTCAAATCGACCCCTTGCGCAGCATCAAAACGAGGAGACCCTGCTCGACGAGGCGAGTGACACGGCGCGAGACGGTCGGACGCGACATATCGCATTCCTCGCTGAGTTCCTTCGCAGACATTCGGTCGGTCTTCGTCGCCACGAGGATGTCGCGGGCGTACTCGTCGTCGAGCGTAGCGAAGATGTCCGACGGGTCGGCCTCCTCAGTCACACGTCCATACTCACGACAGGAGCATCATATAGCCCCCCGATTTTCTGACTCAGAACGCCGGCTCGCCGTTATATCGTCTCTGCCTCCGTACTGATAGCTGAAGGTGCAATAACTATGTCCACACTCGACTCCGGCATGAATCAGCTCGAGAGCAGAGTCGGCGGCCTGACCGTCGGCGGGAAAGTTCACAGTCTCAGTGCGTGGTTTGTGCTCGCGCTCCGTCTCATGATGGGCTACGCGTTCGCGTACTCCGGGTTCACAAAGATCACCGGCGAGTTCGCCGCCGGCGGCTACTTGTCGAACGTCGCCGCGACGAACGGCAACCCGCTCGCGGGCATGTTCGCATGGATGGGGAGCACGCCGTGGTTCGTCGAGTTCGCGAACGTCGCCGTCCCGTGGGGCGAGCTGTTCATCGGCCTCGGCCTGCTCGTCGGCGCGTTCGTTCGCCTCGCGGCGTTCTTCGGCGCGCTCATGATGCTCATGTTCTACTTCGGCAACTGGGACATGGGCCACGGGTTCATCAACGGGGACTTCGCGTATATGCTCGTGTTCCTCGCGGTCGCCGCGTTCGCTGCGGGCCGCATCCTGGGCCTCGACCAGTACATCGAGAACTACGACGTCGGCGGTGAGACGCTCGTCGAGCGTTACCCCGCCCTCGAATACATCCTCGGGTGAACCGGCGGTTTGTTGTTATTTTCCGTTAACATTCTCGGGTTTGTTGTTGCGTTCTGGTAACTACGAGTTCACGTGATGGGTTCCTCGCCCAGTCGGGAAACAAACTTCTGGATACCGCTCCGTATCAACCATTGCCTATGCGTGGGAAGCATCGCATTACGGCGAGGAGGATGTCACAGCCGATTCTGAACCGGTCAAGATCGAGGTACACCGAGTTGGACGCCCGACCCATCTTGTACCATCTGCCGGAGGCACCGAGCACCGAATAATAAATGTTTGGTACCGAATACCAGATACCGGGGAAGGTTCCTTCACCGGTCCAGCCGTTCCTGAATCCCGAACCAGTGGGTGACGGTACCGGCAGCGTCGGGAATCGGCACGAGAGACACGCGGTTCCGGAATTGCTCGCCGTCGCGCCGGTAGTTCCACAGGTCGACGGTGGCCGGTTCCCACGTCCGGAGTGCCTCGTGGAGTCGCGTCACCGAGTCGGATTCGGTGTCCGGTCCCTGGAGGAACCGGGGATTCTCCCCGACGAGCCAATCGAGGTCGTGGCCAGAGAGGTCACGGAAGTACCGGTTCGCGTAGATGATTGGATTGTCCTCGTAGGCGGCCCCCGACAACACCACGCCGAAGCGGGCGTCTTCGAGCACCCGCGCCTTCCAGAGCAGTCGCCGCTCACGGTCGAGAAGTTCGTCCGTCGGGACGGGGACCGCGTCGGGGTCGAACGATTCGTACGGTTCGACCGACCCCACGTATTCCGCCGCGCCGGCGGCGAAGGCCGCCGGCTCGCTGGTGAGTAGCTCACGGAGCGCCGTTCGGTCGACCATCACCACGAATTGGTGGGCGACGAGAAAGGGATTGCCGATGTCGTCAGCTCTCGCCGGGGGGTGAGAGCGTGCGACCGAACTCGTCGAACTCCTCCAGCGAGTCGGGATACTCACTGGGCAGGGCGCGCTGCTCCCGGTTGTCGGTGAGGGGACCGACCTCCTCGGCGACGGGCTCCCAGCCGGGCTTGATCTTCACGCTCTTTGCCGGCGTGCCGGTGGCGATGTGGTGGGCGGACACGTCACCGAGCGTCGTCGAACCGGAGCCGACCATCGCGTTCTCGCCGATACGACAGCCGGCCGTTATCATGGCCCCGTAGCCGAGTCGCACGTCGTCGGCCAAAATCGTCTCGTAGTTCGTCACGTCCGTCTGGTCGACGGTGTCGTGGTTGTGGGTGTGGATGTGCGCCTCGTCGGCGACGGAGACGCGGTCGCCGATAGTGAGTTTGCCGCGGTCGTCGAGCAACACGTTGTTGTGGATGACGGCGTTGTCGCCCATCTCGATGTTGTGGCCGCACTGAATCTTGATACCGCCGAAGAGTCGGAGACCGTCGCCGGCCTCGGCAAAGAGGTGGTCGGCGAGTACTTGCCGAAAGGGGAGAGCGAACGCGAGGTTGTTCGCCAGCGGCGACTGATCGAAGCCGTTCCAGAGATAACGGAGACACTTCGCCTCCTGGAGCGCCGACAGCTCCTGTTCTGCCCAGCGTTCCGTCTCGATGAGCGCGTGTTCGGGGTTGTAGCTCTCGACGCGCATTCGCGTCATCGGCGGGAGCGACTCGCCGGAGCGATACCGCTCGTACGTCTCCGTGTCGTCGTACAAGTCGGCGAGAATCTCTCCGACGGCCGCGGCGGTGTCCCCCTCAGAGAGCCGTCGGTCGACGTACTCGACGGTTTCGTCGATTGTCGCCTGCACCGCGGGCGGCACCTCGACGTGTCGCTTCGTCATGCGACGTTACCTCCTACGGTCGCTACGGCGTCAGTTCGTGACCCAGTCCAGCCCACTATTCGGACATACGCTTTCATATACTCTGCTATGGGTAATATCCGATAAGTGCTTTGGCAATAATCCTTTGATATGTATTAATTTGTGGCCACTATATGAGTGAACGTCTAGTTAATCTCAGGCTGTGCTGGCACACATCTCCCGAGCGCTCCGGTGGGAGACACCGTGGGTAGCAGGTGACTGGCTCGTACAGTTGGGTGTCGGAGGGGTTTTACCGCGTCGTGAACGAACAGTAGGTGGACGGCACGGTTGGACAGCCACCTTTCAGCCTACGTGGTTTCCACGTGGGTGTGCCGCTGTCTCTCCTACCCCGTCTTTCCCAACACCGACGAGCGGTGCAGTCGTTCGCCTAACTCCACGCGTATGTGACGGTAATACACACCCACTCACGGCAGTAGCTACCGTGGCACGTGAGGAACTACCGCCGACCCGACGCCGGGACGAGAGCTAGTGGAGACGGACACAACAACGCATTCGAGTGCTGGTGTTCGGGCGCGGAACAGCAATCTCCCTATCGTGAGTCGACACACGCACCGGCAGTCTCAACTGCCGTCTCGGTGACTCGGACCTGCCCGTCGTACAACAGACAATCGTCGGCGTTCCACGCGAGCGACCCCGTTCAGTCGTCGCCCGCGACCGTGAGTTCGTGGCGACCGCTCGCGCCGACGACGACCTCGAATGCGCGAGAGACGCCGGAGTCAATTCGGTCCATCTCGTTCTCGTAGGATTCGCCGTCCGGTCCGGTGACGGTCACCCGTGCGTCCACCGGGGCGTCGGTCTCGTTGCTGACCGTGAGATCGAGCCGTCCGGGGTCTCCGTTCGCGGAACAGCCCGCGAGCGCGGACGCGAGCGCCGCGCCTCCGAGGAGGAGTGTGCGTCTTGTCGAGCCACCGGTAATGTGTGTTGACAACGTGATCACTCAGTAGCTCCAGTATCGGCTCACGCGGGACGCAATTTCGGGGTGTGTCTCGCGAAGGGTCTCGGGGTCGCGCTCGCCGTCGACGTTGATGACGTGGATCTCACCGCGGTCGCCGCCGTAGCGGTCTTGGAAGTCGTAGACGCAGCCGGCAAGAGTTACGTCGTCGGGGACGTGCGGGCTGTCCGAAAGTGCCGAGATCTGCGCGTCGACGTTGTACTCGACGAGTCGGTCGATGGCCGCCGCGCGGTCGAGATCGTGGGGGAGTAGTTCGACACCGTCCGCCAGTCGAGGAGCGAGCAGGTCGATGCAGTGTTCGATTCCCGGCGGCTCGGTCATGTCACCCGTGAGGGCGTCGTACGTCGCGGTGACGGCCCCACAGCCGGTGTGTCCGAGGACGACGGCGGTCTTCGTGTCGGTGTGGACGAGCGGGTAGAGTACGTCACCCGAGACGACGGTCGCGTCGTCGCGGACCTGTACGACGCGATTCCCGATGTTGCCGACGGTGAAGACCTCCCCCGGCTGGTCAGTGCCGAAGGCATCGGCCTGGAGCACGCGCGAGTCGGAACAACAGACGGTGACGGCGTCCGGCTGTTGGCCCTCCTGTAGGTGGTCGAAGGAGTCGGAGAGCCGTTTCGCGTGGTCGCGGTTCCCAGCGAGTAGCGAGGCGAGCGTATCCATACGGGCGCTACGACAGGGGTGTAGTTGGCTCTGCAAGAATCAGTAATATTAGCCGCCGAATTCCGCGGCCAGCGCATCGAGACCGGGGTGAAACTCGGTCGTGTGGGGAGCAGTAAGCGGGGAGACAGACACTTTGCCGTCGACGACGGTACGGCGGTCAGTCCCCTCCGGGTCGGGGATGTCGCCGTCTGCCATGCGCTTCCAGATGCGGTCTTTGATGTGGATAGTGTCGCCGTCGCGTTCGGCGTCCATGTCGTAGGTGTGACTCGGGCGTGTGACGACCATCTCGGCGGGGGCCTGCTCCGCGACCGGGCAGTTCACGTTGAGGTAATCGGCGTGTTCGAAGACGCCCGAGTCGAGACCGTTGGCGACGAGGTACTCGGTCGTGTTGGCGGCGAGCGCGTAGGCGCTCGCGGGCGTCTCGGTCTCCGCGAAGACGAAGTCCTCCGAGAGAGGGACGTACAGCGAGACGGCAATCGCGGGCACGTCGAAGAAGGCTGCCTCCACGGCCGCAGAGACCGTGCCCGAGCGCCCGAGCACGTACTCGCCGAGGTTCGCGCCGCGATTACAGCCGGAGACGACGATGTCCGGGTCAATGCCGAGTGCGCCAAGCGCCGCGACCACGCAGTCGGTCGGCGTCCCGTCGACGGCGTAGCCGTACTCGTGGGTCTGGATATCGACCTCGTGGTTGAGCGCACGCCCGACAGCAGACTGATCATCGACGGGGGCGACGGCCGTGACGGTCACGTCGTCCATCGCGTCAAGCGTCCGATACAGGACCCCGAGTCCGGCCGCGTCGATGCCGTCGTCGTTCGTGAGGAGTACGTCCATGCCGGTCGTTCGGGGCCGAACGGAAAAGGGTACCCGACTATCCGGCGCGGTCGACGACCGTCTCGTCGTCGACGACCAGGTTGTACGACTCCTCGTCGTCGTTCCACAACAGGAGCGCGTTCTCGAAGACGAGCGGGTCGCCGTAGTCGGCGCGAGAGAGGTCGGTGTTCAGCATCGACTCCCGCGTGAGGACGGCGTAGTGGTCCGTCGACTCCGAGCCGTCGCTCACCTTGTAGAGCGGGTTGCCGCCGTCGCTCAGGTCGTGTGAGAGTTTGAGCGCGACACAGTCGACGCGGTTGGAGACGTGAGATTCGCTGTCGCTGAAGCGCGCGAACCGTCCCGTATCGAGCGCGATATCCACCATCCGTTCGTCGTCGTGGCGGACCACGGAGAAGGCGTACTGAACGTCGGCGTTGACGAACTCGCCCTCTCGGCCGGCCGCGGCGTCGAGCGCCTGCTGGAACGCCGGCACGTCGAGGTCCGGGCGCACGTCGAAGCTCCAGCCGCGGTCGGTCGGGCGGGCGTTCTCCCAGAGTCTGACCTGCGGGCCCCAGACGCTGTAGCCGTCGCGTTCGAGCGCGCGTTCGGTCTGGCGCAGTCCGATGGCGGTCTCGCGGTCGGCCGGCGCAATGCCGACGAGCGAGCCGTCGGGCGCGACCGACTCCATGTACCGACCGGCGACGGCATCCGGGTCGGAAAGCTCTGAGAGCACGTTCGCGAACAGGAGGATATCGAACTCACCTTCCGGAGAGAACTCCTCGGCTGTCTCGCGGTGGAGGGTCGGCTCGAAGCCGGTGTGCGTCTCCTCGGCGAAGCGCTCGAAGACGTCGGCCGCGGCGGACGGCTCGACGGCCTGGTACTCGACGAGCGCGTCCTCAGGAAGGAGGTCGTGAACGCCGAGCATCGGACCACCGACGCCAGCGCCCACATCGAGGATGCGGAGCCGCGTCGAGAACAGGTCGGCCTCGGCGAGCCGCGAGAGCACGTACTGGACGACCGCGTAGTTATCGGGGAGGTGATACAGCGCGTACGCGAGTGCGGTTTCGCGGTCGTACTCGACGGGACTCCCGGCGAAGTACTCCGCTTTCATGCCGCGAATCGTCTCCCGTAGCGAGTCGCCGCTCTCGCCGTCGGGCCAACCGCGACCGTACGCCTCCACGAGTAGCTCTTCGAGGACGGTCCCGTACTCGAACGGGAACGAGTCGACGCCGGCGAAGGTGGCCGAAATCGGTTGCTCCTCGACGGGAACGAAGGTGCCGTCGTCGCGCTCGCGAATCCCGAGTTCGACGGTCGATTCGCGGAGAATCTGACGGATGACTGCCGGATGTGGTTGGCCGTCGACGTACTCCCAGATCTCCTCGGGGTCGATGGGGCGCACCTCACGGAGATACCGGGCGTTGTCCCGGACGGACTGGCGTTTGTCGGTCATTCTGCCTCCTCCGAGAACAGGTCAGCGAGCGAGTCGGGATCGGAGGCGACGCGCTCGGCCGCGGCAGCGATTGCTTCGGCTCCGTCGAACCGGCGTTGAATCTCGGCGTAGACGGTCGGGTCGCCGGTCGTGACGGCGTCTGAGAGGTCCGAGAGCGGTCCGGAAATCGGGGTGTGAAACGGCTCTGGCACCTCGTCGCCAGCGAGCGCGAAGGCGAGGACGGCGGCGTGAGTCTTCGCCTGTACCGTCTCCATCGCCTCGTCGTGTTCGCTCGCGGTCGTCTCGTAGATGTCGTTGCCCGCAGCCGTGAGCACGTCGAGGGCTGCCGTCGTCCGGTCATCGGGTGCGTCCTCGACGACGGCAATGGTGCCGGGCTCGTTGTCGGGCGCGAACAGCGGGTGCGTCGAGACGCGCGCCGCATCGGGGAAGGCGTCGCGCAACGCGGCGAGCGTATCGCGCATCTCGCCGGTCACGTCGATGACGGCGTCGGCGCGGCCGGCGTGTTCGCGGGCCGCCGGCTCGATCGCTGACATCGGGACGGCGAAGGCGACGAGGTCGTACGAGCCGCCGGTGTCAGTGTCGAGTCCGAGGTCGGCGGCGACGGCGGCGGCGCGGTCGGTGTCGGTGTCGGTGACGGCGACGGTGTGTGTCGCGGCGAGTCGCTCCGCGAGCCACCGACCCATCGCCCCGGCTCCGACGACGAGAACGTTCATACACGCGGTTGCGCCGAGCGGCGCAAAAGCCGTTCGTTCGCTACAGGACGAGTTGCTCCTCGTACTCGGTGTAGTTCTCGTGGCCGTCCTCGCGGACGATGACGATGTCCTCGATGCGGACGCCGCCGAACTCCGGGTCGTAGACGCCCGGCTCGATGGTGACGACCATCCCGGCTTCGAGTTCGTTCTCCGTCGTGGAGACGCGCGGGAACTCGTGGATATCGAGCCCGACGCCGTGGCCGGTCGTGTGGATGAAGCCCGTACTCGTTTCGGGGTCGTCACGGAGCGTCGGAATGTCGTGTTCCTGATACACGTCACAGACGGCGTCGTGCACGTCGCTGCCGGACACGCCGGCCTCAAGCGTGTCGAGGGCGGCTTCTTTCGCCTCCTGCGTGATATCGTACCACTCGCGGATGGTCTCGGACGGCTCACCCTTCACGAAGGTTCGGGTCATGTCGGCGTAGTAGCCGGTGGATTTCGAACGCGGGAAGATGTCGATGACGATTGACTCGTTCGCGCGGAGCGGGCCGGAGCCGCGGTCGTGCGGGTCGGCTGCGTCGGCACCGCACGCGACGATTGTCGTGTCGAGCGCGTGGCCCTCGCGGATGAGCGACACCTCGATTTCCTCGGTTACGCGCTCGCTGGTGAGCGTCTCGCCCTCGTAGACGAGCGTTCCGTCGTCGGCAACGTCGGCGTCGGCGATGAGCTGCTCTGCGGTCTCCATCGCCCGCTCGTTCGCGCGCTGAGCCGTCCGCATATACTCCAGTTCTTCCTCGTGTTTGACCGCGCGAATCTCCTGTATCACGTCGTCCTCGTCGGGGGCGACCGAGACGCCCTGCCCGCGCAGGCCGTCGGCAAGCCCGACGGGGAAGTCGGAGGGCGTGGCGACGGAGTCAACGTCGTAGGTCTTACAGAACTCGGTTCGGATGCGGTGGCCGGCTTCCGACGCGCCGTGTTCCTGCACCTTCGCGCGGTAGTCGTAATCTGCGGTGCGTTCGACGGTCGCGGCGCGTGCCTCGCGCTCTGCGCGGCCGTATTCGAGCGAGCTGACGAGGAGATGTACCTCGCCGTCGTACAGCGTCGTGAACGGGTCTGGGGCTGTAAAGCCCGAGAGATACCGCTGATTGGCGTCGCTTTCGTCCGCCACGACGAGGTAGCCGTCGAGGTCGTGCTCGTCGAGGTACTTGTCGAGTTGTGCGAAGTCGGGGTCCATGTTCCGGAGTCGGACGCCCCGAGGCAAATGCCTACCGCCCGCCGGCTGGTGGCCGGCAGGCTGATTAGCACGCCCGAGCGAGACGGAGTATGCAACGCACGATTCACCCGTCCACGGTCGGCGGGGTCGTCCGCGCGCCGCCGTCGAAGAGTTACACACACCGCGCGATACTGGCAGCCGGCTACGCGGGCGAGACGACCGTCAGGAACCCGCTCGACTCTGCCGACACCCGCGCGACGGCGCGGGTGGTCGAGGCGTACGGCGGGACGGTCACGCGCGATGAGACGCGGGTCGCAGTCGAGGGATTCGGCGGTCGCCCTGCGGTTCCCGACGATGTCATCGACTGTGCGAACTCCGGAACGACGATGCGGCTGACGACGGCCACCGCTGCACTCGCCGGCGGGCTGACAGTCCTCACGGGAGACGGCTCGCTCCGGTCGCGGCCGCAAGGCCCACTGCTCGATGCGATAGGTGACCTCGGCGGTCGCGCGGAGTCGACGCGTGCAAACGGGCAGGCTCCGCTCGTCGTCGGTGGAGATGTCGACGGCGGCGCGGTCGCGATGCCCGGCGACGTGTCGTCCCAGTATATCACCGCGCTGTTGATGGCCGGCGCAGTGACCGAGAAGGGCATCGACATCGAGCTGACGACGGAGCTGAAGTCCGCACCGTACGTCGAGATAACGCTGGAGCTGCTCGACGCGTTCGGCATCGAGACGCACTCGACGGACGACGGCTTCCGTGTGCCCGGCGGCCAGCAGTACGTGGCCGACGAGGGGACGTACGCCGTGCCGGGAGACTTCTCGTCGATGTCGTATCTGCTCGCGGCCGGTGCACTAGCGGCCGGCGAGGACGCTCTGCTCGTCGAGGGAGCCGAGCCGAGCGCGCAGGGCGATTCGGCTATCGTCTCGATTCTTGACGAGATGGGCGCGACGCTCGATTGGGACCGCGACGCGGGCGAGATTCGCGTCGAGCAGTCCTCGCTGTCTGGCATCGAGGTCGATGTGGGCGACACGCCCGACCTGCTGCCGACGATTGCGGTGCTGGGCGCGGTTGCCGATGGAACGACGAGCATCGTGAACTGCGAGCACGTCCGCTACAAGGAGACGGACCGCGTGAGCGCCATGGCGAACGAACTCTCGGCACTTGGTGCTGTCGTCGGGGAACAACGGGACGTGCTCACGGTTCACGGCGGCGAGTCGTCTCTGACCGGCGGTACGGTCGCCGGCCACGACGACCACCGCATCATCATGGCGCTGTCGCTCGTTGGGCTTGTCGCTGGACCGGTGACCATCGAGGGGAGCGACCACGTCGACGTCTCGTTTCCGGGCTACTTCGAGACGCTGCAGTCGCTTGGCGTCAACGTTCGCGAGTAGCGAGGGGCAAACAGGTGACGGTCGCGAGTCTCGGCCGAGTCGTCACGCACCCGCCTCGGTCGGCCGGGGCAGTTCACCAGCGCATGGGGACGGTGGGCTCGGATTGATACTTGAACGCTCGCCTCTATTGTAAGCTTCAAATGGGCGCACGCCCGACTGCGTGGTAATGAACGGCAATCGCTTCGGCCGGCTCTTCCAGTTCGTGACGTACGGCGAGAGCCACGGAGACGCGATGGGTGTGACCGTCTCCGGCTGTCCTGCCGGCGTCGAACTCGACGAAGAGCAGATTCAGGAAGACCTCGACCGCCGGAAACCCGGCCAGTCGATGATTACCACCTCGCGCGGCGAGCCGGACGAGGTCACCATCAACTCAGGGACGCTGGAGGGGTACACGACGGGTACGCCAATCGGGATGGTCATCCAGAACAAGGACGCCCGCTCCGGGAAGTACGAGCCGTTCGTGACGGCACCTCGCCCGAGCCACGGCGACTACACTTACTCCTCGAAGTTCGGCACGCGCAACTGGGGCGGCGGCGGTCGCTCTTCAGCGCGTGAAACGGTGAACTGGGTCGCTGCTGGTGCGGTCGCGAAGGCCGTCTTAGCCCAGTCGGAGTACGATGTCGAGATCAAGGCCCACGTCAACCGCATCGGCGACATCGAGGCCCCGGAGGTGAGCTTCGAGCAGATTCTCGAACACAGCGAGGAGAACGAGGTTCGGTGTGCAGACTCCGAAACCGCCGAGGAGATGCGCGAGGCAATCGACCGCTATCAACAGGAAGGCGATTCCATCGGCGGCTCCATCTACTTCGAGGCGCGCGGAGTGCCACGCGGGCTCGGTGCGCCGCGGTTCGATTCGTTCCCGGCGCGGCTCGGGCAGGCGATGTTCTCGATTCCAGCGACGACGGCCGTCGAGTACGGACAGGGGAAAGAGACCGCGAGCGTGCGCGGGAGCGACCGCAACGAGGACTGGGAGTTCGACGACGGAAGCCGCGACGACGTGGTGAGCGAGGAGGGTGACCCGGTCCCGGTCGGAAACGACCACGGCGGGCTACAGGGCGGTATCACGACCGGCGAGCCGATCTACGGCGAGGCGACCTGGCACGCCCCGACCTCGATTCCGAAAGAACAGCGCACCGTGGACTGGGAGAGCGGCGAGGAAAAGGACGCACAGGTCGTCGGCCGGCACGACCCGTCGCTGCCGCCGCGTGCGGTCCCGGTCGTGGAGGCGATGCTCTACTGTACGGTGCTTGATTTCATGCTACTCGGCGGGCGCATCAATCCCGACCGACTAGACAACCAACCGGGGGAGTACGAGACGGCGTATCACCCGTCGTCACCCCAGGCCGACCCGGACGACGCCGCGACGAGCGCGGAGTCAGTCGACGAGTAACGCGAGTTACCAGTAGCCCGGGTTGCGGAGCCACTCGCGACCTTTCATGCCGAGGGCGGAACCGACGAGCAGCGACAGGATGAGCAGTCCGACGACGGCACCGGCCTGCGTCGGATAGATTCCGAGCGTGTTGCGGGCGAGGACGGTGAGCGAGCCGACGACGAGGACGACGATGCCGGCCCCCAGTAGTGCAATGAGTGGGCGTTCTCCTTTCATCGTACACCGTATCGTCGCCCCCGAAATAAAAAGCTCAAGGTGACGCCGCGTCTCGTGCTGGTATGACAACTATCGCCGTCCTCGTCGACCCGCCCCGGCCGGACCTCGTCTTGCCCGATATCGCCGAGACGACGCCACTGTCGCCCGAGCAGTGTGGAGACCTCTATGCCGCGATGACACGCGACGTGGTTCGGACGATTACGACAAGCGGTGGCGACCTGCTCGTGAACTTCCGGCCCGACGAGTCGCTCCCCGAGTCACACCGCCGCGGCGAGGGAACCGCCGAGACCGAGATTCGCGAGGTCGTCTCGTCGGTCGTGGACGACGCCCGATTCGAGCGACAGGTCGGCGAGACGTTCGCCGGGCGCGCGGGCAACACCGCGAGCCACCTGCTCGACGCCGAGGAGGTGCAGTCGGTCGGAGTTCTCACGCCCGAAGCCGTCTTCACCGCCCGCCAGCAGGTGGACGCCGCCGCGATGAAGATTCGCACCACTGAAACCGTCCTCGGGCCGACGACCGACGGTCGAGTGTACTACGCCGCCTTCCGCGAAGAAATCGACTTTCAGGACGCCTACGCCCACCCTGCCGTCGAGTCGCTCACCGACCGCACGCTCGATATGGGCAACGACGTGGATTTCCTCGCGTATCTCCCGGTCGTGGAGACGGCCACCGACCTCGCGAACGCGGTCACGACGATTCGAACGCGCCAGCGCGCGGGTAGCCGCGTCCCCGAGTCGACCGCCGCGTGGCTCGACGAGGTCGGCCTGTTCGCCGATGCCGACGGCGACCTCCAGCTAGACGGCTAACCGAAAGGTCGAAACCCCCTCGTCGGGTACCGGCGAGTGTGGTGGGATGGCAGAGCGGCCTATTGCGCCGGTCTTGAAAACCGGTATCCTCACGGATTCCTGGGTTCAAATCCCAGTCCCACCGTTCTCTCGCGCGTGTTGACAAAGAGTGAACTGGCGATTTGAAGCCGACGAGTCGCAGCCCGCACAGCATCGCGAGCAGGACCGTCTCGGCTCGGTTCAAATCCCCAGTCCCACCGTTTTCTACTCCGGCTCCGGAACCGTCTCGACGCGCTCGCGCAGCCACGCGATCGTCCGCTCGATCTCTCTCTCGTCTTCGCCGACGACCTTCAGCCGGTTCGGGGTGTCCGGGTCGGCCGGGTAGCTCCCGACTTCGGTGTCGAACTCCTCTCGTACCTCGGTAAGCACGTCACCCATCGCGCCCTCCGGGGTCGGGGTGTACAGCGTCCGGGAGTCGGTGTCCCCGTCGAACTCGTCGGCTACGAGTTCGAACATCGCCTTCATCTCGTCCGGGATGCCGGGGAGGACATAGACGCCGTCGACGGCACAGCCCGGTGCCCAGCCGGCGTCGGTGACGAGCGGGCGCGCACCTGACGGGAGTGAGGCGCTGTCCTCGAAGTCCATGTCGAACTCGTACTCGCTGGCGAGGTCGGGGTTGGCGTCGCGGAACGCCTCGCTCTTGGCGAGCAGCCCGTCGCGCACGTCCTCGAACAACTCCCGCTCGCGAGAGAGTCCGTCCGCGACGGCGACCATCGTCACGTCGTCGGGAGTGCCGCCGAGACCACCGGTGACGACGACGGCGTCGTACTCCTCGCGGAAGCGTCGGGTCCAGCGCGCGATGGTGTCGTGGTCGTCGGGAACGGTGAGGATGCGTCGGACGATCGCGCCGCGTGTCGTGATCTCGTTTGCGAGCCACGCGGCGTTCGTGTTCGTCGTGTCGCCGGCGAGAATCTCGTCGCCGACAGTGAGTAGGGCTACGTCCATACCCACCTTCGCAGTGGGAGCGACAAAAGGAGTCTCTCCCCGCGCCGGGGTGGACGAAAACGCTTTTGCGACCGCTGGCCCCACTTTCGGTATGGACTGGCCGCACGACCCCGACGGGGAGAAGGGAAGCGAAGGGATGCGAAAGTTCGGACACGCCGTCATCGTCAAGAAAATCGACGAAGACGAGTCGTTCCCGCTCAAGAAGGCAGAGTTCGTCGAGGAGTACGGCGAGGACCCGGTCCGGATGGATCACGAGACCGTCGTCTCGCTTTCCGACGTGTTCGAGTACGTCGAGGAGGACAGCTTCGACGACCTCCTCCATTTCCACAAGTGCATCGGGCGGGGGCTGCGCGACTCCCCCCACTGGAAGTACAACCCGTTCGTCGGCGAAGACCAGACCGCCTAGAAGGGTCGTTCGTCGCCATCGACGACGCCGTGTACCTGCTCGCGAAGCAACCCGACTGCCGTGTCGTTCGCCCCCTCGGGGATGATGAGGTCGGCTTCCTTCTTGATCGGCTCGACGAACTGCTCGTGCATCGGCTTCACCGTCGAGAGATACTGTGAGATGACGCCGTCGAGTTCCCGCCCGCGCTCGATAACGTCACGCCGGATGCGCCGGATGATGCGCACGTCTGCGTCGGTTTCGACGTAGAGATTGATATCCAGTAGCTCGCAGACCTGCTCGTCGTGCAGCGTCAAGATTCCCTCGACCATCACCACGTCGCCGGGGTCGACCGTCGTCGTCTCGTCGGTGCGGTTGTGAATCGAGAAGTCGTACTCGGGCATCTCGATGGTTCGCCCCTCACACAGCGCGAGCAGATGCTCGCGGAGGAGCTTCCAGTCGAAGGCGTCGGGGTGGTCGTAGTTGATCTGTTCGCGTTCGGTCATCGGCGTGTCCGACCGGTCGGCGTAGTAGTTGTCGAGCGGGACGAGCGTGACGGAGTCGACCCCAGACGTGATTTCGTGGGCGATGGTCGTCTTTCCCGCGCCGGTCCCCCCGGCGATTCCGATGACGAGTGACGGCACTGGCATTGTCCCGTATTCTGTGTTGGTCGCCATGAGCGTGTGGATTCCGCTGTTCTCTGTCTGGCTCACCGAGTGGTCTGTGTTTGGGGAGTGTTTGACCGGTCCACGAGCGACGACAGCACCGATACGGCTCTGATTGCTTGGCCCAGGGTACAGCACAGCGACCGCGACACGTCCGGGGTTTCAAGCTGGAAGTAACAGAGCAGTCAGAGCAACCGGAACAATCGGAGCCATCGAGCCATCCAGACGAACGAACCGAGACGTTCAGAGTCGGATACTGACGTACGGACCGTCCTGATAGTAGCCAAGCTTCTCACGGTAGTACTGACGGACACCAATCCCAGAGATTACAGACAGTTTCTCGTAGCCGGCATCGCGAGCCAGTTTCTCGGCGCGAGCGAGCAACTGCTTCCCGTAGCCGCTGTGCTGGTGGGTGTCGTCGCTCTCAGATTTACCGACCCCGACCTCGCTGCCGTAGACGTGGAGTTCACGGACGATCGCACCGTCCTGTAGCTCGCGACGAACGGGGTCGTTCGGGAACCGGAGTCGACAGAATCCCACGAGGAGGTCCTTCTCGAAGTCCTCGATGGAGATGAAGTGTTCCGTGCCGCCGCCGGCCTTGTACGTCTGGACGCGAAGCTCGATGTTCTCGGGCGTCTCGTCGTTCATGCCGGCCTCCCGACACCGGATACACTCACACTCCCAGCCGTGTTTGTCCATCTCCTTCCACGCGAGCTGGCGGAGATTCGACTTCCAGACGCCGGCGTCGATGTGGTCTGCTGGAATGTCACGCTGGACGCGCTGGAGCCGAGTGTATCGGGGGACCATCGACTTGATTTCTGCGACGAGTTCGGCGGCCTCGTCGTTCGTCAACGGCTCGTACTCGCCGCGTCGCCACATGTCGTAGGTGAGGGTGTCGCGGACGACGAGCGTCGGGTAGATCTTCAGGTAGTCCGGCTTCCAGTCGGCGTGTTCGAAGATGCGCCGAAAGTCCTCCAGACACATCTCCTTCGACATGCCGGGCTGGCCGGGCATCATGTGGAAGCCGACTTTGAAGCCGGCGTCGCGGAGCCGGCGGTTGGCGTCGATACTCGCCTGCACGCCGTGGCCGCGGTGCATCTCGCGGTTGACGCGCTCGTAGGTCGTCTGCACTCCGACCTCCACCTTCGTGCCGCCCAAATCGAGCATCCGGTCGATCTGCTCGGGGTCACACCAGTCGGGTTTGGTCTCGAACGTCGTCCCGATGTTGCGGACGGCGGCCGTCTCGTTTTCCGCAATCACGTCCTCCAGATACCGGAACGGGTAGTTGTCTTGGGCGAACGACTCGGTCTCGGAGGGGTTCGGCTCCGCCGTCGGGTCGAACTCGTTCATCGCCTCCAGACACCGCTTCACGAACCACTCCTGGTAGTCGTGGCTCCGGGCGGTCATCGTCCCGCCCATCACGATGAGTTCCACCTTGTCGACGGGGTGGCCGATTTGCCGAAGCTGGTTCAATCGGAGCGTCACCATCCCGTACGGGTCGTAGTCGTTCTGGACGCCGCGGGCCGCCGCCGGCTCGTGGCCGGTGTAGCTCTGTGAGGAGTCAAACTCGGAGGCCGGCCCGCCCGGACAGTAGAGACACTTCCCGTGCGGGCAGGTGTGTGGAGAGGTCATCACGGCCACCGGAGAAACGCCCGACGCGGTGCGGACGGGCTTGCGCTGGAGGACGGCTTCGAGGTCCTCGCGCTTTCCGTCGGGTGCAGCGTCGAGTATATCCGCGTGTTTCGGCACGGACTCTGCGCCGAACTTCGAGCAGGCGTCGAGCTTTGCGCTCTCGATGTCGTCTTTCTCCAGTTCACCCGCGAGCACGCGCTCGGCGAGGTGGCGACACACCTGCTCGAACGGTTCCGCCTCGGTACTCATTACCCTCGCTTGGCCACCCACCGGCAAGTGTCACACGGTTCTGTGAGCAGAACGGAGCGCGAAAGCCGAAAATCAGCCGGAGATTACAGTTGGTCGACGACCGCGTCGAGCACTGCGTCGACGCTGTCCTCGCGGCGACCCGAGAGGAATGAGAGCTTGCCGACCCGCAGCGCCGTCACGTCGATGCCGGCGTCGCCGACAGCCTCGGCGGCTGCGTCGGCGACCTCGGTCAGGTCGACAGCGTTCGTCGCGCGGACGTACAGTTCATCCTTGCCGTAGCCGACGACGACCGGCGTGTCGTCGCGGTGGCGGCGGTGGAGGGTATCGAGTAGGAGGAACTTCGGCGGGAAGTCGTACCGGTGGGTGTACGCGTCCATGTCGAGGACGGACACCTCGGTGTCGCCGATGGTCCGTGTCTCGATGTTCTCCTCTGCGGTCGTCAGCTCTGCGTCCAGCTTCTCCGTGAACTGCTCGGAGACGTTCGCCGCGAGTCCGACCTCCTGGTCGAACAGCAGGTCGATGATGAGCTCGCGCTTGTCCTCGTAGCTCTGGTAGAACGCCTCCAGCGCGATGGCCTCGCGCAGCTGGCGGGCTGCCTCGGCGTCGATACCGGCCTCGGACGCGAGGTCGGCGTACGCGTCGGGGGTGTCCTCCCAGAATGTCACGGCGGGCAGGTGACCGAGGTCCGAACGCACGTCCTCGTTGACGGCGGCGGCGACGTTCGCCCCGACGGTGCAGGCGGTTCGGTCGGTGACACTTGCCGTCGCGGTCGCGAGTTCGTCCGTCCGGGCTGCGGTCGAAAGCGAGTCGACGACGACCGACTCGACGCCGTAGATGTCGAGCATCTCCAGCCCGTCGAGGGAGTCCTCGGTGGAGCCGGCCGCGGCGAAGACGAACAGCGGGAGCTTCTCGTCGTGGCGCTCCTGATTGTCCAGCATGCGGCTGGTGTCTTTCGTCGCGTCGGCCATCCCGTAGCTCCCCTCTTCGAGCGGGCGGCGGTCGAAGTAGTGGTAGGCCGCGTCGGAGCTGGCGTGTTCCTCGCGCACGAGTGGCAGGACGGCGCGCTCGATTGCTGCTCCGGCCACGTAGCCGTCCGTCGTGGCGGCGTGGCGCACGACGACCGGTCGCGAGGCGAAGACGGCGCGGCGAATCGCGGTCGCTACCGACTCGATGTCGTCCGTCGCGGCGACGATGGTCTCGTCGTCGGCGAGCGGTTCGAACGCATCCGGAGAGGCCTCGGCGTCGAGCGCCTCCTGCATCCGCGACTCGACCGTCTCCTCCTCCTCGCCTTCGAGTTCGACGAGTCCTTCGGTCTCGACCTGTAGCTCGTCGCGGCGGACGCGCACCTCGCCGTTGAGTCGGACGATGTCGCCCGTCTCGATGTCCGGGTAGGCGCGGACGCCGGCCTCGACGAAGGCGGCACAGTCGACGACGCCCGACTCGTCGCCGAGTTCGAACACCGTCGGTCCGGAGGTCTGGCGTACGGAGACGACTTCCCCCTCGAGTCGCACGTCGGAGCCGACGTGTTCACGCAGCGCGTCGACGGCGACGCGGGCGTGCTCGTCGGTTGTCGTCTCCATCTCTTGTTCCCGTTCGGCTTCGACCTGCACGGTACCGCCGTCGTTCGGCTCCGCCGGCCCTGCCGGTTCCGTCGATTCGTCGGTCTCGGCGGTGACAGGCTCCGACTCGGAGTCGCCGTCGGATGGTTCGGATGCCGTCTCCGGTTCCGGCTCGGCTTCTTCGTCTTCGTCCGGCGTCTCGCTCACGTCGTCGGGGTCGGCGGCAACCTCCGCGTCCGCGTCGGTGGCGACGCGCGATTCTTGCTGCGTCTCCGCCGGCTCGGTTGCCTCACTCGCGTTTCCCGAATCAGCCTCCGCTTCTTGTTCGTCTTCGAGGCGGTCGCCCTCCGGTTCGTCGACGAGCGTACCGCGGAACTCGCGGTCGGTCTGGCGAATGGACCAGCCAAGGTCTACGTCGCCGTTGTCGCGCACGTTCGTCACCTGCACGCAGACGGTGTCGCCCGGCTCCCAGTCGAGGGATTCGAGCCGCTTGTCGAGCTTCGAGCGGTGGAGCAGCCCGGTCACGCGGGGTGAGAGGTCGACGAAGACGCCGAAGTCGGCGTAGCCGTCGACGACACCGCGGTAGAAACGGCCCTCGGTGAGTTGGTTCGCGCTATCGCCGCGGAAATCGAACAGTACGTCCTCTTGGTGGGTGTCACAGATCGGCCCGTCAGTCGACGTGCCGCAGACAATACAGGTTCCCATTATCGGGTAGTGTGGTCGGGGGGTAAAACTGTTGTCGGAATCCGCGCGTCTCTCGGCTCCTCGCCCGCAGGTCCACCGCATCCGGGGCTCTCATATGCCCCCGTCGCGAACCTCCGGGTAGATGCGCGTCGAGCAACTGGGTGAGGGAACGCCGGAAATCGCAGTCGTCGGCTCGATTCACGGCGACGAACCGTGTGGTGCACGTGCCGTCGAGCGACTGCTCGCCGCTTCGCCCGACCTCGACAGACCCGTCAAGTTCGTCGTCGCGAACGAGCGCGCACTCGCCGAGAACGCCCGCTACGTCGACGAAGACCTGAACCGCGCGTTTCCGGGAGACCCCGACGCCGACACCCACGAGGGCCGACTCGCGCACAAACTCACACAGGAGCTGCGCGACTGCACCATCTTCTCGATGCACTCCACGCAGTCGTACGCCACACCGTTTGCCCTCGTCAACGAACTCGACCCGCTTGCGGCCTCGGTGGTCCCGTATCTCACCGTCGAGGCGCTCATCGAGACGGTGAACTTCTCCGAGGGCAGACTCCTCGAGTCACAGGACGTTATCGAGGTCGAGTGTGGGCTGCAGGGAAGTGAACGCGCCGCCGAGAACGCCTACGACCTCACTCGGCAGTTCCTGGGTGCCGTCGGCGCAATCGAGCCGCCCCGAGCGCCACACGAGGATGTCTCCGTCTTCCGGATGGACCGGATGCTCCCCAAGCCGCCCGCGACCGAGTACGAGACCTTCGCGACCAACTTCGAGCGCGTGGCCGAGGGGGAGACGTACGCGCGTGCAGACGACGAACTGTTCGTCGCCGACCGACCCTTCTATCCAATCCTGCTCTCGCCGTACGGCTACGAGACGGAGTTCGGTTACACCGGCGACCTCGTCGGCCGACTCGACGAGCAGGCAATTCCCGGCCCGGAGCCGACGCCCGAGCGCTAGTACCAGGTCGCGCCCCCGTCGACCCCGATTTCCTGTCCCGTGATGCGTCGCGCGTTCGGCCCGGCGAGGAAGGTGACTTGCTCTGCGACCTCTGCCTTGCTCGCGGTGTAATCAGGGAGCGCGAAATCGTCGGGGCCGATACGGAACGGCTCCGCGTCTTCCACGTCGGCGAGACGCTCCTGCTTCGCGATAACGTCCTCGATGCGGTCTCCCTCGACGGGACCGGGAAGCACCGTGTTGACGGTCACGTCGTCGCGGCCGAGTTCACGCGAGAGCGTCCGCGTCACGCCGACGAGTCCCATCTTCGATATCGCGTAGGGGAGCCGGTTCGGATACGGCTGTTTCCCGCCGATGGAGCCGATATTGATGACGCTGGCCTGCTCGCTCGCGCGGAGGTGGTCGCTCGCGTGTTTCGCACACATCGCCGCGCCGGTCGTGTTGACCGCAACCGTCTCCTGGATGTCGTCGGGCGAGAGCCGGTCGAACGGCTGTGTCGGGCCGGCGACCCCCGCGTTGTTGACGAGACAATCGAGCCCGCCGAACGTCTCGACCGTCTCGGCGACGGCAGCCTCGATACTCGCCTCGTCGGTCACGTCCGTCTCGACGGCGAGACCCTGCTCGCCGAGGGCGTCTGCCGTCTCGTATATTCCGTCACTTCTGGCCGCACACGCGACCGACGCGCCGTGGTCGGCGAACGTGTGGGCGATCTCCCTACCGATACCGCCGCTCGCGCCGGTGACGAATACCGTGATATTCTCTAGCACGAATGATGACCCGCTGGCTGTGAACAAAAACGTATCTCCGGGGTAGTTGGCGAGCGCGATCGAGTCGGCCGTCGACAGCCGACGACGCTGGTTTCACACTCGTCACGGACGAGCGAGCGAATGCTCGAGTGGCTGAATCGACGGGTCGAACGGCCCGCGAGCCGGTACCGCTATACCGCGCCGCGGCAACCATCAGTCCTAGTGGCGTCACCTCGGGCTGCTGTGAGCGATCAGGCAGGGTCAGCCGCGCCTTCGTCACCTCGGCGACGAGTGGCGGTCGTCGTCGCAATCATCTTCATCGATCTGCTCGGGTTCGGAATCATCATTCCCGTCCTCCCGTTTTACCCTGGAAGATGTGGAGAGCGGTTACGGTATCACCACATCACACTACCGGCTCACCTGCGTCACGAACGGGCGATGGACGGTCCCGACGGAGTCGGCCACCGATGCTGCGTCCGGCACGGGAAGGGCTAAGCCACGCCCGCTGGTTGGGACTGTAACAGCAATGCCGATTTTGGATGAGCTTTCGGGCTTCGAGTTCGAGGATGTCATGGAGGACGTGTTCCGGAACGTCGGCTATACGAACGTCCGGCAGGCGGCGAAAACCGCCGACGAAGGCCGGGATATCCTGATGGACGAACGGGTGAACGGCACGACGAGGGGCGTCGTCGTCGAGTGCAAGCACACCGGGACCGTCGGTCGACCGGTGGTTCAGAAGCTCCACTCGGCAGTCGCGACGTACGACTTCGACGGCCCAAAGCGCGGAATCGCCGTCACTACCGGTACGTTCACCGGGCCGGCGACGGAGTACGCACAGCGACTTCGGGACAACGGCGACCCGTATCCAATCGAACTGATCGACGGCAAGGGGCTGCGGTCAATCGCCGAGGAGGTCGGTCTCGATCTGTACAACGGTCGCATCGAGATCTTGTGTGACGAGACGCTCCGGCCGACAGACCCGACAAGCGGCACCGATGGGCCCGTGCGAGAGGCGTTTCGCGATATCGAGAACCTCGATCAGACGAAGCTCTCGACGCCGACGACACACGCCACGTTCGAACCGGTCGTCCTGGTAACGGCGACGGTCGATGCTGTCTTCGAAACCTCCGTCGGTGTGATTCACCGTATCGACGAGCGCACGCAGTTCGTCGTCCGGGCAGCTCGCACGCAGCCACGGATACTGGACAGCGCGGTCGCGTCGCTCGTCTCCGAGAACCGCGGACAGACGGTCAGAATCGAGGGGTTAGACCTCGCGGCCGACTTCGACGACCACGAGGTGCAGCGCTTTGGGAAGACCGAGACCGAATACAAGGAATGGGCAGTCGACCGGCTCAAACAACACCACGCGACGACGGTCTCGTACACCGGTGACAACAACGTCGATTACCACAAGGAGTGTGTACCGAACCACTCGGACATCTCGGTCCAGTCGATCGAGGCGGTCTATCTGCCCGACATTCATCAAACGACGACGATCCAGGAGTACTCGTACCCGTACGCGTACTACGCTGCGGGTCCGTCGCGCGTCACCCACGAAGATGGAATCCACGAGTGTGTCCAGTGTGGCGACGCGGACGCGGCGACGTTCACGTTCTGTTCAAACTGTGGCAGTATCAACTGCGAGTCACACATCAAGACGGAGCGGCTCGAACAAGAGCCAGTTTGTACCGGCTGTGCCGTGACCGACCGGTTTGCTCTCCGACGGAAGTACTTCTACAGCGAGGCGAACCGAGACGCGTTTGCAGACGAGTATGCAGCGATGCCACCCCACGAGAAGGCACGGGAGAACGTACCAGCGGCGATTGCCGCAGTCGTTGGAACCGTTGGAGTTCTCGCGTTGCTACTAGTGCAAACGGGACTGCTGTGAATCGGCTCGACAGCGGTGTGTTAGCGGTTCCGGCTCATCGGGAACTTCACGCACTCCGGGTGTTTGTTGAACCGTGTCAAAATCGTCTTGTAGAGAGCATTCTTCGCACGCGTCCCGCGTCGGGGATGGACGGTATATCGTAACCGAAGCTCGACCCACGACTCCTGTTGCACGATATTGACCGTCGGTCTGTCGTTCACGTCGAGTTCGACGGGTGTTTCGTGTAGTCGCTGACGGTACTCCTCCACCTGCTGGGCCATCTCCTCGCCAAGCTGCGCCGTGGCCGCGTCGACCATCAGCTCCGAGGCGAACGCTAAATCCGTCTCGTAAGCCACCTGTACTGACAGCTCGTTCCAGACGGACTGGACGCCCTCGCCGTAGAAGTTCACGACGCGAGCCGATAACACGGTGCTGTTCGGGACTGTCACGATCCGGCCAGACGGTTGGTTCATCGAGACCAGGTCGCCGCCGATCTCCCACACTTCCGTGACGAAGAAATCAACCGAGACGACATCGCCGCGCATCTCCTCGATTGCGATGCGGTCGCCCACCTGATACGGCCGCTTCACGATGATGTACAGCCAGCCGATGAGTGAAAACAGCGGCTGCTGGAGTGCGAAGATAATTGCGAACCCGAGCACGCCGAGCGAGAACAACACGCTCACCCACTCGCGAGTGATGACCCCGAAGGAGGCAATGAGGGCAAGTCCCCCAAACACCAGTCGCAGCAGATTCCGAACGTCGTGGTGACGGCGTTTACTCTCCGTTCGTTCGAGCAGATAGCTACCGAAGATGTTGTAACCAGCATACAACGCGAACAGTACTGCGGCTATCGAGAGCCCCGTGACGACGAACGGTGGCACTGTCACACCGAGGAGACTCCCGTCGACGCCCGTGTGCTGCACCAGGTGTCGACTGCCGTACAGCGCTCCCGCCCCCACCAACGCGAAATAGCCGGCTCGGCTCATACTGCTCGACATCGCCCCAGCGTGAGAAAGGTATCTATCCGACAGTTCCGCGCTGGACGCCAACTTCCCGTACACGTCAGCGAACGACGATTCATGCGCCACCACACCGTCGACCCGAAACAGCTCACCGACGAGGGGTCATCCCACGTGCAGCGGAGTTCGCGTCCTCTGAACTCCCACCTGCAGTTTCCACGCCCGCCTACCCGTTCGTTGGTCCCGGCGGGACAACAGGTCTCGCCGGTCACGGACGGAGTGCGCCAGAAGTCACCGAACGAGTAATCGATCGCTGGGGTGTCCAGGTCGAAGTCGGACGCCGTCGTGAATAGCCGCCGGGAGACCGACCACTCAGAGGACTGCCTGTGCGGTTGCAACCAGTTCGTTCAGCGGTGCCTCCTGTAGCTCCTGATCAGTCAACAGCAGCCGCTGTCGGGGGCGACCGACGGTCTCGCGCTCGATCTTCTCGGTCGTGAGCAGACCGGCGTTCTCGAGTTCTTTCTTGCGCGTGGAGAATCGTGCCGGGCTTCCGATCTGAATCCGCTCTGCCCACTTCGTCAGCTCGCGGTACTGCTCGCGATTGCGCGCCGCGAGGAGCAGAAACGCATGGACTTCGTCCAAGCCGTCGGACATAGCCCGACTCCCCATCGCGGTACTCAACATCGTCTGGACGTCCGCCTCGAAACTCCCGTCGAAGTTCTCACCGACGGTCTTCATCACCTGCGAGTACGGCGGTGTACTGATGTCGGCTGTCTGTGCCGATCTCCACAGCGCCGCGACGGTCTCGTGAACGTTTTCCAACACCGGCTCAACAGACGTTCGCAGCGTCGGGACGGACTCCATTCCCGACAACAGAACCGTCGTCACCTGTGACTCGGTGAGCACGAGCGGTTGAAGCGTCGCGTCTTGATCGTCGATGGTTCGAATCGTTACGTCGTTGCGAGACGAGATCTCGGCGATACGCGTCGCCGTCGTGAACTCATGCCGCAGTCGCTTCAGGGGCTGTGGCGTCGTGAGGATCCGCACGTGGTCGCCCCAATCCGGGTCGTCGAGCCGACCGAGAGCTTGGAGCGTCTCGAAGTTCGGCGCGACGACCGTGACGTCGGCGTCTGCCGTCTCGATTACCTGTCGGAGACTCTCCTCGCGAGTAATTACTTCGGCGTTTGTCATAGATCAAACTATCGCTCAAGACTATTATATATAGTAATAAATAGCATAATAGATATAAATAACATGTTGAAATTAAATTGGAGGGTGCAGATTACAACGTGAATATATAAACAAATCGCGGAGGGATTGGGTATACAGTGAATCGCGCAACTTGGTTCACTTCGGCATTGGCTCTATGGTCGGCTATCAGTTCGACACGGATGACCGGATATCTCTCGTTGGGGGTTCATTTACCCGAAATGGGGTTTCCGATTCGGCGCTCAAGCCGTTTCTTCGGGCTGATGAGAGCCCGGTACGATACGACGGTGAGTGGACGTGGAGCGACGAGCTGCTCGAGA
>Ga0209946_1000022_pt1 | contig 60710 bp, 59 predicted proteins | sample SalPon2_A_H2O_MG_FD_185704 | JGI IMG/M metagenome (GOLD analysis project Ga0209946, IMG submission 185704) | Salt pond water microbial communities from South San Francisco under conditions of wetland restoration - Salt Pond MetaG R2_A_H2O_MG... | ecosystem: Environmental > Aquatic > Non-marine... | reverse complement strand
GACCTAGACACCGACGACGACGACGATGAGCCCGAGGACACCGACGACGACCTGGACACCGACGACGACCCCGACCCGGACGGCGAGGACATCATCGTCGCCGAAGCCGAACGGGCTGGCCTCGGCGAACCGGGCGACGAGGAGGACATCATCGTCGCCGCGGAGTCGCCCGTCGAGACCGACGAGGAGTCGACGAGCGACCCCGAGGCCGAAGCGGTCGACCCCGAGGAGGGGACCGACGCGGGAGTCGACGACGCGAGCGACGCGGAATCCCCGGCGGTCGACGCCGTGGACGGCGAGACAGAGACGGTCGGAGAGGGGCACGTCGACGGCGACGACCTCGAAGCGATGATCGAGTCGGACCTCGAACCGGAGGCGTTCGACGACGAGACGGAGTCTGCGGCGTCCGAGTCCGAGGAGTCCGACGACACCGAGACGGACTCGGCGACCGGCCGCACGCCGGAGCAGTCGGACATCGACGACGAACTCGCCGGCAGCGTGCCGTTCCGTGACGACGACACCGGAACCATGAACACCGTCCTCTCGGATGACGACGCCGAGGGCGACGGAGCCGACCCCGACGACGAGCGCGACGAAGACGACGACGGCGGCTTCTTCAGTCGACTCCTCGGCCGATAGCCGGCCGGGCGGCTCCCGAGTGCGTAGGTAAAGAGAGCGCGATCCGTCCTCGCTCAGGCTTCGGACGGCTCTTCCGCGCGGTCGCGGATGAGTTCGCGAATCTCCGCCGGATCGGAGATACCGGCGAGTTCCTCACAGGAGACGAGCGCGGTCCCGTCGACCGACTCGCGTTTCGCGTCCTCCTCGGTGAAGTAGACCGAGCGAGTGCCGGCCACCTCCCCGATGGAGGACATGATGCGCGCGCGCTTCTCCGCCGCCGGCGTGAACGTCGAGTGGCCGGTGAGCACCCGCGTCACCGCGCTCCCCTCGTCTTCGGAGACGGCTTTAAAAGGCGCGCGGGCCGTCGGGTGGACGGTGAAGCCGGCGTTCGTCAACACGTGGAGGACGTGCTCGTCGTCCGGGTCGGTCTCCGGCGCCTTCGGCGTCGGGTCGGCGTCGCGCACGTCGCTCGCACCGCCGAGCACGTCGACCGGGCTGGAGAACGGCTCGTTGAACAGTTCTTCCAGCTGAATCGCCACTTCGATGGAGGCGTTCATCCCGTCCTCGTACTTCGAGACGGTGCGCCGCGAGACGCCCAACTCGGTCGCGAGGCGCCCGAGCGACCAGCCGCGGTCCTCTCGCTCGTCGGCCAGCAGGTCGCCGTCGAGGCTGACGTAGAGGCCGCCGGGCGCGGCGTAGATGAGCGGCGGCATCCCCTCGACGAACAGGTCGTAGCCGGTGTCGGGGTTTATCACCGGGACGCCGTGACGGAAGTAGACGACGCCGGGTTTGAGGTCTTCGTCGCGGGTGCGAACGCCGATGACCATCGGCGTCGCCTGCAGGTACTCGCCGAGGCGGCGCATCTCCGCGCCGGTCTCCGCGTCGAGCGCGTCGACGTTGCCGAGGATTTTCAGCAGCACGAGGTCCTCGCCGCGGCGCGCCGCCACGTCGAAGCTCTTGGGGCGAATCGCACACCGGTCGCTGACGAGGAACCCCGCGTCCTCCAACATCGCGGTGATGTTCTCGATCAGCGCAGTCCGGGTCATACCCGCAGATAAGCCGCTCGCCGTATATATGCATTGTGTCGCTTGCGTCCACACGAAACCGCCGCACGCTTGCGGTTTTCGCGGTTTTCGGTGTCGAGATACTTATATAACGTCGCGGTGCCGACCGCCGGCGCACGCGCGCCGAAACCGGTTTGTTCGGGTGTCTGAAATGGCGCGTATGCTCATCGTCGCCGTCGACGACACCGACTCCCGCGAGCAGGGGATGTGTACGACCTACGTCGGCGCGCGGCTGGCCGAGCGGCTCGCTGCGACCGGGGGACGCGTCCGTCGCCGCCTCCTCGTCCGGCTCAACCCGGCGGTGAAACACAAGACGCGTGGCAACGCCGCGGTCGCGCTCCACGTCTCGGACGTCGACCCCGGCGCGGCGTTCGAGCGCGCCGCCGAGACGGTCCGCGAGTTCGCGGCGGTCGACGACCCTCGAACGTCTCCCGGCGTCGTCGTCGCCGACCTGGGCGCGGCCGCGGCGACCGCCGACCCGCGCGACCCGGACGGCGAGTGCGTGCCAGATACCCCCCTCCCGGAGGGCGTGGCGGTTCCGGACGACGTGGCCGCGTTCGCCCGGCGCGCGCTCCGGCATCGCCTCGCGCTCGACGACGCGCTCGACATCGCCGACGGACACGGGTACCGACACGCGGCGTTCGGGACCGGCGGGGAGACCCCCGAAACGGCGGTCGCCGGCCGCGGGCGGATCGGCGCGCTCGCAGCGGTCGGCGCCGCGGGCGCGTTCGACGACTGGACCGTCGAGCGCATCTCGTATCGCGAGCTGGACCGCTGTGGGACGCCGCGCGACGTCGACGCCGAGAGCGTCTTCGCCGCCGCCGACCGGGGGTACCCGGTCGTCTGGGACACCGTCGACCGCGACACGGGCGAGACGGTCTGTGTCCCGAACGCCCCCGGACCGATCCTCCACGGCATCCGCGGCGACGACGCCGCGGCGTGTCGCGAGGTCGCCGCGGCCATCGAGAGCGAGCCGGTCGAGCGCGTCGCGGCGTTCCTGACGAACCAGGGGACCGACGCGCACCTCGCGGACGGGGTCATCGGCGACCTGCGCGACGGCGCCGGGTACCGCGTCGAGGGGGTCGTCGCGAGCGACCCGGAGACGAAACGCGGGGGACACGTCCACGTCGACGTGGCGGCGCCGGGGGCGGCCGGCGACCGAGATTGGAGCGACCGCGACGGGCGCGACGAAGCCGACACCGATTCGACGGCCCTCCTCCGGTGTGTGGCCTTTAAACCGACCGGCCGGTTCCGCGACCGCGTCCGCGCGCTCCGCCCCGGCGACCGGGTGACGCTCTGTGGCGAACACGAGGTCCGCCCGGCCACGGGCGACGCCGGAGGCGACGAGGCAGGTGGCGGCGGGACGGCGACGTTGAAAGTAGAGAAGTTCGCCGTACGCGACCTCCGCGAGACGGAACGCGTCGTCCCGACCTGTCCCGACTGCGAGCGGTCGATGTCCTCGGCCGGTCGGGGACAGGGGTACCGCTGTCGCGACTGCGGCACCGACGCGCCGGGGAAGGTCGACGTCGGGATCGACCGGGACCTCGAACTCGGCTGGTACGAGGTGCCGCCGAGCGCCCGGCGCCACGTCGCGAAGCCCCTCGTTCGCGGCGGCTTCGACGGGCCGACCCACCCGGAGCGGTGAGGCCGCGCTCGCCCGAGAGGGCGATCCGGAGACCGGTCGTCAGTCGCGCGCGACGAGTTTGTAGCACAGCCCCGCCTCGTCGGTGGCCTCGGGGGCGCGCTCGGCGTAGTAGATCCCGTCGTCGGTCACGAGCGGCGCGCTGGTGACTTCGCCGCGATTGGCCACCGACCAGGTGACGGAGCCGTCGTCGCGGTCGAGCGCGTACAGGTTCGTGTCGTACGAGCCGACGAGCACGTGGTCGTTCGTGGCGACGGCGTTCCCGGTGATCCAGCCGTCCGTGGGCGTCGCCCACACCTTCTCGCCGGTTTCGAGGTCGATCGCGTAGACGTTGGTGTCGTGGCTGCCGACGTACACCTCGCCGTCGGCGACCGCCGGCGCGCACATGACGCCGCCCGTCGCGATCGGGTCGGGGCTCCCCTTCGCGGTCTCCCCGCCGTCGGTCTCGAACTCCCACAACACCGAGCCGTCCTCGACGTCGAGTCCCGTGACGGTTCCCGCCCACGAGGGGACCACGGCGACCCCGTCGCTGATGGCCAGCGGGAGTTTGATATCGCCGCCGGTGTCGTAGGCCCACTCGCGTTCCAACGACGGGAACGACCACGCGTAGCAGTGGCCGTCGTTCGACCCGAAGATGAGACGGCCGTGGCTCCGGTCGATCGCGACGGTCGAGTGCGGGTGGTCGGTGGGGCGGCGGTCGCGCCACTCGATCTCACCGCTCGCCGCGTCCATCATGACGAGGCTCCCGTCGGGCGGCGAGTGTTCGACCGCGACGTAGAGCTTCCCCGCGAGGTAGGTCGGGCTGGCGGCCGCGGCGTCGCCGACCTCGGTCTGCCAGAGGATCTCGCCGTCCGCGAGCGCCAGCGAGGAGACCACGCCGTCGTAGGTGCCGACGTACAGCCGCCCGTCCGCGATCGCGGGGGTCCCGTGGCTGCCGCGCGTGGCGTCGCTTATCGAGGTCGCCCACGTCACCGAGCCGTCGGGCGCGATCGACTGCACGCGGCCGGTGTCGTCGGCGAGCAGGATCTGGCCGTTCGGCGCCGCCACCGGGCTCCCCTTCGTCGCCGAGTGCTCGCCGCGGTTCGCCGGGAGTTCCCACGCGGTCTCGACGGCGTCGGGTATCGTCGCGTCGACGTACCCGGTGTTCCGGAGGCCCTGGCGGAACTGCGTCGACACCTCGTCGGCATCGGCGGGCGCCGTGGGCGCCCCGTCTGCCGGCGGCTTCGGCGGATCGGAGCCGGCACAGCCGGCGAGCCCGGCGGCGCCCGCGGCGCCGAGGACGCGCAGCCAGTCGCGGCGGGTTCGGTCGGTCATGACGGCTCATACCGCAGGGAGGACAAAAAGCCACGCTCCTCGGTGTGCCGCGGCCGAGTCGACGCGAGCGCCCCGCCCGGTGTCGTGAAGTGCGTCGTTTCCCAAGGGCGGGTCATGGCCGGAATCGCCTTCTACGCGACCAAGCGACACGACGAGCTCGTCGATTTCTACCGCGACACGATGGGTGCGACGGTGCGGCTCGAACAGCCCGACTGCACGATTTTGGGGTTCGACAACATGCTGTTCGGCTTCTGTGAGCGCGACCGCACCGACGACTGCGGGACGCTCACGTTCGTCTATCCGGGCCGCGAGGCCGTCGACGCGGCCCACGACCGCCTCGCGGCCGCGCCGGGAGCGAGCGCCGTCGAGACGCCGCACCGAAACGACCGGTACGACATCTACCAGTTCTTCGCCGCGGACCCCGACGGGCGGGCGGTCGAGTGTCAGGCGTTCCTCGACGACTCGGTGTCGCTCTCTTGACCGGACGAGTCGGCGGTCGCGTCCCGGTCAGTCGATGTCGCGCGCGTCGCGCCACGCCTTCGCGCGTTCGAGCGCGGCCTCGCGGGTGTCGAACCGCTCGCGCTTATAAACAGACTCGTCGACGGCCTGTTCCATCACGTCGAGGCGGGCGACGAATCCACCGTCGCCGCGCTCGCGGAGCCGAACCGTCGCGTAGCCGTCGGAGCGCTCCCACTCGGAGATTACGTCGTCGTCGCGTCCCAGAGACCAGGGCATACCGGAGAGGGCGCGCGGCGCGGCTAAAACGGCGCGGTTCGCGGTCGGGGGGCGCGTCTCAGTCGCCGGCCCAGTTCCATTCGGTCGCCGGCGCCGTCGTGTACGAACAGGCCGGGCAGATCGCGTAGCCGAGCGGGTCGTACGGAACCGACGACGAGGGGACGGTCTCGTTACATTCGGCACAGTCGAACATCGACTCTTGGTTGATGTCCATGGGCAGTATGTGAACCCATTGCATGTAGTTATGCGATCCCTACCGCCGCCGATCCGACGCCGCATATATAAACGGACGGCGGTCCGAGCCGACCGTGATGGAAGACAGCCACGCGGACCGAGACGTCCACGCGGACCGCCGAGCGAGCGCGGCAGCGCGACTCGGGGCGACCGGCGCCGACGGACTCGTCTGTTTCCCCGGTCGAAACCTCCAGTACCTCACCGGCTTCGACGAGGCGCCCGCCGAGCGACACCTGTTCCTCGTCGTGCCGGCGGCCGACCGCGAGGGCGACGCGACCGTCACCGACCCGACCTTCCTCGTCCCGTCGCTCTACGAGACGCAGGTCCGAGCGGAGACCAGCGTCGAGTCGGTCCGGACCTGGGACGACGGCGACGACCCGACCGCCGCCGTCCGGGCGCTGCTCGACGACTGCGGCCTCCGGGAGGGACGCCTCCTCGTCGACGACACGATGTGGGCCACGTTCACGCAGGACCTCCGGACCGCCGCGCCCGAGGCTTCGTGGGGGCTCGCGAGCGAGGCCCTCGGCGCCCTCCGCGTCAGGAAAGACGCGGCCGAACTGGACGCGATGCGCGCGGCCGCGGCGGCGGCGGACCGAACGGTCGAGGACCTCCGCGAACTCGGCGCCGACGCCGTCGGGATGACGGAACGCGAACTCGCGGACTGGGTGGCCGACCGGCTGGCCGCCCACGGGGGGTCGGGAACGTCGTTCGACACCATCGTCGCCGCCGGCCCGAACGGCGCGAAGCCCCACCACGGGTGTCACGACCGCGAGGTTCGGGCGGGCGAACCCGTCGTCCTCGATTTCGGCACGCGGGTCGACGGCTACCCCTCGGACCAGACGCGGACGCTGGTGTTCGACGGCGAGCCGCCGGCGGCGTACCGGCGCGTCCACGATGCCGTCCGCGAGGCGCAGGCAGCCGCCGTCGAGGCGGTCGAGCCGGGCGTCACCGCCGGGTCGATCGACCGGGCGGCGCGCGCGGTCATCGAGTCGGCCGGCTACGGCGACGCGTTCGTCCACCGGACCGGTCACGGCGTGGGGCTCGACATCCACGAGGAGCCGTACATCGTGGCCGACAGCGACCGGACGCTGGAGCCCGGAATGGTGTTCTCGGTGGAGCCGGGGGTCTACCTCGACGGAGAGTTCGGCTGCCGGATCGAGGACCTCGTCGTCGTCACGGACGACGGCTGCGAGCGACTCAACGACACCGATCGCGGCTGGCGGTAGGGGCTGGCGCGGCCGGCTGCGAGGCGGGCGGGGCCGAGAGCGCGGGCGAGCGGCGTGGACCGCATCGAAACCATTACTGTCGCCGGAGCGAAAGCGCGGGGTATGAGCGACACCGACGAGGCCGAAGCCGAGGAACCGGCCGTCGAACTGGGCGAGGGGCCGGACGTGGCGGGCGAGCCGATCGCTCGCGTCGCGTCCCGGCTCACGTGGCCCGCGACGTGTAGCCACCTGCTCGCACAGGAGGGCGACGCGACGATCCGGACGCCCGACGGGCCGCAGAATCTGGACGACGTGCTGGCCGACTCAGCGGTTCCCTTGTTCGAGAGCCGCAGCGAGTTCGTGACCGAGGTCGAAGAGCGCGTCGGGCGCGGCCCGGTCGCGACCGAGTAGCGGACGAATCCCGTCTGCGCGGCGGCCCCGTCGCGCCGGGTCTCCGCCGGCGCGAGTTTTTTGTCCCGCGGACGCAGATTTACGCTATGTCGATTCCGTTCGATCCACAGGAGCTCGACCCCGCAGAGTACGGCGAGACGCAGACGACGCTCGAAACCGACCACGAGTCGGCCATCGAACGCGTCCGCGAGGTGTGTCTCGACGCCGGCTTCGGGATACCCGTCGAGTTCTCCCCGTCGGACATGCTCAACGAGAAGATCGACAGAGAGGCGCAAAGCGCCTCAGGCGGTCGGACGCAGTCCGACGGCGCCGACCGCGACCCGTACTACGTCCTCGGCGCCTGCAACCCGGAGATGGCCGACCGCGCGCTCGACGCGACCGACGGTCGGATCGGTGCCTTGTTCCCGTGTAACATGGTCATCCGTCAGGAGGCGCCGAACGAGCAGGTCGTCTACCACGTCTCGATCATGAAGATCGCACGGCTGCTCGGCCTCCCGACCGACGACGAGGAGATGGACGCGATCATCGCCGACACCGGCGAGTTGGTCGACGCCGTGTTCGCGGAACTGGACGAGTGAGCGTCGCCGATCGCCTGCGAGGGCGATAGCCGACCCCAGAGCGCGATAGCCGACCCCGGAGCGCGATCGAGTCGGTCGGCGGGCGGAGGAGACGCGCGTTCAACACGAGGGGAAACGCGCGTTCGCGGTGGGCGGACCGTCCCCCGTCTCTCCCCGAATCGACCTATAGTCGACTCCGTACTGCTCTATAGCGGTCAATTGCGTTCTGAAGTAACGATTATGGTCGTACCTCCCGCATAGCGTGTCGTGAGCCACCACAACGGCCGACCGGAGCGTCGGATCGCCCTCGTGTGCGTCCAGAACGCGGGCCGAAGCCAGATGGCGGCGGCGTTCGCCGAGCGGGAACGCGACCGACGCGACGCCGGAGACCAGATCGAGATCGTCAGCGGCGGAACGCGACCGGCCGACCGCGTTCACGGCGTCGTCGTCGAGGCGATGCGCGAGGTGGACGTCGACCTCGGCGACCGGGAGCCGCGCGAGGTGACCCCCGAGGAGCTGCGGTCGGTCGACCTCGTGATCACGATGGGGTGTTCGGCGTCGGACGTCTGCCCCGCGACGTGGAACGGCGAGAACCGCGACTGGGACCTCGACGACCCGCACGGGCGCCCGCTCGCGGAGGTGCGCGAGATCCGCGACGAAATCGAGGAGCGCGTGGTCGCGCTGTTCGACGAGCAACTGTCGGCGCTCGCAGCGGCGGAATGACGGGCGCAATCGGAGGCGGCCGCCGGTCGAGCGAAGCCGGTCGAGGGCGTCCCCAGCCGAGCGCGGCTCCCGTCGCCCGCGGGCCGGCGGCGACCCCGCGACACGCGAGCGCGCCGAAGACGACGGGAACACGCCGGCGAGCCGGGGGCGCGGACCGATGACAGACGACCAGCCGGCCGAGGCTCGAACCGACCTCGACGGGCTCTCCGTCGATCGGGCTGTCGACGCCGTCGCCGAGGGCGCTGGCGACGCCGACGAACTGCGGGAGACCCTCGCGATCGTCGCGGAGGACGGCGTCGTCCGCCGGTCGGCCGTCGACGACGCGGTCGCGAACGCGTCGATGGTCGCGACGACCGCCGAGACCCGGACGGAACTGGCGGGAGCGCAGTTGAGCGACGTGCGCGAGACGGCCGCGCCGGTGGCCGATCTGCCCCTCGTGTCGGCGCGGCTCGACGACTACGACGCGCGCCTCGACGCGGTCGAGGACCGGTCTGCGGCCCTCGGCGACGCGATTCAGGAGATACTCGATAGCAAGGCCGACGGCGACCTGTACGAGATCGCCCGGCGGATCAGGCGGGTCACGAACGCGGCGAGCGACGTGCAGCGCGCCGCCGACGACCTGCAGTTCGAACTCGACTCGTTCGAGGGGTGGCTCACCGACGGCGACCAGCGCACGGAGGAGCTCCGCGGCGACATCGACGCCCTCGCGGAGTCGGTGGACGAACTCGACGACACCGCCGACGCGCTCGCCGACGACGGAGCCGGGCCGGACCGCGACCCGGCGTCGACGTGGGCCGCGGCGACGACGCAACACCGCGTCGCCGGCCTGATGATAACCGACCTCCGGGCGGAGCTGGCCGCCCTTCGGACGTGGGCCGCGCGGGAGGAGGAGGCCGAGAGGCCGCCGGACGACGTCGACGCGCGGCTCGACGCGGTGGAGTCGACCCACGAGGCCGTCGGGGACCGGCTCGCGGCCTGTGCCGACCCCGAGTGGACCGCGGCGTTCGACGACCGACTGGCGTCGCTAGACGAGCGGCTTCGCGCGATGGAGCCGCCGGTCGAGTGGGGCGAGGTCGAGGCCGTCGTCGCGGAGCACCGTCCTGCGGACGGACGGTAAACTCCGGCGGAACGCGGATTTCTGGAGACACGTAGCGCGACGCCGCGAGCGCCGCGGCGACGCTCACAGGTCGACGTTCGCGTCGCGGATGGCCGCCCGCGTGGCGGTGTCGGCCACGGAGTGCCCGCAGTCGGCCACTCGCCGCAGGTTCGAGAGCGTCTCCGACAGCGCCGCGGCCGCCGGCACCGACCCGGAGAGCGAGCCGTCGTACAGTCGGTCTTCGAGCGCGTCGAGCGCGTCGAGCGCGTCGTCACACCGGCGTCTCGCTTGCCGCGCCTGTCCCGCGTCCTCCGAGAGCACCGCGGTCACGGCGTCGTCGACGCCCTCCGCCGCGTCGTCCGAGACGGCCCGCAGTTCGGTCCCCGTCTCCGCCGCGGGCGGCTCGGAGAGGCGCGCGCCGGCGGTCGCGATCCGGACCGCGTGGTCCGCGACGGTGCCGAGCCGGTTCGCGGTCGCGTAGTAGGCGAACAGCTCGGCCCGAGAGACGTCCAGCGCGTCCAACTCGGCGTGCGAGACCAGCGACCGACAGAAGTGTCGCGTGACCATCGCGACCGACCGGTGTGCCTCCGCGGCGCGTTCGCGGATCCGCGTGCCGGCGTCTGCGGCCTCGGAGAACGCCTCGACCGCGTCACGGAGCAGCGAGACGACGACGTACTGCAGCTGGACGATAGACTGACAGATCGAGACCGACGACGTGTCCAACAGCTGTCTGACCGTGATCGCTCGGTCGGCCTCGGCGGTGACGTTCGTGCCGACGAGGTCTCTGGCCGCGGCTCTGGCGGCGTTTCGCTCCGCGTCCGAGAAGGGCTCGTCCCGGCGCAGCGTGATCGTCTCGAAGCCGAGCTCGTGAGTGAGCCGGACGAGCCGTCCCACCGCGTCCGGACCCCCCTCGTCGACGGCGACGGTCGCGTCGTCGAGCCGGGAGACGTCCGCCTCCGACGACCGGATGAGTATCGACCCGTCGCGGTGGGTGTACAGCTGTAGCTGCATCCCCACCTCGAAGCTGTGTTCCATCGCCCACTCCTTCGGAATCGAGACCGTGAACGTGCCGCCGCCGACCTCCTGCAGCTTTCTGGTCTCCATGGTCAGTAGATGAGGTCCGGGTCGCCGTCGCTCATGTACAGCGTCCGCGCGGCGATGTTGACGGCGTGGTCGCCGACGCGTTCCAGGTCGCGGATCGTGAGCAACAGCCGTGACACGTCGTCGAGCAGCTGTTCGACGTCCCAGCGATCGGTCTCGCTGGCGATGAGTTCGCGGACGACGGTCTCGCTCGCGTGCTGACACGCGGCGTCGAGCTCGTCGTCTCGGTCGGCGATGTCCCGACACGCCGCGGGGTCGGCGCGCGTGTACGCGTCGACGGCGTCTCCGAGTTGGGCGGACGCGAACTCGCCTATCGTTTCGACCCGGACTTCGGGAGCGATCCGCGGGCTGCCGGCGAGGGCGTACCGGGCGAGGTTCGTCGCGAGGTCGCCGATCCGTTCGAGGTCGGTGAGGATCTTGAACGAGGCGGCCACGAACCGGAGGTCCGAGGCGACGGGCTGTTGGAGCGCGATCAGGTCGATACAGTCGCTTTCGAGGTCGAGGTACTGCTGGTTGATGCGGTCGTCACCGTCTATCACCTCGCGAGCCAGGTCGTGGTCGCCGCGTTCGAGCGCGTCGAGCGCGTGCCGGAGCTGGTCTCCCACGTCGTCGGCCATCGCCTCGACGTCGCGCTCGAGCTCGTCGAGCGAGTCGCGATAGTCCTCACGAGGCATGGGCGGTCACCCGAACTTCCCGCTGATGTAGTCCTCGACGCGCTGGCTCTCGGGGTTCTCGAAGATCTTGTCGGTGTCGTCGTACTCGACGAGTTCGCCGCCCGTCAGGAAGACGGCGGTCTGGTCGGACACGCGGGCCGCCTGCTGCATGCTGTGGGTGACGACGACGACGGTGTAGTCCTGCGCGAGGTCTTCGATCAGGTCCTCGATCTTCGAGGTGGCGATCGGGTCGAGCGCGGACGCCGGCTCGTCCATGAGGATGACCTCCGGGTCGACGGCGAGACAGCGAGCGATACACAGGCGCTGCTGTTGCCCGCCGGACAGCCCGAGCGCGTTGTCGTCGAGCCGGTCGCTCACCTCCTCCCAGAGCGCGGCCCGTTCGAGCGACCGCTCGACGAGGTCCTCCTCGCGCTCGGGCTCCGCGCGGCCGGTGAGCCGCGCGAGGAGCCCCGTCTCGATGTCGCCGTGTTTCCGCGGGCCGTACGAGACGTTCTCGCGGATCGACTTGGGGAACGGGTTCGGGCTCTGAAACACCATCCCGACCCGCTTGCGGAGCTCGACGAGGTCGACGCCGTCCTGATAGATGTCCTCGTCGTCGAGTTCGACGGACCCGTCGACGCGGGCGGCGCGGATGCGGTCGTTCATCCGGTTGAGACACCGGAGGAACGTCGACTTCCCGCAGCCGGACGGCCCGATGAGGGCCGTCACGCTCTCTTCGGGGATGTCCATCGAGACGCTCTTCAGCGCGTGGTCGTCCCCGTAGTGAACGTCGAGGTCGTCGACCGCGAGTTTCGTCTCGCCGCCGGCCTCGTAGTTCGTCCACTCCGGGCGCGTCGTCTCGACGGTCTCGCCGGCGGTCGTGGAGATCCCTTGGTCGTCGGTGCGGTTCGCGGTCGTCTCTGTGGTGTCCGTCTGGCTCATTGGTGGAGTTTCTGTCTGAAGTAGTAGCGCGTCGCGATACCGCCCGCGTAGAAGACCAACACGACGAGGAGCAGCGTCAGGGCCAGCCCCCACGCGTACTCCTGCGGGTTCTGGATGTTCCCGCTCAGCCCCGCCGTGATGAGCGCGTACAGCTGGTACGGCAGCGCGCTCGTCGCTTCCAACAGCGCGGGGTTGCTGACGAACGGCGGCGACGCGCTCAGCCGGAAGCCGCCCAACACGTCCGGCGCGGCCGACTTCGCCGGAAGGACGCCCCCGCCCATGGTGAGGAGGATGGGGGCCGTCTCGCCCGCGATGCGGCCGACGCCGAGGATGACGCCGGTGGTGACCCCCGGAATCGCCGCGGGGAGGACGACGCTCCGGATCGTCTGCCACTTCGAGACGCCGAGCGCCGCGCTGGCGTCGCGGTACTCGTCCGGCACCGCGAGGATGGCCTCCCGACTGGTGATCAGGACCAGCGGCAGCAGCATGAAGCCGAGCGTCAGCATGCCGGCTATGAGCGACTTCTGGTTGCCGAAGCGGGGGATCAGGAACGCGGCGCCGAACAGGCCGAACACGATGCTCGGGGTGCTCCAGAGCCCGTTCGTCGCCACCTCGACGACGCTCGTGAACCGGCCCTGCTCGGCGTATTCGCTGAGGAACACGGCCGCGCCGACGCCGGTGGGCACGGCGAAGAGGACGGCCCCGATGACCAGCCAGACCGTCCCGACGAGCGCGGGGAACACCCCCGCGATGTCGGCCAACAGCCCGGCGCCGTTGGTCAGGAACGGCCAGCTGACGAGCGTCGACCCCCCGACGGAGACCCCGTTGAACAGGCCGGGAGCCCCCTTCGCGGCGACGAAGGCGACGAGCCCGACGAGCACCGTCAGGATGGAGCCGACGACGAGGTAGATGAGGACGTACGCGCCGACGTTGCGGCCGCGGGCGCCGAACCCGCCGTACGCCTTCGCCGCGCTCCAGCCGACGACCAGCGAGGCGAAGAGCACCGTCGCGGGGACGACGACGTCGCCGAACAGCGTCGCGTTGTACCCGGAGAGCGGCTGGGTCCACGACGGGCCGACCGCGCCGGAGACGAGCAGCGCCCCGGCGAGGCCGGCGACGAGGCCGGCGGGGACCGTCGAGCCGATGTCCTCGCGCGGGAACGCCGTCGCGGCGAACGCGGCGCCGCCGACCGCCGTGCCGGCTCCGAGCCGGGCGACCGTCCCGAGCCCGAGGGCGCCGGAGGCGACCGCGCCGATGGCGAACCAGATGGCCGTGAACGCCCCGGCGGCGACGACGCCCGCGCTGGGCTGGGGAGCCGTGTCGACGTAGCCGAGCCGCGACGCGACCCCGAAGCCGACGACGGCCCCGCCGAGCGCGAGCAGCAGTCCGCCGAACACCACCGACAGGGAGACGCCGGCGACGGGGTCGCCGATGCCGACGACGTCGAACAGCGCCGCCAGCGCGAGCGTGAACGCGACGCCAGAGAGCCCCACGGTCAGCCCCGCGACGGCCTCGTAGGCCGTGCGGTCGTCGCGGACGAGCGCGGTCTGGGTGGAACGGCTCATTCCGCACCTCCGAGGCGGCGCCGCATGCGCGCCTCGATGTACTGCGACGCGAGGCTCAGACACAGCACGGTCACGAACAGGACGACGCCGGCGGCGAACAGCGCGCTCTCGTGTACCCCGTTCGCGCTCCCGTAGCCGCGCGCGATGAGCGAGGTGAGCGTCTCGTAGCCGTAGAAGACGTTTATAAGCGGCTCGCTGATCCGCGGGACGCCGGCCAACATGACCGTCGCGGCCATGGTCTCGCCGATGGCCCGCCCCACGCCGAGGAGGACCGCCGCCGAGACGCCTGAAAAGGCCGCGGGAAGCGTGATCGCGGTCATCGACTGCCAGTCCGTCGCGCCGAGCGCGAGCGACCCGTCTTTCATCACGTCCGGAACGCTCGTCAGGGCGTCTTCAGCGACCGAAACGACGGTCGGCAACGCCATCAGCCCGACCACGATGCCCACGAACAGGTACGTCGACCCGCCGTTGAGCGCGAACGCGCCGCCCGCCCACGGGTTGATCACGGTGAACCCGATGAACCCGTAGACGATGGAGGGGATGCCCGCCAACACCTCGATGCCGGGCTTGACGAGCTCGCGGACCCGCGGCGGGGCGATCTCGGCGATGAAAAGCGCCGCGGAGACGCCGAGCGGAGCCGCCACGAGCGTCGCGATGGCCGTCACCATCACCGTCCCGTGGATCATCGGCAGCAGGGAGTAGCGGACGGGGTCCGAGACGGCGTCCCACCGGGCCTGCGCGAACATGCCGAGCCCTGGGACCGAGACGCCGAACACCCGCGCCGACTCGTACTGGAACGCGGGGATGGACTCGGCGAAGATGAACACGACGATGAGGCCGAGCGTCACGAGCGTCACCGTCGTCATGGCGAACGTGACGGCGCGCGCGACGAGCGCCTGGTGGCGCACCCAGCCGTAGCCGGTGGCGACGAGGAACGCCCCGAGCGGGACGGCGGTCCACGGCGACGCGAGGAGGAATCCGACGAAGGCGGCCAAAAGCGACCCCATCGCGACGGCGACCACGGCCAGCGCCGCCGGGTCGGTGTCGTCGATGAACTCCTGTGTTCTCGTCAGCCGTCGGTCGATGCTATCGCGCCAATCAGTTTTGGGGGTAATGAATGACATAGAATGGGGCCGGGCCGCGAAGCGAGCGTCCGCGAAGCCGAGAGTGGTTACGCCTGGTCGGGGAGCTTGGCGCGCTCGGCTTCGATGTCGGAGGTCGGCAGCGTGATGTAGTTGACGTCCTCGACGAACGTCTTCTGGCCGAACTCGGTCAGGAACATGTTGAGGAACGCGGCCTCGCGCATGTCCGTCCCGTCCGGCGTCTCCTCGTCGATCCGGGTGTACATGTGCAGGTCCCGGTTCAGCGGGTACTCGGAGTCGAAGATGGTGTTCTCGGCGTCGGCATCGGGACGGTAGACGGTGCCCTCGAAGTCGATGGCGACCGCCTGAATGCCCGAGCCCGCGAACGCGAGCGCCATGTAGCCGATGGCGTTGTCGTTGTCTTGGAGGACCTGTTGGACCTGCTGGTTCTGCCCCAGCCGCGTGTCGACGTCCATCGGCGCGTCGGCGTCACCGAGCATGTTCAGTCGGAACGACGTGTCGGTCCCGGAGCCCTCGGCGCGGCCGACCACGTAGATCTCCCGGTCGGGGCCGCCGACGTCGCTCCAGTTGGCGATGTCGCCCTGGTAGATGCCGCGGATCTGCTCGCCGGTGAGCTGGTCGACGCCGGCGTCGTAGATCTCCTGGCTGACGAAGACGGGCTGGCCGTCGCGGCCGACGACGTGGTCGACGTAGTTCTCGTCGCGCTGGCTCTCGCTGATGTCGAGCTCCGCGGTGATCGGTCCCGAGGAGTTCCCGATGTCGACGAGGCCGTCACGGACCGCCTCACAGCCGGTGCCCGAGTGGCTCAGCGCCACGCGGGTGGCGAAGGGCGGGTTCGACCGCTCGCCGGTCGCCTCGAAGCCGTACAGGCTGGCGAAGTAGTCGGCGATGTTCTGGTCGGTCTCGATCTGGTCCCAGCCGGCGACCGACCCCTCGCTGTTGGAGCCCCAGTACTCGCCGTCGCTCGCCGGCGAGTTCGAGTTCCAGTAGGAGCTCCCCTTGTTCGAGATGGGGTACACCGTCGACGACCCCTCGGCGGTCACCGTCGCCGGCGCCGACGACTCGGATTCGATCGTGTTGCTGCTGTCGCCGCCGTCGCTGCCGTCGCCGCCGTCGCCGCCGTCGCCGCCGTCGCTGCCGTCGCCGCCGTCGCTGCCGCTGTTACCGCTGCATCCTGCGAGGCCGGCCGCCCCGATGGCGGCCGACGAGAGGAGATACTTTCGGCGTGATACCGCGCCAGCCTGACGGCCCGAATTACCAGACATCAGGTGTGAACAGGCGGTTTTCTATTAAACACGTTTATAATAGGGGGCCGTACCGGTACCGCCTGCTCCCCTCACACCGGTACCGGATCGGTGTCGTCTGTACCGCTACGAACCGATATATACCGCTCCCGAGCGCCGGCGCTCGGCGCGGGATCTCAGTCCGCGGTCTGGCCGCCCTCCGCCGGCGCCGAGCGCTCCAGCCACGCGGTCGCGGCCGACTCGAACGGGCCCGAGTACTGCATCAGCGTCGTCCCGAGGATGGCCATCACGAGGACGTAGCCGACCGCGAACGCGTTGATCGTCTCCGCGAGCGCGGGGTCGAACGCGCCGGCCTCGCCCGCCGTCACCGCGACCGTCGCGATGATGAGCGAGAACTCCCCGCGGGTGGTCATGCCGAGCGCCACCCGCGTCGACCGGCGGGCGTCCAGATCGAACGCGCGGCCGGCGAGGTAGCCGGTGACGAGCTTCGTCGGCGTCGTCACGACCACCGCGAGCGCGATCAGTCCCGCCACGCCCCCGAACAGGGACGGGTCGGTGACCAAGCCGATCCAGAAGAAGAACACCGCCGCGAACGTGTCGCGGACGGGTTCGAGCAGCGCCTCGATGTCGTGAGCGCGGTCGGTCGAGGCGAACGCCATCCCGACGAAGAAGGCCGCGACCGCTTCGCTGACGCCGAGCGCGAGGGCGCCGCCCGCGACGACGACCACGGCGGCGATAGACCGGAGCGCGACGAACTCGCGGTTGTCGGTCTTGACGAGTCGCTCGAACGCGGGCGTGCCGAACCGGACGAGCGCGAGGAGGCCGAGGATGAACCCGACGGCGATCCCGATGTCGGTGAGGGCCGCGCCCACGTCGCCGCCGCCGAGCGCGAGCGCGGCCGCGACCGCGAGGTACACCGCGATAAACAGGTCCTCGTAGACGAGCGTGCCGAGCATCGGCTCCGCCTCGTCGTTGGCGATCCAGCCGAGGTCGATGAGCGACTTCGTGATCACCGCCGACGAGGAGATGTACACGATGCCCGCGATCAGGAACGCGGGCAGGAACGCGCCGAAGACGAGCCAGCCGAGGACGAAACCGACGCCGAAGTTCGCCAGGTCGATCGTTCCGGCGGTGCCGATCTCCGTCCGCCGCGCGAGCAGTCGGTCGAGGTTGAACTCCAAGCCGAGGAAAAAGAGGAGAAAGACGATGCCGAGTTCGGCGCCGACCGTGATGAACTCCGAGGCGGCGATGTAGGCGGTGCCGACGACCGGGAGCGCGACCTGGCCCAAGACGAACTCGCCGAGCAGCATCCCGGCGACGATGTAGAAGGGGATCACCGACTGGCCGAGGCGGTCCGCGAGCGCGCCGACCCCGGCGATGGCGACGAACATTACCCCGAGTTCGAGGAGCGCGTCAGCCACCGACGCTCACCTCGGCGCCGCGCGGCCGCCGCGCGCTGAGTCGCTCGCTCATTCGGTGAGGATCGCTTCGAACGCCTCGCAGTCCGCCGGCGTTCCCACGCCGATCAGCGTGTCGCCCTCGCGGAGCGTGGTCTCGGCGCCGGGGCTGTCGATCACGTCGTCGTCGCGCTGGATCGCGACGACGGCGAGGCCGGTTCGGTTCCCGATGTCGGCGCCCTCCAGCGTCTCGCCGACGAGGGGCGACCCCGGCGGGAGTTCGTACCACTCGAGGAGGATACCGCCCGGCAGCGTCGTCTCCTGGGTGTCCGGCTCGACCGGCTGGAAGTAGGCGCCCTCGATGATCGAGCCGATCGTCCGGGCGAGGTCGTCGCTGAACTCGAACACGCGCTCGGAGTCGGCGCTCGGGTCGGCGCGACGGAACACCTCTCGTTTGCCCGTGTTGTGGATGACGACGACCATCTCGCCGTCGTCGAGTTCGATCTCGAACTTCTTGCCGACGCCCGGAAGGTCGGACTCTGTGATCGTCATGTCTCCCAGAAGCGAGGCCACCGTATTAGTCCTGTAGTTCAGCCCGGCGCCCGAGCGGGGCGCGGCGGGCCGTCCGACGAGCGTCTGCCGCGCACCAAACGCTAAGTGCGCCCGGTTCGAGGTGCAGAGTATGTGGCGCGCCCGGAAAGACCGGGACCGGCGGACCGTGATCTGTATCGCGTGCGGCGACTCGGTGCTGCGCGAGGACGCGCGCGAGTACGACAAGGAAGGGGACCGCTGGAACCGGCGCGACAAGGAGTTCGAGCACCTCTGTACCGACTGTGACGACGACATCTGTCACCAGCCGCGGGACGGGCTCGAGTCGCTGATCCTCTCTATCGAGTCGGACGGGCTCTCTCGCGAGGAGTTCCTCGACCGCTACGCCGACGCCGTCGGCGACGCCAGCGAGTCGCCCGAGCGCTCGGAACGCGATCGGTAGCGCAACCCCGACCGCTGGACCCGCCGCAGCCGACGCCGTCGCCTCGCCTCCCCGACAGGCCTTTCTAACGGACCCGCGTTAATCGCAGTATGTCAGACGACGAGCCGAAACCGGGGTCCGCGGAGGACCAAGGTCCCGTGACGATCACGCCGGAGTTGGCCGACCGCCTCGCCGAAAAGCGGACGGAGCTGTTCGAGGAGTTCGAGATCCGCGACGAGTTCCCGAGCGAGGTGCTCCGCGAGGCCGAGGCCCGGACCGAGGGCGTGTACGACGAGATCGAGTCCGAGATCGACGAGCGCGCGGACCTCCGTGACCTGACGACGTGGACCACGGACCCGGTCGACGCGCAGGACTTCGACGACGCCATCTCGATCGAACGCGAGGAGGGCGCCTACCGGCTGTGGGTCCACATCGCCGACGTGACCCACTACGTCACGCCCGACACCGCGATGTGGGAAGAGGCGGTCCAGCGGTCCAACACCGTCTACCTCCCCGACTACACCATCCACATGCTCCCGCCGGTGCTCGCGGAGACCGTCTGCTCGCTCGTCCCGAACGAGGACCGGCTCGCACACACCGTCGAGATGGAGATCGACGACGAGACGCTCTCGTTCGAGAACATCGATATTTATAAATCCGTCATCAACTCCGACGAGCGGCTCACCTACAAGCAGTGCGAAGAGCGGCTCGAAGACCCCTCGCTCCCGCTCGGCGAGGAGAACGAACTCGCCTTCGAGCTCGCCGACCGGATGCACGAACAGCGCAAGGAAGACGGGTCGCTCGTGTTGAACCCCCGCCGGGACCGCGCGCACACCATCATCGAGGAGTCGATGCTGAAGGCGAACAAGGCGGTCACGCATACCCTGATGTGGGACCGCGGCGTCGAGGCGATGTACCGCGTCCACCCGCAGCCGACCCCGGACCAGTGGAACGAGGCCTTAAAAGAGATCCAGGAGCTCGACTCGGTGTCCATCCCCGGCGACGCGTGGGGCGACGACCCGCGGAAGGCCGTCAACGCCGCCTTAGAGGAGTCGCCCGGTCGCCAGCTGAACAAGATCCAGCGCGCCGTCCTGAAGGTCATGCCCCGCGCGAAGTACATGAACGACCCGTTCGGGGGCCACCACGCGCTCAACTTCGACATCTACGGGCACTTCACGTCGCCCATCCGGCGGCTCTCGGACACGATCAACCACTGGATCGTCCACGAAAACGACGTGCCGGAGACGCTCGTCGAACTCTGTGACCACGCCAGTGACAAGCAGAAGGACGGCGAGACGGCGGAACGGCTCTACAAGCAGTTCCTCCAGGAGGTCGGACTCGACCCCCACGCCGTCAACAACCGCGGCGTCGAGGTCGTCGACGACCCCGAAGAAGCGAAACACACCGTCTGAGCGACCGACGCGCAGCGGGGGCCGATGGCGCTCCCCGTCGCAGCAGGCGCTTCGACCGCGGCGACGACCAGGGAGTCGGTCGCGGACCGCGACGCACCGATCAGACGAAGTTGACGGCCGTGTACCACAGCAGCCCGACGGCGACGACGGAGACCAGCAGTATCCACCCGACCATTATCACGCCCATCTGCCGGTGCGAGAGGTTCTCTCCTTCGAGGATCTCAGAGACGCTCATACCGGAATCGACTCACTCAGAGTATTTAACCGCTTCCCACGGGCGAGCGTCGGTGTCGTCAGTACAGAAAACCGCGGTACGCCGTCGGGGTAGTGAGCGTAAATCATCAACACACTACCGGCAAGGGGTGCCGGACGACGGTACGAACACACGGGTTTCTGGGGGAGGTAAGTATTTAAAGAAGCAACGCCGTGTTGCGATTACTGAACGCGCGTAGCGCGTATGGACTCGCGGGGATTTGAACCCCGGGCCTCTTCCTTGCGAAGGAAGCGATCTGCCGCTGATCTACGAGCCCGCATCCGGAAGCAATCGCCGTTCGTATTTGTACCTTACCTTTCGGCGAGGCGCACGCGGGTCCTTCGCACTCGGTGAGCCGCCGACGCGACTCCCGACCGCCGGGACCGACGGCGTTAGGTAGCGGGGCGAACAACGGTTGATCGACTGCGGGCTCGTCGAGCGATCGTTCCACTGCAAACCCGAGTAACGTTTCTGGAACGCATCTCACATCCGTTACCCTTTTGCGTGCGGACGACCCAGTTTTGAGTATGGCAGAAGCGACGGCAGCGACGGATCCCGACCCGGCCGCCATCGCGGCCCTGAAACACGTCGGGCTCGTCGGCGGCCTGACCGAAACGAAGGTGTCGTGTGCGGCGCTCGGCGACCGGCTCGACGCCTCGACCCAAACCGCCTCGCGGCGGCTCCAGACGCTCGAAGCGGCGGGGTTCATCGAGCGCGACGTGGTGAGCGACGGCCAGTGGGTCCGCGTCACCGACGCGGGCGAGGCCGCCCTCCGCGGCGAGTACGCCGACTACCGCCGGCTGTTCGAGCGCGACGTGGAACTCGTCCTCCGCGGCGCGGTCACCGGCGGCATGGGCGAGGGCCGCCACTACATCACCCTCCCCGGCTACGCCGAGCAGTTCCGGGTGCGACTCGGCTACGAGCCGTTCGCCGGGACGCTCAACGTGGACCTCGCCGCGGAGAGCGTCCGCCGGCGCGGCGAGATGGCCGGCATCGACGCGGTGCCCATCGACGCGTGGGAAGGCGACGACCGCACCTACGGCGCGGCGTCCTGTTACGGCGTCACGCTCGTCGCGGGCGAGCAGCGCTACGAGACGGTCCACGCCATCGTCCCGGACCGGACCCACCACGACGACGACCAGCTCGAACTGATCGCCCCGGAGCGGCTCCGCGACGTGCTCGACCTCGACGACGGCGACGCGGTGGAGGTCAGAGTGACCGCCACGAGCCGCGCGGACGCCCCCGACGAGCAGGGGGAGCCGGAGACGGAGGTCGCCTGATGCGCGCCGACACCGACGGCGACGCCGGGGCGAGCGCGGACGCCGACTCGGTCACGCGAGCGCTGGAGGCGTTCCGCGCCGGCGACCCGGTCTGCGTCCACGACTTCGCCGACCGCGAGGGCGAGACCGACATCGTGTACCCGGCCGGCGCCGTCGACGAGGCGGCGGTCGCGCACATGCGCAACGACGCGGGCGGGCTGATCTGCGTGGCGGTGAGCGACGCGGTCGGCGACGCGTTCGACCTGCCGTTCCTCGCGGACGCGCTCGATCACCCCGCGGTCGACGACGACCCCGACTACGACGACCGCTCCTCGTTCTCGCTGCCCGTGAACCACCGCGAGACGTTCACGGGGATCACCGACGCTGACCGCGCGCGGACCATCGTGGAACTCGCGGGCGCGGCCGCGGCCGTCGACGACGACCCCGCGGGGTACGGCCCGGAGGCCTTCGCGACGGAGTTCCGCGCACCCGGCCACGTACACGTCCTGCGAGGCGACCGCGACGGGCTCGCGGGCCGGACCGGCCACACGGAGCTCGGGCTCGCGATGGCCGAGGCGGTCGACGCCGCCCCCGCCGCCGTGGTCTGTGAGATGCTCGACGACGAGACGGGCGACGCGCTGGCGCCCGCCGACGCAGAGGCGTACGCGCACCGGCGGGGCATCCCGTACGTCGAGGGCGCCGCGCTCGTCGAAGCGCTTACATAAACGAGCGGAACACCGGCCGTCGGCGCGCGCCTGTGAGCGGTCGCCCCCGGCGACCGCGAGGAGCGCGTGCGAGGGAGTCGCGACCGAAGGGAGCGACGAGGCTGGGGAGGCGCGAGGTGTCGTGCAGTCGCCGTCGGGGAGGACTCAAAGGGGCAGCCGCGAGCGGCGCGGAGGCGACACAAGCACCGCAAGGAAGGAGCGTAGCGACTGACTGAGGAGCGCAGCAAGCGTCCGCGTCGCTCGCGGCTGGGGCTTTTGTAGGGTTTCCTCGTCGCACCGGTAGCAACAGAGTGTAAGCGAGCGGCTGGGGCTTTTGTAGGGTTTCCTCGTCGCACCGGTAGCAACCATTTATAACCGACCGACCGAACCGTTGCCGGCGACGGATCCGTAGCCGACCGCGTTCTCCGCATGTCACAGATTTAAGCCCGACCGCCGCAACCTCGAATCATGGGATTTGACGAGATGGACGTCGACACGATCTGGAAGAACGGGGAGTTCCTCGACTGGGAGGACGCGACGACCCACGTTCTGACCCACGCGCTCCACTACGGGAGCGGCGTGTTCGAAGGCGTCCGCTGTTACGAGACCGAGGAGGGACCGGCGATCTTCCGCTGGGAGGAGCACCTCGACCGACTGTTCGACTCCGCGAAGATGTACGACATGGAGATCGAACACTCCCGCGAGGAGATCACCGAGGCGGTCCTCGAACTGCTCGACCGTCAGGACCTCGAGTCGGGGTATATCCGGCCGATCGCCTACTACGGGTACGACTCGCTGGGCGTCTCGCCGAAAGACTGCCCGACGGATCTCGTGATCGCGGCGTGGCCGTGGGGCGCGTACCTCGGCGAGGAGGCGCTCAACGACGGCGTCGACGTGATGGTCTCCTCGTGGCGGAAACACGCCTCCTCGCAGGTGCCGACGAACGTGAAGACCACGGGCCTGTACGTCAACTCCATGCTCGCGGGCGAGGAGGCCCGCCGGAACGGCTACGTCGAGGCCATCGTCTTAAATAAGGAGGGCAACGTCGCCGAGGGGCCGGGCGAGAACATCTTCATGGTCAACGACGGCGAGATATACACGACCGGTCTCGCACAATCGATCCTCGAGGGGATCACTCGCGACACCGTCATCCAGCTGGCGGAAGAGCGCGGCTACACCGTCCACGACGAGGCCATCATCTCGCGGGGGCAGCTGTACACCGCCGACGAGCTGTTCTTCACCGGCTCCGCCGCCGAGGTCACGCCGATCCGGTCGGTCGACGACACGGAGATCGGCGCGGGCACACGCGGTCCGGTCACGGAGGAGTTACAGAACGCCTTCTTCGATCTGGTGGAACGGGAGACGGACGACCACGACGACTGGTTCACCTACGTTTAAACACGTCGCCGCCGGCTACGGGCGTGACCCGGTCCCGTCGTCGCCGCCGTCCGCCGACGGGCGCTCCGTTTCTCCCGGCGCCCCGTCGGTGTGGATGTCGCCGATGCCGCCCGGTCGCCGAGAGGCGCCATCGGACGGCCCCTCCTCTTCGACGGGAACCTGGTGGGCCGACTCGGCGAAGCCCGCCGAGAGGACCCGCGTCATCCCCTCTTCGACGGTCTCGCCCGTCTCTTCGACGCGATCCGGTTCGACCTCGATGACGAACCCGGTGGTGATGTTGGGTGCGGTCGGCATAAAGAGGACAATCTTCCCGTCGCGCGTCTTCTTGCCGGTCCGGAACGCCGTCATGCGGATCCCCGGCCACGTCTCGATGTAGACCGGGCTCTGCAGTTCGTCGGTGCCGGAGACGGCCGTTTCGATCGCCAGCTTCGACGCGTTGTACACCACGCGGAGCGCCGGGATCCGGTTTATCGCGCCGTCGACGGCGGACTCCGCCAGCCGCCCGAGCGTCGTCCGCATGAAGTAGCCGACCGCGAGGACGACCGTCACGAACACGGCCATCGCGATGACCACTCGCGAGGCGGGTTCGAGCCACGCGGGGATGACCGTCGGCTGGAGCGCTTCGATCAGCGGGATCGACGCGATATACCGGTAGATCCACTGGAGGACGAGGAGGAGGACGAGGAGGGGCGCCAACACGATGAGGCCGCTGGCGAAGTCGCGTTTCCACGTGGACATCTATCGAGTCGTCATCTGTCGGCGACGCTTAAATGGGCTTCTACGCCGCGATCCGGGATTTATAAACCCGCCACGGGCGCAGGTGCGGGTATGATCGGTTCGCTCGTCGCGACCGCGTTCTGGGCAATGTTGCCCGCGTACGTGCCGAACAACGCCGCCGTGCTCGCGGGCGGCGGCCGCCCAATCGACGGCGGCCGCGAGTGGCGCGGCGCCCGCCTGCTCGGCGACGGCAAGACGTGGCGCGGCACCGCGGTCGGGACCGCGGTCGGCGTCGCCGTCGCGCTCGCGCTCAACCGCCTCGCCGCGCCCGCGAGCGCCGCGCTCGGCGTCGACCTCCCGACGTTCGCGCTCCCGGCCGCCGTCGCGCTCGCGTTCGGCGCGATGTGCGGCGACATCGGCGCCTCCTTCCTCAAGCGTCGGTCGGGGCGAGAACGCGGCGCCGCGTTCCCCGGACTCGACCAGCTCGACTTCGTCGTCGTCGCGCTCGTCGCCGTCTTCGTCGTCGACACCGACTGGGCGCTCGCGGTGTTCACCCCGGCCGTCCTCGTCGTCGTGGTAGTGATGACCCCGGTCCTCCACGTCGTCACGAACGTCGGCGCCTACGCGGTCGGCTTAAAGAACGAGCCGTGGTAGCCGCCCGCCCGCGCCGCCCGCGCCGAACGGTCACACATCGCGTCCGCTAGCTGTGGGTTTTTGCGGCGACGGCCACTACCGACCGAGAGATGACGCCAGCACTCGACGAGATCGACCTCGATACGGTCCCGCTCGGTCGGACCGGCCTCCGGACCAGCGAGCTGCAACTCGGCACGTGGCGGTTCGGCCGCGTGACCGAGGCGGGCAACGTGGAGATAGACGAGGCCCGCGCACACGAACTGCTCGACGGGTACGAGGCCGCCGGCGGGCGCTACATCGACACCGCCGACGTGTACGGCGGCGGCGACTGCGAGCGCTGGATCGGCGACTGGCTCGCCGAGCGCGACCGCGAGCGCTACACGATCGCCTCGAAGGTGTACTGGCAGATCCGCGACGGCGACCCGAACAGCCGCGGCACGAATCGGAAGAATATCCGGCACCGCGTCGACGCGCTCCTCGATAGGCTCGACACCGACTACCTCGACGTCCTCTACATCCACCGCTGGGACGACGAGACGCCGGCCCGCGAGCTGATGAAGACGCTCAACGGGCTCGTCGAGTCCGGTAAAGTCCACTACCTCGGCGCCTCCACGCTCCGCCCGAACGCGTGGAAGGTCGCCCGCGCGAACGAGATCGCGAGGGGCGAGGGGTGGGAGCCGTTCACCGTGCTCCAGCCGCGCTACAACCTCGTCGACCGCGAGGTCGAGGGCGACTACCTTGAGTTCGCGCGCCACCAGAATCTGGCCGTCTCGCCGTGGAGCCCGCTCGGACAGGGGTTCTTGACCGGAAAGTACGACCGCGACGCGGACCTTCCCGAGGAGTCGAAGGCCGTCGAGTCGAGCCGCTTCCAGGAGGCGTACCTCACCGAGGCGAACTTCGACCTCCACGACGAACTCGACGCCGTCGCCGACGAGGTCGGCGCCTCGCCCGCCCAGACCGCGCTCGCGTGGCTCGCCCACCGCGACGGCGTCACCGCGCCCATCGTCGGCGCGCGGACGACCGACCAGCTCGCGGAGAACCTCGCGGCCGCCGAAATCGACCTCGCAGACGAGCAGGTCGACCGACTCACCGCCGCGAAGCCCGGCCCGTACGACGGGCTGTAACTCTCGACGACAGTCTCCGCCCGTAGGCGCCGCCGCCTACTGCTCCGCGCAGTACTCGACGAAGTTCCGGAGGATCCGGAGCCCCGTCTCTCCGCTCTTTTCCGGGTGGAACTGGGTGCCGAACACGTTGCCGGCGTCGTTGGCGACGACGGCGGGGAAGTCGACGCCGTAGTCCGCGGTGGCGACCACGGCGTCCGGGTCGTCTGGCTCGGCGTAGTAGGAGTGGACGAAGTAGGCGTACTCTCCGTCGACGCCCTCGACTATCGGGTGGTCCCGCTCGACCGACAGCTCGTTCCAGCCCATGTGGGGTACCTTCCTGTCGACCTCGAACCGGACGTTGGTGCCGGAGACCAGATCGAGTCCCGTCACCTCGCCTTCGCCCTCGTGGTCGGCCTCCTCGCTGGAGGTGAGGAGCATCTGCATCCCGAGACAGATCCCGAAGAGCGGGCGGCCCGCCTCGGCGTGGTCCGTCAGCGCCTCGCGGAGCGGACCGGCGTTTTCCATCCCCTCGCGGAACGCGCCGACGCCCGGCAGGACGACGCCGTCGGCGGCCGCGAACGCCTCGGGGTCGTCGGTTATCTCGACCGCGGCGCCGGCGCGTTCGAGCCCGCGGGTCGCGGACCGCAGGTTGCCGAGGCCGTAGTCGACCAAGACGACGTCCGCCAGCGTCTCCGCGGGCGGTTCGAAGGTGCTCATACCTCCCCTGTGAGGGGGACGGAAAAAGCGGTTTCCCTTGTAACGGTCGGGCGCCGGTCGCGGGGCGGTGCCGGGCGTGCGAGCGACGCACCACCGCGGACGCGGAGCGCCCGCGTTCAGTGCGGCGGCCGCGTCACTTCAGCGCCGCCTCGGCCATGCGCTGCGGGAAGCCCAAAAGCAGCGCCACGAGCCCCTGCGCCTCGTCGCCCTCGCGGAGCGCGGAGCGGATCCGCTGTGAGAAGACCTCCACGGAGATGATCAAAACGAGGATGACGAGGATCGTCGCCATCATGTTGGTGAACGCGAACAGCCCCTGCTGGACGGAGAGCACGTTGCCGAGTCCGCCGCCGCCGATGATACCGAGCGAGACGGCGATCCGGACGTTGATCTCGAAGATGTACAGCGTCCAGGCGATGTACGGCGTCGTCACCTGCGATAACATTCCGAAGGTGATCGTCTGCGGCTTGTTCGCGCCGGTCGTCTCCATCGCCTCGATGGGGCCGTCTTCGATCTCCTCTAGCTCGTCGGTGAAGAGGCGACCGAGGTTGCCGATGGTGTCGGTCGCGATAGCGAGCGTCGCGGTGACGGGACCGATCCCGCCGAGCGGGATGTAGATGAGCCCCCACACGAGCGCGGGGATGGCGCGGATCGACGACATGAGCCCGCGGAAGATGAAGTTAAAGGGGAACGGCGTCACGCGGCCCGAGCCCAGGATACCGAACAGGAGCGCGAGCGGGAACCCCATGACGGTGCCGGCAAAGCCCATCGCGAGGGTGATCCCCGCCTCGCCGAGCAGCGGCGTGTCGCCGCCGAACCCGCCCCAGATGAGGTTCCGCTCCTCGATGAACGCCCAGTAGTCGAGGAACCCGGTCGGGTCGACGAAGGGGAACGAGGGCGCTAAGAAGGGGAAGAAGTCGCGGAGCGCGTTGAGGAAGTTCGGGAAGTACTCGGGGATATTGGCGGCGAAGAAGCCGACCGAAGTGAGCGCGTAGTAGAACACGGCACCGAGCACGAGCAGCCCGACTCCCATCACGAGCGCCTTGACGCGGCGAGCGAGGACGATGGCCTCGTAGCGCTCGCGAACGGCGTCGTCGAAACTCATTGTTCGGTCCCCCCGTCGGAGACGACCGTCGACGAGGCGTCGTCGACAGTTCGGTCGGCCTCGGGCGCGAACATCCCCTCCGTGTCGATGTCGCCGTATATCTCGTCTATCACGTCCATGTCGAACTCGTCGCGGTAGCCGTCGAACACCTTCTCGCCGTCGCGGAGGCCGATGAACCGCTCACCGAACTTCCGGGCGAGGTTCACCTGGTGAAGGCTGATGACGGCGGTCAGGTCGCGCTTTCGCGCGGCGGTCCGGAGGTACCCCATGACCTGCTGTGAGGAGCCCGGATCGAGGCTCGCGACCGGCTCGTCGGCCAGCAGGATCGTGGGGTCTTGCACCAGCGCACGGGCGATGCCGACGCGCTGCTGTTGCCCGCCGGACATGCGCTTTGCGCTCTGTTGGGCCTGGTCGAGCAGTCCCACGGTGTGAAGCGCCTCCAGCGCCTGGAGTTTGTCCGCTTCGTCCTGACGCTGGAACAGCGAGTCGATGAACGTGTTCCGGTTGAGCGACCCGGTGAGCGCGTTGGAGTACGCGGTCATCTGGTCGATGATGTTGTGTTGCTGGAAGATCATCGCGATGTCGTCGCGGGGACTGGTCACGGGCTCGTCGCCGACGCGGATCTCCCCCTCGGTGGGGGTTTCGAGCGCGTTCATACACCGGAGCAGCGTCGACTTCCCGGAGCCGGAGACGCCGAGGACGATGACGAACTCGCCCTGTGGGACCTCGAACGAGACGTCGTCGAGCGCCACGGTGTCGCCGAACCGCTTCGTGAGCCCGTCGACTGTGATGCGACTCATTAGATGTAAAGAGGGGTAGTGAGGTGTTTACGAAAGGTCTTCGAATTCGAGGCCGAGCTGGTCGAGCACGTCCCGAATCGGCTCGTAGTCATCGATGCTCCCCTCTTGGACGCCGGTGAACCAGAGCGGCTCGCCGTCGTAGTCGTCGCCGTGGCTGAGGTCGTCCTCGGTCACGTTCAGGATGGCCTCCTCGATGTCGGCCTTGACCGGGTCGTCCCAGCTGGCCCGCGTCGCCAGCGGTGCGCGGGGGATCGGGTCGGACACCGCGAGCAGCTGGAGCTCCGTCCCGGACGACTCGATTTCGTCGCCGGCGCCCTCGTACTCCGCCGAGATATCGACGAAGTCCTGTGACATCTCCTCGAACTGCTCCTGCGGGATGTACGGGGCCGACGAGAACGCGCCGGTCGTCGCCGCCATCACGTCGTCGCGCTGGACCATCTGCTCGCGCGCCGTGGTGTGATCGGAGTACTCCGCGTCGAAGTCGACCGCGTCGCCGTCCGGGGCGTTCCCGATGTCGAGCCCCGCGTTCTGTAGCATCGTGAGGGGGACGAGCGTCCCGGAGACGGAGAGGATGTCCCCCATGTAGACCAGTTCGCCTTCGAGGTCGGCGAGCGACTCGATCCCGCTGTCGGGCGTCGTCGTGGTCGTCGAGAAGTACCGCGCCGCGCCGTACGCGATCCGGACGCCGACGATGTCGAGGATGTCCTCGCCGGCGATGACGGCCGACGGCGAGATGTCCGCGATCTCCCCTTGGTCGTTCCGCATCGCCTGCAGCGTCGCGGTGTAGCTCGCCGCGCGGTCGGACTGGATCTCGACTTCGACCTCGGACTCGAGGTACTCGAACATCGGCTGGTACTGCTGTTCGATCTCCACGTCGGCCTCGGCCGGGTTCAGGATGAACTGCGCGGAGGGGACGTTGTCCGTCTCGCCCGCGGAAGCGCCGTCGCTCCCGTCAGAGCCACCGCTCCCGTCAGAGCCGTCGCTCCCGTCGGACCCGTCGCCGCCACCGCCAGAACAACCCGCCAACGCGACCACACCGCCCGCGCCCGCCGTTTTAACGAAACTTCGCCGGTCCGCCGACCACCTGTTGTCGGACATACGGGTGGTACTGTGAGCGACGCGACTAATCGTTTTCTATGTGTGCTATATATATCATTATTGATCAGCGACGTGGCGAGGCGTCTCGGCTCACAGAGCGGGCCGCTGCGGCCGATCCGCGATCGCCCCGGCGCTCAATAGTCCCCGAGTCGCGACTGGCCGTCGCCGTCGGTCACTCCGCCCGCGCCGCTCAGCTCGCTCGCGCTCGCGATGGTCTCGAAGAACCCGTCGCGTTGGCTCCGGTCGTACAGCGTCGCGGCCGGATGGACGGAGAGGAGGACGCGGCGCGACGCGCCTCCGATCCGGGCGTCGACCACGTCGCCCGACGCCGAGGTGATCGCCACCGACCGGTCGAGCAGGTGTTCGCTCGGGACCTTGCCGAGCGTCACGATCAGTTCGGGGTCGAGCCGGTCGATCTCGCCTTCGAGGTGCCCGCGGCAGTTCGCCAGCTCCTCCGTCGTGGGGTCGCGGTTGTCCGGCGGGCGGCACCGCACGCAGTTGGTGATCCGCACGTCGGCGCGCGCGAGGCCGGCGTCGCGGAGCGCGTCGTCGAGCACGTCGCCGGAGCGCCCGACGAACGGTTCGCCCCGCTCGTCTTCGGTTGCGCCCGGTCCCTCGCCGACGAACAGCAGGTCGGCGTCGGTCGGGCCGACGCCGTCGACGATCCGGCTCCGCGACTCGACGAGCGCCGGACAGCGCTCGCAGGACGGCACTCTGAGGTCGGCGTCGAGCGCGTCCCCGTTCTCGGTCATGGATCGAGGTGTGAGCGGCGCAAATATAAGTCCGTCCGCCTCGCGGCCCGCGTCGCTCTCGGTGTCCGGCTTTTAAGATGACCGACCGGCGCGGGGAGCGCCGGCCGCAGTTCCCTGCGGTTACTTATAACTGAGAGCCGGGTCGCGGTCGCCGGTCACTCAAGCACATGTTCGGTGTCGTACGACCCCAGCACGCGCACCCACCCCTTGTCGGCGATGGCCTCGATGTCGTCGACCGCCTTCGCCATGTGGGCCTCGTAGAGGCCGGCGTCGACGTCGAAGTGGAACAGGTAGTCGCCGAGCCGCTCCCCGCTCGGCCGCGACTCGATCCGCGAGAGGTTGAGGTTGCGGTCGGCAAAGGCCTCCAGCAGTTCGAGGAGGAGGCCGGGGTAGTTCGCGTTGGGATAGACGATGAGGGTGGTCTTCCCGCCCGCGTCCGAGCGGGCGGACTCGGGCGCGACGACGAGGAACCGGGTCGCGTTCGAGGTGCGGTCCTGGATGTCCTCGGCGAGGATAGAGAGGTCGTCGCCGGCGTTGTCCGGGTGGCCGATGCCGGCGACGCGGGCGTCGTCGCGGGCGCGCTCGACGCCGCGGGCGGTGGACGCGACCGCTTCGAGCCCCGCGTCGGGGTAGGTGGCTTCCAGCCAGTTGCGACACTGCGCGAGCGCCTGCGAGTGGCTGGCGACGACCTCGAACTCCGGCCCCTGCGCGAGGAGGGCGTGGCGGATGGGGGTGACGACCTCGCGGGTGACCGCCACGTCGTGATTAGCCAGCGCGTCGAGGCTCTCCGTGACGGAGCCCTCGATGCTGTTCTCGATGGGGACGACTCCCCGCTCGTACTCGCCGGCCGCGACGGCGTCGACGATGGCGGTGACCGACTCGCGGAACGACACCTCTGCGGCGACGGCCCGCGCCGCACGGTGCGAGTACGTGCCGGCGGGACCGAGCGTGACGGCGTTCATCGACTGTACGTATCAGACCGCATTAAAAAAGCGTGCGGGGTCGGGCGGTCGCGAGGAACAGGGGGTTGGCCGGAGGCGCGCGGAAAAGCAGTCCCGACGGCGTTCCCGGATTCCGACGCTCACGGCAGCCGCAGCGTCCCGGCGTATCGGTGCCACCCGCCGACCGTCTCGACGTACTCGTACGCGTCGGGCGGTTCGATCCCCCACGCGCGGAGCCGGTCGTCCACGCCGTCGACGTACGTCGTGAGGAACGAGCCGCGGTCCCGGAGGGTCGGCGGCGTTCGCGTGTGTTCCGTCTCGAACCGGCAGCGCGCGGTCCCCTCGTCGACCCGATCGATCCGAAGGCGGAGGTCCGAGCGAAGCCGCTCTCGGACCGGCGGGGGGTCGCCGCGGAGGTGTCCCTCGCCGAACGCGTCGAGCGCCGCGAGCGCGTCGTCGGGAACGTGGTTCACGGGACTGATCGCGTCCGCAGGACCCTCACTCGTTCGGCGCCGCGGCCAGCGCGTCCTCGACGACTCGGACCGCGGTCGCGCCGTCGCGCCGTCCCACGACGACGACGAGCGCGTCGCCGGCGACCCCCGCGGCCGCGACGGCGACGTCGACGGCGCCGAGGCGGCGGAGAACGGTCGCGAGGGCTCCGGCGTCGACGTCGCCGGTGGCGAGGATGGCCGTGTCGCCCCCTTCCGAGACGACCGCGGCGCCGCCGACGCGGAGGAGGGGGGCGGCGTCGCCGGGTCCGTCGGCGTCGACGACGCCGACCCCGCTGCGCATCGACACGCTGGCCGTGCGTTCGGCGGTCGCGTAGGCGGGCAGCTCCTCGCGGAACCGGCGGAGCGCGGTCGCGATGGCCTCGGTGTCGGCGTCGCCGTCGCCGCCGAGGTCGGCCGCGTCGGCGAGCCACGCGGCGGCGGCGCTGTGGTTCAACACCCCGGCGCGGAGCGCGTCGAGGACGAACGGCCGGGCCCGGACCGCGTCGCGGGTGTCGGCTGCGAGAGACATGGCCGGACCTGCGGGCCGGGTCGTCATGGCGATTTCGGTCGGGACGGGTGTCCGGCGTCGCGGCGGGAGCGTCGAAGGGGAGAGACGAGTGGGGCGAGTGAGACAGATGAGACGGATAAGGCGAGTGAATTCCCGCGTCCCCGCACGCTCCGAAGTCCATAAGAGCGGCGCGCCCCCAGCAAAGATATGCAGTCGCTCGTCATCGTCGCACACGGCTCGCACCTCAATCCTGAGTCGAGCGCGCCGACGTACGACCACGCGGACACCATCCGCGAAACCGGCGCGTTCGACGAGGTGAAGACCGGCTTCTGGAAGGAGGAGCCGCATTTCCGCGAGGTCCTCCGCACCGTCGAAGGCGACGAGGTGTACGTGGTCCCGCTTTTCATCTCCGAGGGGTACTTCACCGAACAGGTGATCCCCCGCGAACTTCGGCTCGACGGCTGGGACGTGGCGGAGTGGGACTCCGACGGCCTCTCCGCCGACCAAGCGACCCTCGTCGCCGAGGACATCGACCGCGAGGTCCACTACTGCGGACCCGTGGGGACCCACCGCGCGATGACCGACGTGATCGTCCGGCGGGCCGAGTCGGTCACGGGCGACCCCGACGTGGGCGACGACTTCGGCCTCGCCGTCGTCGGCCACGGCACCGAGCGCAACGAGAACTCCGCGAAAGCGATCGAGTACCACGCGGACCGGATCGCCGGGCGCGACCGCTTCGACGAGGTGCGGGCGCTCTACATGGACGAAGACCCCGAAGTCGACGACCTCCCCGAGTTCTTCGAGAGCGACGACGTCGTCTTGGTCCCCCTCTTCATCGCCGACGGCTACCACACCCAGGAGGACATCCCGGAGGACGTGGGGCTCTGTGAGGACCACACGCAGGGGTACGACGTACCCACCGAGGTCGACGGCACCCGGATCTGGTACGCGGGCGCGGTCGGCACCGAGCCCCTGATGGCCGACGTGATACTGGAGCGCGCCGCCGACGCCGGCGCGGACATCGGCACCGCACTCGACGACGTGCGCGAGACCACCCGCGTCGCCGCGGGGGACTGATCGTGTCCGAAACCGCTCCGGACGCCGGGCGAGACGACGAGTTCGCGGTCCCCGACATCGACCTCCCGAGCGACGCCTTCGACGCGGTCCGCAGCGCGCTCGCGGATCGCGACCCCGGCGACCGGCTCCGGTTCGAGGGGTTCGCGGTCGGCGTCGACGACGACGGCTACACCCTCGACCCCGCCGGCGGCGACGCGCGAACCGGGCTGAGCGAGCGCGACCTCCACGCCGCGCTCGTCGAACGCGCTCCCGCGGTGACGGACTGGTACGCCTTCGAGCGCGTCGTCGGCGAGTTCGGCCCGCGTCGCGCGTTCCTCCGGTGGATCGAGGACGCCGACGGCGAGACGGTGGCGAGCCGGTACGCCGCCCTCGCCGAGGGGATCGAACGCGCGTGGGGCGAACTGAAGATTACGGCCACGATCACCGACCGCGGCGAGCGCCGGTACGACGTGCGCCACGAGGCGGACGCCGGGACGCCCGTCGGCGACCTCGACGCCTACGACGACCCGCTCGACGCCCGCGACCTGGTGACGCTCGACGAGCGGGGGCGGTACCGACCGCTCAAGACCGCGCCGACGCTGGCCGGTGGCTGGGTGTTCCCCGACCTCGGCCCGCGCGACGCCTACGAGGTGATCGAGACCATCTACCCCGCGACGGTCGCCAACTGGCACCGCGAGCGCGAGGGCGAGCTCGACGTGACCCACTGGCGCGAGACGATGGAGCGGCAGTCCGGCATCTACGGCGTCGTGAAGACGTGGGACCGCGGCGAGGGGTACGAACACGTCAACTGGGTCGCGGAGGCCTGCTGTGACGACTCGCAGTGTCTGAAACGCCGCGAGTGGCAGTACGACGACGAGACCGACCTCGACGTCGACGGCGGGGACGGCGCCTTCCCCTGCCGCGAGCCCTGTTCGGTCGTCGTCTCGGCCGCGCGCAAGTGGACGCGGCTGGAGAGCGAACAGCCCCGGACCTACGAGTTCGACCTCACCCCGAGCGAGAAAGAACAGGTCGAGGCCATTATCGACGCGGTCGCCGACGGCCGGATCGACGAGATCCGCGAGGCGGACACGAAGGAGGGCGCGAACCGCTACCGGACGCGCTTCCTCCGCGCGAAGCTGTTCGACGACGGGAACCTCGCCGGCGTGCCGACCGAGCCGGACGAAGACGCCGAGGAGTGAGTCGCTGACTGGCGCGCACAACCGCGCGTGCGGGCGATCTTATACTGTATCACGAAACCTTTAGACGGGGGAACGGCGTATCTCGTGGCAATGAGTCGCGGCCCCGAACTGATAATCACGGAGAAGGACAACGCGGCGCGTCGCATCGCCGACATCCTGAGCGGCGAGTCCGCAACCGCCGAGCGGGAGAACGACGTGAACGTGTACAAGTGGGGCGGCAAGCGGTGTATCGGCCTCTCCGGTCACGTCGTCGGCGTCGACTTCCCCGCCGAGTACAACGACTGGCGCGACGTCGAGCCGGTGGAACTCATCGACGCGCCGGTCACGAAATCGCCGACGCAGGAGGGGATCGTCCGCGCGCTCCGAAAGCTCGCGCGCAACGCCTCGCGCGTCGTCATCGCGACCGACTACGACCGCGAGGGCGAACTGATCGGGAAGGAGGCGTACGAACTGGTCCGCGAGGTCAACGAGGACGCCCCGGTCGACCGGGTCCGCTTCTCCTCGATCACCGAAAACGAGGTGACGGAGGCGTTCGCGAACCCCGACGAACTCGACTTCGATCTGGCCGCCGCCGGGGAGGCGCGGCAGGTGATCGACCTGACGTGGGGCGCGGCGCTCACCCGCTTCCTCTCGCTTTCGGCTCGCCAGCTCGGCGACGACTTCATCTCGGTGGGGCGGGTCCAGGGCCCGACGCTCAAGCTGATCGTCGACCGCGAACGCGAGATACAGGCGTTCGACCCCGAGGCCTACTGGGAGCTGTCGGGGAGCCTGACCAAGACCGGCGGCGACCCGTTCGAAGCGCAGTACTTCTACTTGAACGACGAGGGCAACGAGGCCCAACGCGTCTGGGACGGCGAGGTCAGCGAGGTCCTCACGGAGGCGCTCGGGGCGGCCGACGAGGCAATCGTCGACGACGTGCGCCGCCGCACCCGCACCGACGAGCCGCCGACGCCGTTCAACACCACGGCGTTCATCCGGGCGGCGGGGTCGCTCGGCTACTCCGCCCAGCGCGCGATGTCGCTCGCGGAGGACCTGTACACCGCCGGCTACGTCACCTACCCCCGGACGGACAACACGGTGTACCCCGAGGACCTGGAGCCCCGCGAGCTGATCGAGGAGCTGTCTGCCGCTTCGGCGTTCGGCGACGACGCGAAGCAGCTGCTCGATCAAGACGAGATAGAACCCACCGAAGGCGACAAGCAGACGACCGACCACCCGCCGATCCACCCGACGGGAGAGCTCCCCTCCGCGTCCGACCTCTCCGAGGACGAGTGGGAGGTGTACGAGCTTATCGTCCGCCGCTTTTTCGCGACCTGCGCCGAGCCCGCGACGTGGGAACGGCTCCGCGTCGTCGCGCTCGCCAACGGCGAGGCGACCGAGATCGCCCGACGCGCGGACGGGGTCGCCGCCCTTCGCAATCCGGACGAGGCGAGCGGTGCCGGGGACCTCGCCGCCGACGGCGGGCTCCGGCTGAAGGCCAACGGGAAGCGCCTCCTGGAGGCGGGGTACCACGACGTGTATCCGTACCGCTCCAGCGACGAGCGGATCGTTCCGGACGTGGAGGTCGGCGAGACGCTCGCGCTCACCGACCGGCAGACGGACGCCAAGGAGACGCAACCGCCGCGCAGGTACGGCCAGTCCCGGCTCATCGAGGAGATGGAAAAGCGCGGGGTCGGCACGAAGGCGACCCGCCACCGCACCCTCGAAAAGCTGTACGACCGCAACTACATCGAGAGCGACCCGCCGCAGCCGACACGGCTCGCGGAGGCGGTCGTCGAGGCCGCAGAGGAGTTCGCCGAGCACATCGTCAGCGAGGAGATGACCGCCCAGCTCGAACGCGACATGCAGTCGATCGCGGCCGGCGAGAAGGGGTACGAGGAGGTGACGGCGGCCTCTCGCGACCTCCTCGACCGCGTGTTCGAGGACCTCACCGAGTCCCGCGAGGCAGTCGGCGACCACCTCCAGAAGTCGATGAAGGCGGACAAGACGCTCGGCCCCTGCCCCGAGTGCGGCGAGGACCTCCTCGTGCGGAAGTCGCGACAGGGGTCGTACTTCGTGGGCTGTGACGGCTACCCCGACTGCGAGTACACCCTCCCGCTCCCCTCGACGGGGAAGCCGCTCATCTTAGACGAGACCTGCGAGGACCACGACCTCGGCCACGTGAAGATGCTCGCGGGCCGGAAGACGTTCGTCCACGGGTGCCCGCAGTGTAAGGCCGACGAGGCCGACGAGAAGGAAGACGAGGTGATCGGTACGTGTCCCGACTGCGGAGAAGAGCACGGAGGAGAGTTGGCTATCAAACGCCTCCGCTCCGGCTCTCGGCTCGTCGGCTGTACGCGCTACCCCGACTGTGACTACTCGCTCCCGCTTCCCCGGCGCGGCGAAATCGAAGTCACCGACGAGGCCTGCGAGGAGCACGCCCTCCCGCACCTCCGGGTCCACTCCGGCGACGAGCCGTGGGAGCTCGGCTGCCCGATCTGCAACTACCGCGAGTTCAGCGCCCGGCAGGCGGGGTCGGAGTTAGAGACCGTCGACGGCATCGGCGAGAAGACCGCGGAGAAGCTGAAAGACGCCGGCGTCGACGGCGTCGACACGCTCAAATCGGTGGACCCCGACGACCTGGCCGCCGACATCGACGGCGTCGGCCCGGACACGGTTCGCGACTGGCAGGCGAACGCCGACTGATCCGTCTCGTGGCGAACAGTCCTCGCTGTTTAAATATCCCGAGTCCGTCGGCCGGGGTACAAGATGGATCGTGACGGCGAGACGACACCAGACGTGGTGCAGGCGTTCGTAGACGCGGTCCCGACCCCGACGCTAGCCTGCGATCCGGCGGGACACGCGATCCGAGCCGTGAACGCGCCGGCGGCCGAGTTGCTCGGCCAGGACCGCGGGACGCTCACCCTGATGGGGCTCACCGACCTCGCCGAGTCCGGCGAGACGGTCGACGGCCGGCCCGTCGCCGCCGTCGTCGACGAGGCGGACGCGGGCGTCACCGAGTTCGAGTGGGAGACGGGCGGGCCCCGCCAGCGACGCCGCCTGTCGCTTTCCGTCACGCGGACGACGATCGCGGACGAGCAGTGGCTGCTCGTCGGGCTGACCGACGTGACCGACCGGGCGACCGCCGAAGAACGGCTCCGGTCGCAGCGGCGCGTCGTCGACACGATGGCCTCGACGGTGCCGGCCGCGCTGTTCCAGTGTCGCGCGGACGGAACGGTCGCGCGCTGGAACGCCCGCCTCGCCGACGACACCGGCCGCGACGGCGAGTCGCTGTCGGGGACCGACGTGACGGCGCTCTTCGACGACGAGACGCGCGACGCCGTCTCGGAGGCGCTCACCCGCGTGTACCGCGATCAGGTGCCCGCCGAGTGCGAGGCGACGCTGGTCACCCGGTCCGGCGAGCGCACCCCGTACCGCCTCGTCGTCGGACCGATCGTCGACGGCGGCGAGGTCGTGGGCGCGATCGGTGTCGGCGAGGACCTCACGGAGGCGTCGATCCGCGAGGAGCGGCTCGCCGTGCTGACGCGGGTGTTGCGCCACAACTTCCGGAACGATCTCAACGTGGTGACCGGGTTCACGGAGCGGGCGAGAGAGGCCGTCGACGACCCGGAGCTTGCGGCCGAGTTAGAGCGCGTCGTCCGCACCGCCGAGCGCCTGCTCCGCGTCGGCGAGACCTCGCGGCGCGTCGAGCGACTGCTCGCCGACCGACCGACTCCCGGCCGCGTCGACCTCGCCGAGGCGGTCGAGGAGGCGCTCTTCTCGCTCCCGGAGGACCTGTACGACGAGGCCGAAATCGAGGTCGACGTGCCCGACGGGATCACGGTGTCGGCAATCGGGTACCTCGCCGAGGCGATCGCAGAGCTCGTCGAGAACGCGATCCGGCACAGCGAGACGGAGACCCCGCACGTCGAGATCACGGCCGCCGAGCTGCCGAGCGAGTCGTGGACGTCGCTGGTCGTCACCGACGACGGGCCGGGAATTCCGCCGGCCGAGCGGTCGGTCCTCACCGGCGAGGAGACCCCGTTGGAACACGCGAGCGGGCTCGGCCTCTGGTACGTCAACTGGATCGTCACGGCGGGCGGCGGCTCGTTCGACATCAGCTCCGCACCGACCGGCGGGACGCGGATCGAGATGGAGTTTCGCACCCCGGACGACGGGTGAGGCGGCCCGCCGCCCCGCGTCAGTCGACGAGGCGAATCTCGTCGCCGACGGCGACCGCGTCGGCGGCGCCGGCGGGGAGTTCGACCACCGTGTCGGCGCGGCCGCGGCCCAGGCCGACGAACGGGGCGAGCCGCTTCGTCCGTGTCACCTCGCCGTCGACGAGCCACAGCGCGTCGATCGCGAACGGGACGAACAGCATGTGGAGCCACTGGGTGTCCGGGGCGTCGAAGGGGAACACCAGCGCGTAGTCGTCGGGGATCGACCGCCGGAACATCAGGCCGCGGCCCTGTTCGAGCGTCGACCGCGCCACGTCGACGTCGCTGGCGAGCGTCGTCGACGTGACGGCTGGCTCGCGGGCTGACGACGCGCCGTCGGCCGGTTCGTCGGCGGACGGAGCGCGTCGGTGGATGAGTCGCACGCTGGGAGCGTGGCAGCCGTCGGATAAATACTCTCCCGATCGGCCGGCGGCGAGTCGGCCGCGGGATCGGGTCGTCGCGTTGCTGTGTTGCTTCGTTGCCGCGTTGCCGCGTTGCGCGCGAGCCGAGTTAACTCGCGTCGCCGTACGTCTCTTCGAGGTACTCGACGATGTCGTCGCTCTCGGCCATCCCCTCGATCCCGTTCGCCTCGTCGACGAGGACGGGGACGCCCGTCTGCCCGCTGATCGCTTCGACCTCGGTGCGCTCGCCGTGCGAGCGCGGGACCAGCACCGACTCGTAGTCGAGGTCCAAGTCGCCGAGCACGGTCTTGACCTTCGCGCAGTACGGACAGCCTTCCAGTTCGTAGAGCGTCAGATCCGTCATCGGTGTGAAGTACGGGACAGACGGGTAAAGAAGTGCGGTGGGCCATGCGCGCGTCGCGCACGGGCGTCGTGTCTGGTTTATAAGCGCGTTCCGTCTTGGTTTAAAAGTCGGTCTGCTCTGATTTCAATGACGTTCCGCCCCGGTTTAAACGGCGTTCCGGCGTCGCCCTCGGTCAGAGGATGACGCCGCGCGTCTGCAGGACGTAGTAGACGACGAGCAGCGCCGCGATGACGTACTGACCGAGCGCGACGTCGTCGTACTCGCCGACGGCGAATTTGATGAGGGGGTACGCGATGATACCGGCGGCCAACCCGTCGGCGATGGAGTAGGCGAACGGCATCACGGTGACCGTGAGCCCCGCGGAGACCGCCCACGCCGGGTTCGACCAGTCGACCTCGACGAGGCCCTGCAGCATCATCACGCCGACGACGATCAGCGCGATGAAGGAGGCGTACTCGGGGATGGCGGCGACGACGGGGATCACCGCGAGCGACGCGACGAACAGCAGCGCGACGACGAGCGCGGTCAGGCCCGTGCGCCCGCCCTCCTCGACGCCGGTCGACGACTCGATGTACGTCGTCACCGTGGAGGTGCCGAGCACCGCGCCGGCGGTCGTCCCCACCGCGTCGGCCATCAGCGGCTTGTCCATGTCGGGGAGGTCGCCGTCCTCGTCGAGGAAGTCACCGAACTGCGAGACGCCGATGAGCGTGCCGGCGGTGTCGAAGAAGTCGACGAAGAAGAACGTGAACACGACTAAGACGAACGTGGTCGGCTCGATCTGTCCCAGTCCGTCGACGAACGCCCCCGCGAGCGGGGTGATGTCGTACTGCGCGCTCGGGAGCGTCTCGGGCGTGATGACGCCGCGTCCGAAGACGCCGGCGAGCGTCAGTCCCCACCCGACCGCCGCGGTCGTCAGGATGCCGATGACGATCGAGCCCGTGATCCCGCGGGCCCACAGCGCGAACGTGAACACGAGACCGAGCAGGCCGAGGATCGCCCACGGGTTCGCGAAGACCCCGCCGAGCGTGACGAGCGTCGCGTCGTCGGGGACGACGATCTGGAGCTCTTGGAGGCCGATGAAAAGCAGGAACAGGCCGATACCGGCGCCGACCGAGCGCTTCACCGGCTCGGGGAACAGCTGGATGACGTACTCGCGCGCGCCGACCGCGGTCAGGAGCATGAACAGGACCCCCTCGACGAACACCGCGGCGAGGGCCGTCTGCCACGGGATGCCGAGCCCGAGGACGACGGTGAACGCGAAGAAGGCGTTGAGCCCCAGTCCGGGCGCGAGCCCGAACGGCCGGTTGGCGTACAGCGCCATCACGGCCGTCCCGATGGCCGCGGAGAGGATGGTCGCGATGGCGATCATCTGGAACACCTCGCCCTGTCCGTACCCCTCGATCTGGATCGCGGCCGAGAGGATCGCGGGATTCACCACGATGATGTAACTCATCGCGAGGAACGTGGTGAGCCCCGCGACCAGTTCCGTACGAACGTCGGAGCCGTGCTCGTCTACGTCGAACTGCGCCGACAGCGTGTCTGTGAGCCCCATTGAACAGGTGTGGCTACCCCGTGATCGGGTAATAAGCGTTGCTGAACGCGGCCGAGATGTATGCAAATTTGTGTATATAAATTCGGTTTAAAACGTTAGTAGAGAGAAATAAATGCGTGAACGTGCGTACTTGAGCGGCTCGACCCCCCAATACATGGCGCGGCAGCGCCTACTCGAAGGTCGTCAGCGCGCCCACGGGAGCGTCGGTTATCTCGCGCGCACGCTCCATTCCCTCGTCGCCGACGGCGATGAGCGTGAACACGCCGGTGACGTCGGCGTCGGCTTGGAGGGCGATGTCCAGGAGGAGTTCTTGGGTTTCGCCCGACCGGATCAGGTCGTCGACGACCAGGACGGTGTCGCCGGCGTCGACCGCGCTCGCGGGGAGGTAGTAGGTGAGTTCGATACCGGAGGCGAGCCGCTGGCGCGACTCGATGAACTCCTCGACCGCGGTCTCCTTCGACTTCTTGGCGTACGCGAGCCGCGCGTCGAAGAAGGAGGCCATCGCCGCGCCGACGGTGATCCCGTCCGTGGCGGCCGTGAGCACCACGTCCGGCGACTCGAACGCGAACGTCTCGGCCGCGACGGGCGCGACCAAATCGAGGAACGACTGGTCGAAGACGACCCCGGAGTTGTCGACGTACCCCTCGTCGTCGAACTCGACGCGGGCGAGGAGTTCGTCGGCGAGCGCGTCGCGGCCGACCGCCTCGACGACCTCGCTGGCGCGGTCGGTGCCGGGGAGGACGTGCCCGTTGACGTATCGGTTTAAGTCGCCAGCGGGGAGTCCGGTCACGTCGGACAGCTCCTCGTAGGTGCGCGTCTCCTTTAACATCCGCAGCACGGCGACCGCCTGCAGTTGGAGGGCCGCCTTCTCTGCTCGGTTCATGCCGATGATCGTGATCGCACAAGTATGAATACGTCGAAGTCGCCGGCGAGATCGATACCCACGAACGTGACTGGGGCGCGAGCGCCGACGGCGGCCGCGAGCCGGCGGTCGCGCTGCGTGCGGCTCCCCTACTCGCTCGGCGCCGCGAAGAAGAGTTCCGGGTCGTCGACGGCGACGTCGACGTGGTCGCGGTCGTCGAGGGGACGGAGGCGAACGACCAGTTCCCCCGCGTCGGTCGCGGCCGTCTCTATCGCCTCGCGGTCCGCGTTGCGCACGAACGTTGGAATGCAGACGGCGAGTTCGGTCGCTGTACACTCCGCGACGACGAGTCGGTAACTGGCGGTTTCGCCCGACGCCGCGTACACCTGGACCGAGTCGACCGTCACCCCGTCGAGGAGACCGTTCGCCTCGTCGAACTCCGCGCCGGGGAGCAAGACGTGGAGCCGCGCCGCGTCGGAGACCGGGTTCACGTCACCGGGGTGGAGCGCGATCGCGTCCCAGCCGCGGTCGCGGTACGCCGCCGCGGTCGCTTCGGTGTCGTCGAACACGCGCTGCCACTGCTCGCCGAGACCGGACCTGCTCATACGGAGACAGCGACGCCGCGCGGGATTAAACCTTCCTCGGCGCGGACGGGAGGGGCGGCGATTCGTGTCACCCATCGGGGAGCCACCACAGTTCTTATGTCTCGTGGTGGTATCTGTGAGGATATGTCACAGGACGACGAAAATATGAACCGACGAACGTACCTCACGTACGTCGGCGGCACCGCGGCCGCCGTCGGCGTAGCCGGCTGCACCGGAAACGGCGGCGACGGAAGCGACGGCGGCGACGGCGGCGATGGCAGCGACGGGAGCGATAGTGGCAGCGACGGGAGCGACGGCAGCGACGGAGAGGAACTCCCCGAGCCGGAGACGCGCGAGGAACACCTCCAGCGGGCGAACCTCCGGCTCAACCAGCGCGCCCCGTGGGTCTACCTCAACCGCCAGTACAGCGTGTACGGCATCGCGAGCCGCCTCGAATGGGACGCCCGCCGTGACGAGCGGATCGAGGCGCAGGCCATCTCGGTGGCGGAGGGCGACCCGTCCGTCACGATCACGCAGTCGTCGATGGACTCCGGGCTCGACCCCCACGACCACCGCGAGACGCCGACCGACAACATCGTGATCCAAGCGTACGACGGCGTCCTCGGCCGCAACGCCGACGGTGACGTCATCGACGCGCTCGCGACCGACTACGAGCGACTGGAGGAGGGCCGCGTCCGGTTCGAGATCCGCGACGGCGTCACCTTCCACAACGGCGACGCCCTCCAGCCCTCGGACGTCGCGTACAGCATCAACCGAGTCGTCGACGAGAACGTCGGCGGGATAGCGAGCCCGCAGCGGGACCAACTCGCCGGCGTGACGGGCGCCGAGGTCGTCGACGGCGGCGTCGAAGTGATCTCGGACGGGATCAATCCGACCGTCTTCTCGCAGTTCGCCTCGTACTGTAAGGTCGTTCAGGAAGACTGGATCGAGTCGCGGGAGTCCTCGGCGATCAACTCCGACATGAACGGGACCGGCCCGTTCCGAGTCGTCGAGTACGAACAGGACGTGCAGGTGGTGTACGAGGCGTACGAGGACTACTGGGACGGCACGCCGGAGGTCGAAGATCTGACGATCCAGGCGGCGAGCGAGTCGAGTACGCGCGTCTCGGAACTTCTCGCCGGCGAGACCGACCTCATCGTCAACGTTCCGCCACAGGAGGTGAGCCGCGTCCGCGACGAGGACACCACGGCGGTCACGGCGGTGCCGAGTACCAGGGTCGTGTTCAACGCCATGCGGTACGACGTGGAGCCGTTCTCCAGTCCCGAGTTCCGACAGGCGATGAACTACGCCATCGACTTAGACAGCATCATCGAGAACATCCTACAGGGGTTCGCCGACGCGACCGGCCAGCCGACCCTCGAAGGGTTCGTCGGCGACAACGAAGACGTCAGCCCGTACCCGCAAGACGTCGAGGAGGCGGAACGGCTGGTCGAGGAGTCCGGCCACGCGGGCGCCGAGATAACCCTCGAAACGCCCGTCGGGCGCTACCTGCGCGACGTACAGATCGCCCAGGCGGTCGCCAGCCAGATCAACGAGCTCTCGAACGTCTCCTGTGACGTCGAGCAGCGCGACTTCGCCTCGCTCGCGGGCGAGGTGACGAGCGGCGAACTGGAGAACTTCCCGCACTTCTACCTGCTCGGCTGGGGGAACACGACCTTCGACGCCAGCCAGACGATCATTCCCCTCCTCACGTCCGACGGGGCGCTCTCCAGCTACCGGGAAGACGAGGAGGTCGACGAACTCATGGCCGAGTCACAGAACCTGCCGGGCGGAAGCTAAGGCCCGATGGCGCTGGGACGGTTCCTCCTGAAACGCGGGATCCAAGGCGTGCTCGTCGTGTGGGGCGTCGTGACCGCGGTGTTCCTGCTGCGGTTCATCACGCCGGGGAACCCGGTGACGTTCGTCGCCCCGCTGGACGCGAGCGCCGAGCTCCGCGCACAGATAGCCGCGGAGTTGGGCCTCGATCAGCCGCTGTACGTCCAGTACGCCGAGTACATCCTCGGTCTCCTCCAAGGGAACATGGGATTCTCGTACCTCCGGGGGACGGAGGCGAGTACCGTCGTCTTTGCTCGGGTGCCGGCCACGGTCGAACTGGCGGTCGCGGCGACCGTCGTCGCCGTCGTCATCGCGATTCCGCTCGGCGTCATCAGCGCGACGCGCCGGCGCGAGCCGGCCGACTACGGGGCGACGCTGTTCTCGCTGGTCGGCATCTCGACGCCGAACTTCTGGCTCGGGATCATGCTCATCCTGGTGTTGTCGGTGCAGTTCGACCTGTTCCCGACGAGCCGCCGACCGATCGGCTTCGTCGAGACGTTCGCGTTCCTCGTGACCTTCGAGAACGGAATCTCGGTCCCGATGGACGTCGGCGCCTTCCTCGACGGCCTCCGAACGTGGCTGTGGCACATCGCGCTGCCGGCGGTGACGCTCGGGACGTATTTCACCGCCCTCATCACCCGACTCACTCGGAGCGGGATGATAGAGGAACTCGGACAGCCGTACGTCCGGGCGGCGCGAGCGAAGGGGCTGCCGGAGTCGCTGATCCAGTACAAACACGCGCTACAGAACACGCTCATCCCGATCGTGACGGTTCTGGGACTCCAGTTGGGGACGCTGATCGGCGGCGCGGTGATCACCGAGTCCGTGTTCTCGTGGCCGGGGCTCGGGACGCTCGTCATCAACTCGATCAACGTCCGCGACTGGCCGCTGATACAGGGGTCGCTGATCGTGATCGGGACGGGGTTCGTGTTGATCAACATCTTCGTCGACGCGCTGTACGCGTATCTCAACCCGCGGGTGGCGCGCTGATGACGGACCGCCGTCGCTCGCGCCGTGAGACACAGGGGCTGCCCGGCGCGGTGTGGACAGCCGAGGTGATCCACCGGTGATCGCCCCCCGAACGCGCCGGAACCTCCGGAGCGAACTCTCTCGAAGCCTGCTCGCCAAACTCGGCATCGCAATCGTCGTCGTCATCATCGTGACCGCGCTCTTCGCGCCCCTGTTGGCGCCACACGACCCGGAAGACCAGAACCTCGATAACGCGAACATCCCGCCGATCGGGTTCACGGCGACGGAGAACCAAACGAGTACCGAGATGGTCGACGGTGAGGTGCAGATCGTCGAAGAAGAGGTCGTCGTCAACACCACGGCGGAACATCCGCTCGGGACCGATTCGCTCGGCCGCGACGTGCTCTCGCGAACGATGTTCGGGGCGCGCACGTCCCTGCTGGTCGGGCTGTTCGGCACCGCGATCGCCGTCGTCCTCGGCGTCACCGTCGGGATCACGGCCGGCTACTACGGCGGGCGGATCGACGACGCGCTGATGCGGTTTGCCGACGTCATGTTGGCGTTCCCGTCGCTCGTCCTCGCGATCGCGCTCATCGGGCTGTGGGGGCAGGCGTCGCTGCGGATCCCCGACCCGCTGGTCGCCACCGGTATCGCGCCCGAGACGATGCCGGGGGACATCGTGTTGCCGGGGACCGTGATCGTCGTCGTCGCGCTCGTCAACTGGGTGTGGTTCGCCCGCGTCGCGCGGGGCGAGGCGCTGTCGGTCCGCGATCAGGAGTACGTCAAGGCCGCGCGCTCGATGGGCGGCAGCGACCTCCACATCATCCTCAGACACGTGTTGCCGAACAGCCTGACGCCGATCTTAGTGCTCGCGACGATACAGATCGCCGCGATCATCCTCCTCGAGTCGGCGCTGTCGTTCCTCGGCTTCTCCGGGGCACAGCTCTCGTGGGGCTTCGACATCGCGCAGGGGCGGCAGTACCTCTCCTCGTCGTGGTGGATCGCGACCGTGCCCGGCCTCGCAATCGTCGCCGCCGTCGTCGGCATCAACCTGATCGGCGACTGGCTGCGCGACGCCCTCGATCCGGACATCGAGGGGCAGGGGGGTGCGCCGTGACCGACCTGCTTCGCGTCCGCGACCTCTCGACGCGCTTTTTCACCGAGGAGGGACAGATAAACGCGGTCGAGGGCGTCTCGTTCACCGTCGAGGCCGGCTCCGTCCTCGGCGTCGTCGGCGAGTCCGGCAGTGGGAAGTCCGTCACCGGGCTCTCGCTCATCGATCTGGTCGAGTCGCCGGGGGCGATCACGGGCGGCGAGATCTGGTACAACAACCCCGACCTCGCAGAGCGGGTCGCGGCCGACCAGCCGGCGGCAGTCGACGGCGACTTCGTCGACCTCCGGCGGCTCTCCGAGGCGGAGCGGCGGTCGCTCCGAGGGTCCGCCTTCAGCATGATCTTCCAAGACCCGATGAGCAGTTTCAACCCCGCGCTCACGGTCGGCGAGCAGATCGCCGAGGCGGCGGAGGTGCAGCGGCGAGCGAGCGCGAACCCGCGCTCGACGCGAGCGCGGACCCAAGGGTACGGGCTGGGACGCCTGCTCCTCGACAGCGTCCTCCCCGACCGCTCGTACACCACCGAGGAGAGCTGGGACCGCGCGGTCGAACTGCTCGAACGCGTCGGCATCCCGGACCCCGCCGAGCGCGCGGAGGAGTACCCACACCAATTCTCCGGCGGGATGTTACAGCGGGCGATGATCGCACAGGCGCTCGCGGGCGATCCGGACCTGCTCGTCGCCGACGAGCCGACGACGGCGCTGGACGTGACCATCCAGGCGCAGATCCTCGACCTGCTGGCCGACCTCCAAGAGACGCTGGATATGAGCGTCGTCCTCATCACCCACAACTTGGGCGTCATCGCCCGCGTCGCCGACCGAGTGAGCGTGATGTACGCCGGCGAGGTGGTCGAACGCGGGACGCTCGAAGACGTGTTCGACGACCCGGTCCACCCGTACACGAAGGGGTTGCTGGGGTCGGTGCCGGATATCGACCGGCCGGGCGACCGACTCGAACCCATCGCGGGCAACGTCCCGGACCTCGTCGACGCGAACATGCCCGACCGCTGTTACTTCGCCGACCGCTGTCCGAAGGCCATGACCGACTGTCTCACACGACCGCCGGAGTACGAGGTGGGCGACGGCCACCGGGCTCGCTGCGTCCTCGCCGAGCGCGACTACAGCGAGGCCGACGCGGTCCCCGAGGGGCGTCTCGCGAGGCCGGCAGACGCCGCGAGAGGCGCGAGCGACGACCCCACCCCGACCACGGAGGAAAGCGATGACTGACCCGCTCGTCACCGTCGACGGTCTCGAGAAGTACTACTACGAGAACGACACGCTGTTAGACCGGCTGACCGGCGCGGAGCCGGAGGCGGTGCGGGCGGTCGACGGCGTCTCCTTCGAGGTCCGCGAAGGCGAGACGCTCGGCGTCGTCGGCGAGTCCGGGTGCGGGAAGTCGACGCTCGCGGAGACGCTGATGCGGCTCCGCGAGCCGACGGGCGGGTCGGTGACGTTCGACGGCGACCCCGTGTTCGACCTCTCCGGCGCCGACATGGACGCGTTCAGGCGACGGGCGCAGGTGATGTTCCAGGACCCGTTCTCCAGTCTCGACCCGCGGATGACCGCCGGCGAGATAATCACGGAGCCGCTCGCGATCCACGGCGTGGGGACCGGGGACGAGCGCCGGCGGCGCGCCGAGTCGCTGCTCGAAGAGGTCGGCCTCTCCGCGGACCAGATCGATCGGTACCCCCACGAGTTCTCCGGCGGGCAGCGCCAGCGTATCGGCTTCGCCCGCGCGCTCGCCATCGATCCGGAGTTCATCGTCCTCGACGAGCCGGTCTCCGCGCTCGACGTGAGCGTGCAGGCGCAGGTGTTGAACCTGCTCGCGGACATGCAGGCGGAACGCGACCTGACGTACCTGTTCATCGCACACGACCTCTCCGTGGTCCGGCACATCTCCGACCGCGTCGCCGTCATGTACCTCGGGAAGGTCGTCGAGGTCGGACCCACGGAAGAGATATTCGAGGACCCGGATCACCCGTACACGAAGGCGCTCTTAGACTCCGTGCCGCGGGCGGAGACCGGCGAGCAGGACCGCACTATCGAGACGATACGCGGCGACGTGCCCTCGCCGCGGAACCCGCCCTCCGGGTGTTCGTTCCGGACGCGGTGCCCGGAACTGATCCAGCCGCCGGGGCTTTCGATACCGCAGGAGACGTTCCGCGAAATCGGCGAACTGCGCACGCGGATCGAGAACGGCGACATCGACGTCGCCCTTCGGTGGGAACAGGTCGGCGACCCGACCCGCGAGGACCGGGCGGCGTTCGCCGACTCGATTTATACGGAAGCGTTCGACACGGCGCTGCCCGACGCAGACGAGGCGACGGTCCGCGAAGCGATTCGGGCGCTCGCCGAGGGAGAGCGCGAGCCCGCGGCGGCGACGCTGCGGGAGCGCTACCAGTCGCCGTGCGAGGCGGTCGAGCCCGCGTTGCCGGCGGGCGACCACCCCGCGGCGTGCCTGCTGGGCGAACAGCCGGACGACGTGGACGCGGCGCGCGAAGAATGGGAAGCCGACCGCGACGCGCCGGGCGTGGATTTATAAGCGAAGCGTCGGCCCCGACGCGTTAGACGACGGTCCCGACGACCGGCGCAACGACCATCATCCCGGCACCGAAGCCGCCGACGCGCGCCATCGCGCGCCGAGAGCGGCGTTCGGTCCAGCCGGACCCGACGTCGAGATGTTCCTGTGCGGCCTCGATCGCTTCCCCGGACGCGACGGACCCGGCCCACCCGAGGAGCGCGAAGCCGAACCAGAAGCCGCCGAACGCGAACGCCAGCTCCGCGGCCGCGAGCGGGGCGTACCCCGCGCCGGCGACGAGCCCGCCGACGAGGAGCGGCGTTGCGAGCGCGCCGACGACGGCGCCGCCGACGACGAGGCGCCCGCGCTCACGGACGGCCAGCGCCAGCGACACGGGTTAGTCGACCGCTTCCCGCATCCGGGGGTCGAGCGCGTCTCGCATCCCGTCCCCGAGCAGGTTGAACCCGAGGACGGTCAACGCGAGGAACAGGCCGGGGAAGAACGACCACCACCAGACGCCGGTGAGGAGGCCCTGATTCACGCCGTTCGAGAGCATGAGCCCCCACGAGGGCGTCCCGGCCGACGCGCCGAATCCGAGGAACGACAGCGCCGCCAGGTCGATGATCGCGAGCCCGAAGTTCAGCGTCGATTGGACGGTGATCGGCGCGAGACAGTTCGGCAGCACGTGCCGAACCAGCACTCGCGGGTCGGTGGCGCCGAGCGCGACCGTCGCGTCGATGTATTCGTTTTCTAACACCGTGAGCGCCGCTCCGCGGACGACGCGGGCGAACCGGGGCGTGTACACGAGCGTCAGCGCCGCGACCGCACGCCACAGGCCGAGTTCGTCCGGGAAGATGGACACGAGCGCGAGCGCCAAGAGCAGCGAGGGGAACGCCAACAGCACGTCCATCGTCCGCATGATCACGTTGTCGGTGATGTCGCCGTAGTAGGCGGCGATAATGCCGAGACCGACCCCTAACACGGTCGAGGCGCCGACGGTCACCGTTCCGAACAGCATCGCGTACCACGCGCCGTATCCGACGCGCGGGAGCAGGTCACGGGCCTGCCCGTCGGTCCCGAACGGGTACTCCAGGGTCGGTGCGGCGCGGTTCGGGTTCGTCCCGAGCTGCGACCGAGAGATGACCTCGAGATCGAGCGTCAGGCGGGCGTACACCGCGATCACGATCATCGCGACGATGATCGCGATCCCGGTCAGCGCGAGGCGATTCGACAGTAGCTGAGAGAGGAACGGCGAGGCGCGAACGCGGTCGACGATCCCGCGACTCGTCGTCTCTCCCTCGCCGTCTCTGAGTGTTTCCGTGCTCATTGTTGGATCCTCGGATCGAGGTACGAGTAGGTGATGTCGACGACGAGGTTCACGAGGGTAAACAGGAACGCGAACGTGAGGACGGTCCCCTGCACGATCGGGTAGTCACCGACCTCGATCGCCTCGACGAGGAGCGTCCCGATCCCGCCGATCGCGAACACGGTCTCGGTCAGCACGGCGCCGCCGAGCAGCCCGCCGAACTGGATCCCGATGATCGTAACGACGGGGATCAACGCGTTGCGGAACCCGTGTTTCAGGACGGTGATTTTCGCCCCTTGCCCCTTCGCGCGGGCGGTTCGCATGTAGTCTTGCCTGACGACCTCCAGCATCGACGAGCGCATCATCCGCGAGATGAGCGCCATCGAGTAGACGCCGATGACGATCGACGGCAGGAACATGTGTCTGACCGCCGACCGAAACATCTCCCAGTTGCCGGCGATCAGCGTGTCGATAGTCACCATCCCGGTCACGCTGATCTCGGCGACGTTGTACACCGACGAGATCCGGCCGCTGGTCGGAAGGACGCCGAGGACCTGCGCGAAGAGCAGGATCAGCAGCGGCCCGCTCCAGAAGATCGGGACGCTGATGCCGGCGAGCGCGCCGACGCGGGTGGCGTGGTCGGTGAAGGTGTCCTGTTTGACCGCGCTCAGAACGCCGAGCGGGATGCCGAACAGGATACCGAACAGCTGCCCGTACAGCGCCAGTTCGAGCGTGACGGGGAGCGTGTTCGAGAGCACTTCCCGGACGGTCGTGTTCCGGTTGATGATGTACGACTCCCCGAAGTCGAATCGAACGACGTTCCCGAGGAAGTCGACGTACTGGACCCATATCGGGTCGTTGAGTCCGAGGTCGGACCGGATGCGCTCGACGAACTCCTGGCTCGCGCGCTCCCCGGCGATGGTGAGCGCCGGGTCTCCCGGCGAGAGGTGGAGCACGGAGAACACCAGCGTCGCCACTCCGATCAGGACCGGGACGAGCAACAACAGCCGTTTGAGGACGAATCGCTTTGGAAACATCGAGGGTGACTGAAGTGACCGACTACTCCAGCGAGACCAGGTTCAGGTACGGACCGCTGATGGCGGAGACCTGGAACCCGTTGACCCGGCTAGCGACACCCCGAAGCTCTTCGGCGTAGTCCAGGTACACCCACGGCGCCTCGTCGTGAGCGACCTGCATCGCTTCGTTGTACAGCTCCGCGCGCTCGCTCTCCGCGGTCGTCTGCTGGCCCTCTTCGACGAGGTCCATGTACTCCTGGTTCGCCCACGCCGAGCGGTTACTCGTGTTGTACCCCTCGGTGTCGAAGCTGACCCAGTCCTGTCCCTCGGTGAGCTCGCTGTCGTCGACCTGCGGGTGAAGCAGCACGTACGCGAAGTTGTCCGGGTCGGCGTTGTCGGTGTACCAGCCGAGGAAACACGCGTCGTGACGACCCTGCGCGGTGTACTCGAGGAACGGCGAGAACGACTGCTGGTTGATTTCGACTTCGATGCCGACCTCGCCGAGGTTGGACGCGACCGTCTCGGCCGTCTGGATCGGCGAGGGGTTGTAGCCGCGGGGGTTCTGGAACGTCGCCAGCTCGAAGGAGAAGCCGTCCCCGTAGCCCGCCTCCTCAAGCAGGCTCTGTGCCTTCTCAAGATCGTACGGGTACGGGTCGATGTCGTCGTTGTGGCCCAGCACGTTCGGCGGGAGCGGCTGGCTGGCCTGCGTCGCGAATCCGGAGTAGATCTGGTTGACGATCGCTTCCGTGTTGATCGCGTGGCTGACGGCCTGGCGGACGCGACGGTCCTGGAACGGCTCGACCGCCGCGATGTTGAACGCCATGTAGCCGATGTTGATCCCCTCGGTGCGGACGAGCTCGACGCCGTCGGCGCCATCGACCTGCTGGGACGACTGCGCGCCGATCCCGTCGATGATGTCGAGTTCGCCGCTCGCGAGCGACTGCGCCCGCGTGGAGTTCTCGCCGACCGTGACGAACACGGCCTCGTCGATCTCCGGGCCCTCGCCCCAGTAGTCGTCGTACGCGGAGAGACGGACCTGCTCGTTGGTGTCGTCGAGCGTGTCGAGCTGGAACGGTCCGGTTCCGATCGCATTCTCGGAGAGGTCAGTGCCGTACTCCTCGATGGCGGCCTCGGAGTGGACCGCGGCCGCGAACATCGCCAGGTTGCGCAGGAACGGCGCGTACGTCTGCGTGAGCTGGATCGTCAGTTCGTAGTCGCCCTCCGTCTGGATCTCGTCGATCCAGCTGCCGAGCGTGAACGGACCGTACGCGGAGACGTAGTCGTCGCCGCCGTAGTACTCGTACTCCGAGTCGACGAAGCGGCGGTACGTCGCCACGAAGTCCTGCGCGGTGAACTCCTCGCCGTTGTGGAAGGTGACGCCCTCCTTCAGCGTGAGCGTCGCCGTCTGGCCGTCGAGCGAGTAGTCGGAGGCGAGCCCGTCCGTGAGCGTCGACGCGCCCGGCTCGAAGTTGATCAGCGTGTCGTAGATCTGCTCGGTCACCTTCGCGACCTCACCGCTCGTACTGTTCTGGAAGTCCAGCGTCGGCGAGTGGCTCCCCCGGCCGTACCGGAGCAGGGTGGTCTCGCTGCCGTCGGAGCCGTCAGACCCGTCCGAACCGTCCGAGCCATCGGACCCGTCCGAACCGTCAGACCCGTCCGAACCGTCGCCGCCGTTGCCGGAACAGCCGGCGAGGCCGACCGTCACTGCGGCGCCACCGGCAGCGCCAAGGAATTTTCTCCGCGAAACGTTTGTGTCTCGGGATGACATGGGTGTATCCTATAGAGTATATAGTATAAACCTACCGAACGGACAGTCGAAACTGCTCTGATAACTGTAATGTCGAATAACGCGAACTCGATCTGCGGATGTCGGTTACGGCCGGGCCACGAAGTCGCTTCGGGTGCCGCTTTTTATGCCCTGTGCGCCGGACGAGGAGTGATCAAAAGGACCCTGCCGATCGGATTCATACGGGATTGTGACACGTTCTCGCGGCACCCGTGAGCCCCCAAATATCAGAGCGTCGGAACTTAGTCCACGAGGTGACACGCGGCCGGGTGGTCGTCGTCGGGCAGCGTGGGCTCTTCGCGCTCGCAGACGCTCGTGAACGTCTCGGCGAGGACGCTCGCGGCCTCCTCCCACTCGTCGTCGAGGACGAGTCGGATGGCGCGGTCGACGACCTCGCCGGCGCGTCCGTCCGGGTTTCGGTCGAACTGCGCGTCACGGACGGCCTCAACCGCGGCGCGGGAGGCCCCGTCGCCAGTCGCAGCGGTCGCCGTGCCACCGTCGGCCGCGACCTGCCCGGCGTCCGTCCCGTCGAGGATGGTCTCGACGTCGATCCCCTCGCGCTCGACGCGCTGGCGGAAGTCCATGACCTCCCGGTACGTCTCCTGTTCGATGTCGAGGTCGTCCGGCGGGATGACCGAGGGGCACCTGGTGCGGAAGTGACACCCCGAGGGCGGGTCGATCGGCGAGGGGACATCGCCTTCGAGGATGATTCGGTCGTCGGTGCTCGCGGTCGGGTCCGGTTCGGGAATCGCCGAGAGCAACGCCTGCGTGTACGGGTGTCGCGGGTCGGCGAAGAGTTCGTCCGTGGTCGCCACCTCGACGATTTCGCCGAGGTACATGACGGCGACGCGGTCGGAGATGTGCCGGACCACGGAGAGGTCGTGCGCGATGAACAGGTACGTCAGGTCGAACCGGTCTTGCAGGTCCTCCATCAGGTTGAGGATCTGCGCCTGTACGCTCACGTCGAGCGCGGAGACCGGCTCGTCGGCGACGATGAACTCCGGATCGACCGCGAGCGCCCGCGCGATGCCGACGCGTTGGCGCTGGCCGCCGGACATCTCGTGTGGATAGCGGTCGTACTGACCGACTTCGAGGCCGACCGCCTCCAGCAGTTGGCGGACGCGGCGCCGGCGCCTGAGCCGGTCGGTGTCGCCCGCGGAGACCGTCACGGAGACCCGCTCCACGTCGCCCGCGTCGGTGCGTTCGACGGTCCCCTCGACGCCGAGGTGTTCGCGCACGTCCACGTCGACCTCGCCGTCAGCGACCGTCACGTCGACGTGGGCGGTCGCCACGCCGCTTCCGGACCCGACGACCGCGTCGATCTCGTCGCCGACGGTCACGTCGACGCGACTGCGGTCGATCCCCGAGACGGTGACCTCTGCCTCGGTCGTCACCGCCGGGTCGCTCTCGGGCAGGTCGTGGATCGACAGCGGCTCCCGGATCGTCTGGCCGACCGTCTGCCGGGGGTCGAGCGACGAGAGCGGGTCCTGGAAGATCATCTGGAGGTTCTTCCGCTGTTCGCGCAGCGCCGACCCGTCGAGGTCGGTGAGGTCGGTCCCGGCGAAGACGACCCGGCCGTCCGTCGGCTCGGTGAGGTGCAACAGCGCTCGACCGGCGGTCGACTTGCCACACCCGGACTCGCCGACGAGCCCCAGCGTCTCGCCGCGGTTGATCGTGAAGTCGATGCCGTCGACGGCCTTCACGCTGCGGTCGTCGGCCCCGAGGACGCGGTCGAGGACGCCGTCGGTCTGGTCGTAGTACTTCTGTAAGCCGTCGATCTCGACGAGCGGATCGCCGATGGACCGGTCGCGGCCGGGCGCGACGGTGTCGTCGCCGTACTCGTCTTTGTCGAACGACTCCATGATGCATTTCGAGCGGTGGTCGACGTCTTGGGGGCCGTGTTGGAGGTACGGGATCTCGCCGCTCGTACACTCGTCGGTCGCCCACGGACACCGCGCCGCGAAGTGGCAGCCGGCGGGCATATCGATGAGGTCGGGGACGTTCCCCTCGATCGGAGTGAGGCGGTCCTTCTCCTCGCTCGGGAGCGACTCCAAGAGCGTGTACGTGTACGGGTGCGACGGGTTCCCGAATATCTCCTCGACCGGCCCCTCCTCGACGATCTCGCCGGCGTACATCACCGCGACGCGGTCGCACGTCTCGGCCACCACGCCGAGGTCGTGGGTGATCATCAGCACCGACATCCCCAGGTCGCTCTGGAGGTCGTCGATCAGGTCGAGGATCTGCGCCTGGATCGTCACGTCCAGCGCCGTCGTCGGCTCGTCGGCGACGAGCAGCCCCGGCTGACAGGCCAACGCGATCGCGATGAGCACCCGCTGGCGCATGCCGCCGGAGAACTCGTGCGGGTACTCGTCGACCCGCGAGCCGGGCTCCGGAATCCCGACTTCCTCAAGCACGTCGATGGTCTCCTGTCGGACCTCCTCGTCCATGTCGCGGCTGATCTTCGGGAGGATCTCGCGGACGGCGTTGAACCACGAGTCCTTGCGACGCCCGCCGTACTGGTGGAGTCTGAGGCTCTCGGCGACCTGATCGCCGACGGTCACCGAGGGGTTGAGCGAGGTCATCGGGTCCTGGAAGATCATGCTCACTTCGCGGCCCCGAACGAACCGGAGCGCCTCCTCCGGCGCGGCGGTGAGGTCGATCGTGTCGCCGTCGACGAAGCGGGACGTGTCGTAGCGCTCGCGGAGTTCGTCGGCGAGGCGGGCGTCCGTGAGTTCGACGGACCCACCCGCAATTTCGCCGGGGTCGTCGACGAGCCCCATCGTCGACAGGGCGGTGACGCTTTTCCCGGAGCCGGACTCGCCGACGAGCCCGACGGTCTCGCCTTCGCGGATCTCCAGGTCAACGCCGTCGACGGCCTTCACCTGTCCCCGCTCCGTCGAGAACTGTGTTCTGAGGTCAGAGAGCGAAAGTAGAGGCGGCATGGGCCGTCATTCCGACCGTCTATCCATATACCTTTGGCTTGCGAGGGCGGCCGGGTCGAGCAAAGGGGAGCGAAGGTTTACCCGCCGCCGGCCGCCTACGGCGTGCATGGACGTCGAAGAGCATCCACTCGCCGACGACGACGACGCGTGGACGACCGTTATCGAAGAGTGTCGCGCGACCGCAGCGGAGTACCGCGAGCGCGGATGGACGGCGTTCGCGCCGGTCCCCGGCGACGTGGTTCCCGTCCCCGCGCCCGGCGACTCGACCGACGAGGAGGTCGGCCTCGACGTGTTGGTGTCGGGCGAGGAGTTCGAGCGGCTCACGGAGCTGGTCGAAGCAGACGGGTTCGACGAGTTCGAGGCGTTTCGGGCGCACGAAAACGGGATCGTCTATCTCACGCTGGTGTTCCGGTCGACGGCGACCGACACCGCGCTCTGTCTCCCGCTGTACTACCGGGTCACCGAGGCGGACCGGATGCTCAGCCGCGTTCGGGCCGGCGACGTGATGACGACGTACGTCCACCCGCTGTCCGGGGACGAGCGGATCGAGTTCGACCACGAAGACCCGGTTCCGCTGTTCCCCCCGCAGGACACCGGCGACGCCTAACTGCGCCGCTTTTACCGCGCTCTCGCGGTCACCGCTCGCGCACGACGACGAACTCGGCGAGGTCGCGGAGGTACTCGATCGCCTCCGTCTCCGGGGGGTCGGCCTCCTCCAGCGCGGCTAAGGCGAGGTCTGACTGCTCGCGGGCGCGCTCGTCTATCTCGTCGGGCGTGAGCGAGGTGACCTGCACCACCGAGGGGCGATCCATCTCCGCGTCCTGGCCGGTCGGCTTCCCGAGGTCGTCGGCGTCGGCGGTCGCGTCCAAGACGTCGTCGCGCATCTGGAAGGCGACGCCGACGCGCTCGGCGTACTCCCCGAAGGCGTCGACGGCGTGCGGGTCGGCGCCGCCGGCGATCGCGCCGAGTTCGGCGGCGGCCCGGAACAGGGCGCCGGTCTTCCGCCGCGCGAGTTCCATGTACTCGGCTTCGGTCGTCGGGCGGGCGGCGAGCTCCGTGGCCTCGCCCTCGCCGAGTTCGACCATCGCCTCGGCGACGGTCCGCATCGCGCGCGGCTCGGTCGAAAAGAGCGCGAACGCCTCGCCGAGGAGGCCGTCGCTGGCGATGATAGCCGGGCCGTAGCCGTACTCGGACCACGCAGAGGGCGTGCCGCGTCGCACCTCGGAGCGGTCGATGATATCGTCGATCACGAGCGACGCGTTGTGGACGAACTCGATCCCGGCCGCGAAGTCGACGGCCGAATCGGGGTCGCCGTCGAACGCCTCGCAGGCGAGGATCGTCACGGCGGGGCGGACGCGCTTGCCGCCGGCGAGAACGACGTGGCCGACCTCATCGGACAGCTCGTCGGGCTCGATCTCGTCGATAACGGACTCCAGCCGTCCTTCGACCAGTGCGACCCGGCGCTCCAGGTACTCCATCTATCGTCCGGAGGGGCCGGTCGCGCAAAGGCCTAACGGAACGCCGGGGACGACTCAGCGGAACTGGATGCCGAGGTCGTGGAGCCCGTCGTTGTTCTGGGCGACGTTTATCAGGAGCGGCGTCAGCCCCTCGATCTCGGGCGCGTTGGCGAGGCCGCCGGCGTCGAGGGCGCGTAACCCCTCTATCCCCTCGGCCACGTCGACGACGGTCCGCTTCGCGTCCGCGTCGTCGCCGATCACGAGCGTGTCGATCCCGAGGTCGGCGTCGAGGTTCGCGAGCCGGGCCGCCGCGAGGTTGTGGAACGCGCCGACGACGGCGACGCCCTCCGGCGCGGCGTCCGCGACGATCCGCGTCACGGAGCCCGCGCCGGGCTTGTGGTAGTGGAACCCCTCCTCGTCGCGTTTCATCCCGGTCGCCGGCGAGACGAGCACGTCGCCGGGGTCGAGCGCGTCGGCGACCGCCTCGACCGTGTCACCGACGTGATACGGCGGGACCGCTAACACGACGATCCGGGCCTCGGCGGCGGCAGCGTCGTTCGCGGCGCCGATCACCTCGGCGTCGAGGCCGCGGCTCTCCAGTTCCGTGGTGTACTCTTCCGCTTTGTTCTCGGCCTTCTCCGCGTCGCGTGACCCGATCGAGACGTGGTGGGGCGTGTCGGCCGCCAGCCGGAGGGCCAGCCCCTCGCCGATGTCGCCGGTGCCGCCGAGTATCGCTATCTTCATACGTTCAGTCCGGTCGCTCGCGTCTTAGGGGTTGCGTGACCGGCCGTCCTCGCCGCCGTGCGAGTCGGGTTCGTGCCTCGCCGCTGTGCGGGTCGGATTCATATGCGTCGGTCGCCTACCGAACCCATGACAGACGCCCCGTCGCTCGCGCTCCGGTACGTCGCCTGCGACGCCTGCGAGACGGTGTTCGCGCTCCCCGACGCCCCCGGAGATGCGGACGCCTGCGGTCGGTGTGGCGCCGCCGCGCTCCGAGAGATTCGAGGGATCCACGGACCGGACGCGTACTTCACGTCTTAAAAAGGACGGCTCGTCGAGAGAGACACCGGAGGGAGGGGCAACCGCCTACGGGAGCGTACGGACCGATCGGCTCACCGCAGGTCGTCCATCGTCAGCTCCCCGTCGGCGACGGCGCGCAGCTGCTCGTCGGAGAGTTGGTCGATGACGAACTGCGGCATTCCGTCCGGAAGCCCCGCCGGAACCGACCGATCGCCGCGTCGGGGGGTCGAGACCCGCCCGCCGTCGGTGCGGGACACCGCGGTCGAGTCGGCCTCGTTCCGATCGGTCGTCGTCAGCCGGCGCACGGTCCGTTCGACCGATTCGACCGCATCTGACTGTCGATCGCTCGCGGCCGCGAGCGCCTGCATCTCGTCGGTGATGCGGTTCGACTGCGCGACCACGTCGTCGATCGTGGCGGCGATCTCTTCGGCCGCGGCGGCCTGCTCGTCGGTCACGTCCGACACCTCGTCGATGCCGTTCGCCGTCTCCGTCACCGCCTCGGCGATGGCGGACAGGCTCTCCGTGGCGTCTTCGACGCGCTCGCTCCCCTCGTCGACCCGCTGGGTCGTCTCCGAGAGGCTCTCGACGGTGTCGTCGGTGTCGGTGCGGATCCCGCCGACCATCTCCTCGATGTCGCTCGCGTGCTGTTGAGACTCCTCCGCGAGGGATTTGATCTCGTCGGCGACGACCCCGAAGCCGGCGCCGGCGTCGCCCGCCCGCGCGGCCTCGATCGACGCGTTCAACGCGAGCAGGTTCGTCTGGTCGGCGATCCCGTTGATCGCGTCGACGAACTCGTCTATCTCCTCGACGCGGTCCTGGAGCGCCTCCACGTCCTCCGCCACCTCGTCGACGGCGTCGCCGATGTCGTCCATGGCGGCCGCGGCGTCGTCGGCTGCCTCGCGGCCGTCGTCGGCCATCGACTCCGCCCGACTGCTCGTGCGCTCCACCTCGTCCGCGGTCGACGCCACCTCCTCGACGGTCGCGGAGAGGTTCGCCACCTCCGAGGATATCTCCTCGACGCGCTGTGACTGGTCTTCGGACGCCTCGCCGACCTCGCCGGCGCTGTCGGCGACGTGAGTGGCCGACTCTCGCAGGTCGGCGATCGGCTCGCGGACCTCGTCTTCCACCTCGGCCATCAGGCGGTTGTTCCGCTCGACTTCCGCGGAGAGCTTCTCGCTGTACGAGTTGATGTACGTGTCCGTGACGACCTGCATGTCGAGGTTGATGATCCGGAGGATAGAGAGCAGGTCCTCGACCGCGTCGTCGACCTCCGCTTCGACCGCCGCCTCGACCGCGTCGTCGACTCCCTCGCCGACGCCCTCGTCGGCCAGCCGATCCGTGAGCGAGTCGGTGAGTCTGTCGCCGATGATCGGGAGGATGAGGTCGTAGTAGACGCCGTACTGGCCGAGGTAGTGTTTCATCGGCATCTCCAGCATGTCGTGGATCTTCCCGATCCGCGCCCGGTCCTCGAAGTACGCCGACCCGTAGTCGCCGTCGGCGAGCGTCACGAGGTACGCCGACTGCGTCCGTTTGAGCTGTTCGAGCCCCTTCTCCGACCGGCTTATCACGTCGACGGTCTGCTGGTGGGCGGTCAGGTTCTCGTAGAAGTCGTCCGCGATCTGCTCTGCGTTCTCCGCGAACGCGTCTTCGTACCGAGCCAGTCGCCGCTCGTCTTCCTCGTCGAAGCCGATGAACTCCTTTCGCCACTGGATCTCCTCGGCGTCGAGTCCGATATCGTCGACCAGTCCGTCGACGTCGAGCTGGTCGTTCAGCCCGCCCTTCCCGAAGTCCTCGTGCCCGTACTCTCCCGATGTAGCCATGCTGGGGGCTCACCGGCTATCGTATAAAAGCGATAGCACCAATATCTCACGCGTGATATTGGCCTGTGCGCCCGCTCGGAGACTATTCGCGGTCGTCGACGCCCCGGACGCGCCGAGCGTGTCCCGGACGCGCCGAGTCGTTGACCCACACGCGACGAGCGTGTCCCGGACGCGACACGGACGGGTCGCCGCGTAGGCTGCGGGGTCGTTTAAATAGGTTACCGGTGATCTAGCGTCTCGTTTATGATCGTCGG
>Ga0209946_1000021_pt1 | contig 61372 bp, 69 predicted proteins | sample SalPon2_A_H2O_MG_FD_185704 | JGI IMG/M metagenome (GOLD analysis project Ga0209946, IMG submission 185704) | Salt pond water microbial communities from South San Francisco under conditions of wetland restoration - Salt Pond MetaG R2_A_H2O_MG... | ecosystem: Environmental > Aquatic > Non-marine... | reverse complement strand
CCTCGATGTCGGTTCCCTCCATCCTGCCCGTGCAGAAGCGGGCAAGGGTGAGGTTGTTCGCCTATTAAAGGAGGTCGTGAGCTGGGTTTAGACCGTCGTGAGACAGGTCGGCTGCTATCTACTGGGGGTGTTTCGGAGCCTGACGGGAACGTTCGTATAGTACGAGAGGAACTACGAATGGTGACCACTGGTGTACCGGTTGTCCGAGAGGGCACTGCCGGGCAGCTACGTCACACGGGGTAAGAGCTGAACGCATCTAAGCTCGAAACCCACCTGGAAAAGAGGCTCCGCTGAGGTCGCTCGTAGAAGACGAGATCGATAGACTTGGGGTGTACGCACCGAGGCAACGAGGTGTTCAGCCCGCGAGTACTAATGACCGAAGCCACTCAATCATCGCACTGAGACCCGTGAACGGGTCCAGGCGTTTACTGGATTGCACGCACACATTTGGTTAGCTACCCACCGACGATGGTCTTCATCGTGGTTCGATTCCACGAGTCGGCATTAAGGCGGCCATAGCGGCGGGGTCACTCCCGTACCCATCCCGAACACGGAAGATAAGCCCGCCAGCGTTCCGGCGAGTACTGGAGTACGCGAGTCTCTGGGAAATCCGGTTCGCCGCCTGCCATTCATCCAAAGCCCACCAGCACTGTGCTGGTGGGCTTTTTTCATTTATTGTGTGGCGATGCCACACACCTACGCGGCGAGCCGCCGGCTTGCCGGACCGCTATACTTAACCACGGCAGTACGCTACGATCATCTGCGCCAAGGTGGCAGAGTGGCCTTACGCGGTCGCCTGCAGAGCGACTACACGCCGGTTCGAATCCGGCCCTTGGCTCTCACACGATACCCTAAAGCCCAAGACAACATTGTCTTGACACGTCCCTCTTTTCCCATCGGAATATCAGGAATACGACAATCCTATTCGAGTGGGTTGTCCAGCCGGATTCGCTCGTGTTGTCGTATCTTGACTGAGAAAGTCACCGTCATCGCCGCTCTTCGAGAGCGTTGAGCGCACGTCGGAACTGCTCCTCGTTGATCCGCGGTTCGGACATCGCCTGTGCTTCGAGTGCGCCTGCGTATTGTTCGAATTCGCCCTCGCTTGGGTCGACCGCGAGCACGCAGTCGACGTACCCATCGAGCGCAGACTGTAAGTCCTTGGCGTAGTGATCGTATGCGGCGTCGATGCGGCCGTGGTTGTCGTCGATTCCCTCGAACAGCGCACGGTAGACGGTCACAGCCGCCCAGTAGCGCTCGCGCTCACGGTACTGCTCGGCTGATTCGAAGAAGTGAGAAAAGTCAATGGCTCCCGTGACGACTGGATAGTCCTCGGTGTGCTGGTCGAACAACTCCTCGATCCTCTCGCGGTACGCTTCAACCGACTTGTGGTCGTCGCCGAACCGTGCGAGAAACTGCTCACGCAGGTCCGAGTTTTCGGCAAGTGTATCGCGCACGAACGCGCGTAGGTCGCCGGACGAGACATCTTGAATAACCCTTTCGACGTGTTCGCTCTCGTCTTGGGGCGGATTAGCGACAACGTCCAGTAGCACCGCGACGACGTGCTTGCACTCGCCCGTTCCTTGGTAAGGACACGTACACCGCGCATCGACGGTGTTCTCGCCCAGTTCGACGGTCACGTCGTACAGACTCGATCCCCGAACCGCAGCTGTGACCACGTCGCCAAACCGTTCGATTCGCTGAATGCGTCCTTCATCCCGGTAGTTCCGCCCGCGCTCGAACACCGTGTCGGTACAGGTCTCCCGGATGTTCACGTTCTCGGGGTCCATGATTGTAGAACGCTTCTTTAACCCGTTTTACCAGTCTGCAGCCCTATTTGTCTAGTAGTTCGGTGACGCTCTCAACGGGGGCGTAGTAGCCGCGTTCGTCCCGCCAAACCTCCAGGCATTCGTCCGCAGTTTCGCTGTCGATACGCTCGCGTTTGATGCCGAGGACGAGGAGGCCTATCGATCCAGTGACTGGAACATCCAGTTCTGTCGAAAGACGGCGTGCTGCGAGGTCATCGGTGGCGATAGTCCCATTGTGTTCAACGGCTCCCTGCAACGCTTCTGTTTCTCCTGGATCAAGTCGCTCATGGAGGCTCACCCTTCCTATTTCGGGTGGAACGTCACTGACTGCCAGTCCGTTGTCGAACGCCTCGACGGCGCTGGTCAGATACTCGTGACCGTGTCTGAATCCCCGTTCAATCTCGTCACGGACTGCGGGTACTACAATCGGAGCTTCGAGTAGGTGAACGAGAAATTCGACCGAGGTCGTGCTGGCGAAATTACTGATGACAGTTGCGTCGAGGAAAACCGGTTGCGGGTAGCCGTCCGGCATCTATTCGTCGAGGTCGAGTGCAACGTCGATCTCGCGCTGTAACTGGTCGTCAGTTCGTGGCCCGTAGAGCGACGTGAAGCCAGCGTCTTCCAGCACTTCTTCGAACTCCCACCGGGACAGTCCGGCCGCTTCGGCAGCACGTCCGAGCGAGAGGTCGCCGAGAACGTACCGACCCACCGCGGTCGCAAGTTCGTCGGAGGACTCGCTACTGGAAGAGGTCATCGTACGTAGTTATCGGATCCACGGAGCTAATAATCTATCGTGGGACGGGGCACTCGTCGACTCACCGGGTTGCCATCCACATAGTAATCTAGGACAAAAATATTGATTCATCCGCTATCTGGGGCGATCTGACGATAATTCACTTGATGTGATTGTTTATTATAGTTAAAATACTGGCTTAATTCGGGCCCTTGACTTTCACCCTTTTCGCTGATGTCCAACGCGACCAGCTACGGCCACAATCGCGCTTCACGTCGGTAAGTGACAACGCTGGGACCGACGGGTCAAAGCGTGTGCCGCCCGCAGCGATCGTATGCAACTCGACTTCCTCGGCGGCGCGCGGGAGGTCGGTCGGAGCGCCGTGCTCGTCGATGAGACGCTATTGCTTGATTACGGAGCGAAGCCGACGACTCCACCGTCGTGGCCGCTCAACTGCGACCCAGAAGCGGTCGTCGTCTCGCACGGACACCTCGACCACGTCGGCGGTGTACCGGCGCTGCTCTCCGGGGAGGACCCCCCGTCGGTCCACTGGACACCGCCGACGCACGAACTGGCACGACTGCTCGCACGTGATACGCTCAAACTCCACGGCGGGACGCCGCGGTGTCCATTTACCGAGAACGACGCTGCGCGACTCGGTGAGTGTTCGGTCGAGCACGGCTACACGGAATCATTCACCGTTGCAGGGTACGAGATTACCTTCTACAACGCGGGCCATATCCCTGGGAGTGCACACGTCCTCGTCGACGACGGCGAGACACGACTCCTGTACACGGCTGATTTCCACACGGACGACCAGCGACTCGTCTCTGGGACCACTGCACGCCCAGACGCCGACGCGGTGATTTGTGAATCGACGTACTCCGACGTGGACCACGACCCGCGTGCATCCGTCGAACGACAGTTCGCCCAGTCGCTTAGTGAGACAACGGTCCGCGGTGGTACGGTCGTCGTCCCGGCGTTCGCTATCGGTCGAACACAGGAAGTGCTGCTCGTGTGTAACGCACACGAGCTCGATGCCTACGTCGACGGGATGGGTGTCGAGGTGCTGGAGATGCTCACTCGTCATCCGGCGTACGTCCGAGACGTAGACGCGCTTCGCGGTGCGCGAACCAACGCCCGAGTGGTGACAGGCCGTGACGGACAGCGCCGCCGTATCGCGGACGAACAGACGGTTATCGTCACGACCAGCGGGATGCTCAACGGTGGGCCGGCGATGACGTACGTGCCCGCAGTCGCGGACTCACCGCTGAACCTGGTCGCGTTCTCGGGGTATCAGGTCGAGGGAACGCCCGGTCGTGAGCTGTTAGAACGGGGGAGTGCCCACATCGACGGGCGACAGCTCCGTGCGTCTGCCCGACGGGAGTTCTTCGACTTCTCGGCACACGCCGACTACGACGGGCTTCGCTCGTTCCTCTCAAGCTACGAGGGTAGCACTGTCCTCGTGAATCACGGCGACCGGTGTGTGGCCTTCGCGGAGGAACTGCGCGGTGACGGTTACGACGCGCGCGCGCCTGACCTCGGCGCGACGATACGGGTGAAGTAACCTACTGCTGTGCGTCTTCGACGGCGTCGGCCTCGGATTCGAGGGCCGCAGCGAGGGTGCGCGCCTGTTCGGGGTTGAGCCGGAGGCGGTCGGCGTGGGTGTCGAGCGTCTCCAGCGTGGTGTTGTCGAGTTCGAGTGCGAACTCCACGTGGTCGGGGTTCCTCCGGGGTGAGGTGACGTTCACCGTGGCGTACGCTTCTTCCTCGAAGTTGTGGCCCTCGGCTTCGGCGTCCACGAGATCGAGCGTGGTGTACGCGTTGACGCGCATGATTCGGTCTGCCATACGCTCCGTTGGTGGGTGTCGGGCGTAAGCGTGGCGTCTCTCAGTATCGTCTTTGCGGCTCCGTTGGTGAATCACGCGCCGGCTCCGGCATCGACTCCGTGACAGACCTGATTGCTTGGCCCGGGGACGGCACCGCGACTGGCGGCGGCTCAGGCCACTGTCTTGCTTGCTCGTATGGACGCCGTCAAGCAGCCGTTGACAGCGTCGCGACTGTGGAAGTGGCAAACGAGAGCGAAGAGAACGTCGGAGAGGGTCCTCAGTCGTCCGAGGGCAGCGGTTCGCCCTGTCCGTTCGTCGGAGCGGGGCTGGAGCCCATGTCGTCGTCTTCGGCGTACGGGTACCACGTCATCTTCGTGTTGTGCATGTACGGGTCCGTGTAGCTCGTCTCTTCAGGCTCGACGAGTCCGTTCAGTGCCTCCTCGTCGTGGCGTGCGATGAACGCGCGGAAGCTCTCGCCGTCCTCGCGGGCCTCCGCGAAGAACTCGACGAGGTTCCGGATGTAGCCCGGCACCTCGTCTGCGGCGACGCGCATCTCGACCCAATCGGCGAACTGCGGATTCTCGCCGAGTCCACCGCCGAGTCCGATATCGAACGCCTCGACCGGCTCGCCGTCCTTGCGAGTCTTCATTCCGCGAAGCGAGATGTCGGCGATCTGCGGCTGGGCACAGGAGGCGGTACAGCCCGACAGGTGGGTGTGGAAGTTGGTCATCCCCTCGGGCACGTCGATGTTGTCCTGCATCCAGCGGCCGTAGCGGACCATCCGGTTTTTCGTCTCGACGATGGACAGCGAGCAGTACTCCGTTCCGGTGCAGGCGATGGAGCCACGCATGAAGACGCCCGGCTCGGGGGAGTGGTACTCCAGTAAGTCCTCCTCGAGGAACCCGTCGATGCGGTCGGAGTCAACGTCGGTGACGATGATGTTCTGTCGCTGGGTGAGTCGCACCTCGCCGGAGCCGTACTCGTCGGCGAGGTGGGCGAGTTCTCGTGTCTCCTCCGCGGACATCCGGCCGACCAGCACGGAGAGTCCGACGTAGTAGTTCCCGTCCGGCTGCTCGTGGACGCCGACGTGGTCGGCGTGGCCTTCACCGTCGTCGTGGTTGTGGCCGGCGTTGTAGGTGTACTCGTCGCGGAGGTCCTCGCCCGCCGTCCGGAGTTCGCCGTCGACGAACTCCTCTTCGAGGACGCGGCGGAACTTCTCGGCTCCCCACTCGTCGACGAGGAACTTGATACGGGCGTTGAAACGGTCGTCGCGGTCGCCGTGCTCGCGGAACAGCGCGGAACACGACGCGGCGATGTCGGGTGCCTCCTCCGGCGTGACGAACACGTCGATGGAGCGGGCGAGTCGCGGCTCCTTCCGAGAGAGACCGCCGCCGACGCGGATGTTGAATCCCTTTGTCTCCTCGCCGTCGATGATCTTCACCGCCGGCTCGAAGGCGAGATCGTTGATGTCCCCCTGGCCACACCCCTCAGAACAGCCCGTGACGGAGACCTTCCACTTGCGCGGGAGGTTGGCGTAGTCGTCGTTGCCCTTGAACGTCTCGTTGAGTTCCTCGGCGACGGGCCACGCGTCGATGAACTCGTTTTTGTCCTTGCCGGCGACGGGACAGCCAACGATGTTCCGCCAGGAGTCGCCACACGCCTGCTGGGTAGAGAGACCGACCGATTCGAGCCGGTCCCAGATCTCCGGAATGTCCTCCAGTTTGATCCAGTGGAGCTGGATGGACTGGCGGGTCGTCCAGTCACAGACCGCGCCGCCGAACTCCGGATTGTCCGCGGGACCGCGCGCGAACTCGTCGGCAACGTCCGCGACGACCTCCAGCTGCCCGGGTTCGAGCACGCCGTTTGGCGTGCCGATTCGCATCATGAAGTAGCTCTCTTGGCCCTTCCGCTGGTGGTACAACCCCCACCATTTGAAGCGCTCGAACCACGCGTCGTGTTCGTCGTCCGGAATCGATTCCCAACCTTCCTCGGCGAACTCGTAGATACGCTCGCGAACCTCGTTCCCGTAGGCCTCGTCTTTCCAACCCTCGACTTTCGTCGGCATAATATTGCCATGTCCCTCACGCCTATAGATGCCATGCGCTCCGTCAAGGCTCCCCTCTGCTCCAGTAAACCGGCAATAATTAGCTATTCTTTCGCGGCAAGTCGCCGGCGTCTGTCGGGGACGTGCACGCTGCTCGGTACGACTGACCGGAACGCTCCGGTGTCGGGATCAGCGCGGCCGAGTTCGAGCCAGTCGGTGACGCCGTCGGTACCACAGCCGATACACTGGCCGGCGATACGGGCCTCAACGCGGCCACAGGCGACGCTCACCTCGACGAACCCCTCCGCGAGGAAATCGGTCGGGTCGCAGTCACAGATGTCGCTCCGGGCGAGCTGCCAGAGGTCAGAGACGTTCACCTCGCGGCTGTCGTTGACGCTGACCCACGCGCCGTCGTCGAGCTGGTGGATTGAGGTGACCATACCCACCAGAACACCCCGACGGGCGTAAACACGACGCTCGCGACGCCCCGGTGACGCCGGATACGGACCCATCCGTCTGCAGTATCCGTGTTTTGGTGCCGATTACCCGACACAGAAACAAGCAACAATCTCCGCGACCCGGCAGCACAGGAGAGTGTTATGTTCGTGGTTGTGCTTATAGTGTGGTAGTGCCTTCTACTACACAGTGAGTCGTTCAATGAGTATCAGTGGTGAGCGTCATGAGTAAGACAGACGAGGAGAGCCGCGCCGACCGCTACGAGGATGTCGACACGAGCCACCTCGACAACGTCGAGGACGGCTGTGGCTGTACCGAAATCTGGGAGCACACGAGCGAGCGAGAGGAGCCGGAGGAGCCCGACACCGACCCCGACGACGAGTGACCACCCTCCGCTCGCAGGCGGGCTTTTTGATACTGGCCCCGCTACCCGTGAGTGAATGACACCGGATGAGGGCCCTTCGACCGAGACCGGTCCGGCGAGCCGTGCGTCTCCGGTCGGCGAGCCGGTCATCCGCCGGAACGTCACGGACGACGCCGCGCGATTCGACCCCACAGACGCCGAGAGTCTCGCGGAGGCCGCCGACGTGGTGCGCCGCTTCGCCGAGAACACCGCCGGCGGCACCGACAACGTCTACATGCTCCGAGGTGCGGCGGCGTGTGCCGCGCTCGTCCGCGGCGAAGGCTCGTACAAGGCCGCCGCAGAACGGGCCGGCGGGGAGGCAACCGTCTCGTTCATCCGCAAGTGGGCGCGCGTCCACGACCTCCCGCGGTCGGTGCGCCGATACGTCGCGCTCGGACAGATCGCCCCGACAGCGGCCAAACACATCGCCCGGCTCTCCGGCGAGGCGCGCTTTCTCTTGGCGTGGGCCGTCCTCGACCACGAGCTGACAGTGCGTGAAGTGCGCACCGCCGCCTCGGCCGTCAACGACGGCGCGACGGTCGAAGCCGCACTCGCCGATGTCGGCGTCGAACTCGGCCGAATCGAGCTGTCACTCCCCCCCGACCTGTACCGGCGGCTCCGCCGGACGGCGGCGCTGTCTGACCGCGACCCCGACGACGTGGTCGCGGAGGCGGTGTCGGCGTACTTCGAGTGACTGCGCGCATCGAAACTATTTACCCCGAGATTACCCTACCGTGCGGTAGGGCCGATAGCTCAGCCCGGCAGAGCGTCTGGCTTTTAACCAGACGGCCATGGGTTCAAATCCCATTCGGCCCGCTTTCTCACTTCGAGCCGGTAGCTTATCCCCCAAGCCGAACAATCCACACCAGATGAGTACCGCGCCGGTTCCCGAACTCGCGGAGACTGCCACGGCCTGTGCCGACCGACTCCACGCCGCCGACAGCGTGTTGGTCGCCTCCCACATCGACGCCGACGGACTGACGAGCGCCGCCGTCGCTGACGCCGCCCTCGAGCGTGCGGGCATCGAACACGAACAGGTGTTCTTCGAACAGCTGGACGCCGAGCATATCGACCGGCTCGCGACCGCCAACCACGACACCGTCCTGTTCACCGACTTCGGCTCCGGGCAGTTGGACGATATCGTCCCTCACGAGGAAGCTGGCGCGTTCACTCCGGTCATCGCCGACCACCACCAGCCCGCCGACGCCGAAACCGAGTTTCACCTGAATCCCCTGCTCGTCGGGCTGAATGGTGCGCGCGAACTCTCGGGTGCGGGCGCGGCGTACGTACTCGCCCGGGCGCTCGAACGCGACGGCGTCGACAACCGCGACCTCGCCGCGACGGCGGTCGTCGGAGCGGTCGGCGACATGCAGGACTCCGACGGCGAACTCCACGGCGCGAACGCCGCCCTCGTCGAGGAGGGCGTCGCCGCCGGCGCGCTCGCCGAGGCGAAGGACCTCGCCGTCTACGGCAAGCAGACCCGTCCGCTCCCCAAGCTGCTTGAGTACGCCACCGACACCTACGTCCCCGGCATCTCGAACTCCTACTCGGGCGCGGTCGAGTTCCTTGACGGCCTCGACGTTGCGTGTCGCGACGGCGACGAGGAGTGGAAGCGGTGGGTCGACCTGACGGACGACGAGCGCCAGAGCGTCGCAAGTGCGCTCGTCCGTCACGCCGTCTCTCGCGGCGTCCCGGCCTCGAAAATCGAGCGACTCGTCGCCACCACCTACACCCTGACCGACGAACCCGAAGGGACGGAACTCCGAGACGCCTCCGAGTTCTCGACCCTGCTCAACGCGACCGCGCGCTACGACCGCGCCGACGTGGGTCTCGCCGTCTGTCTCGGCGACCGCACCGGCGCGCTGGAGACGGCTCGGCAACTGCTTCGCACCCATCGCCGGAACCTCTCGGAGGGGCTTACGTGGGTGAAAGACAACGGCGTCACCGACGCCGGAAACCTCCAGTGGTTCGACGCCGGCGAGGAGATTCGCGCCACCATCGTCGGTATCGTCGCCGGGATGTCGATGGGCGTCGACGGCGTGGACCGCTCGAAGCCGGTCATCGCCTTCGCCCGCGAGAGCGAGACGGAGACGAAAGTCTCCTCCCGCGGGACGAGCGCGCTCGTCCGGCAGGGGCTCGACCTGTCGGTCGTGATGGGCGAGGCGGGCGAGGCGGTCGGCGGCGGTGGCGGCGGCCACGACGTCGCTGCCGGCGCAACCATCCCTGCCGGTGAGGAAGAACGGTTCATCGAACACGCCGACGAAATCGTCGGTGACCAGCTCGGATAGCACGGCGAAAGTGGTTCGATTCGAGATAAATCGCCCGACTCGCGTCGGATTCGACAGGAAGCCGGGGGGTCGAACCGGCGGCGGAACGAGCCGGCGGGGGCGAACGAACAATCCGGCCGCTTTTGTGCTGAGCGAGCAAGTGTGAGTAAATGAGTCTCGACGCGGCCACCTTCGAGGAGCAGAAGTACGTCGACTTCTTCCCGAAGCTCCAGCAGGCGTACAAGAGCGCGTTCAACACGATGAACGAGCAGTACGACTCCACCCACGTCCACGCCATCGACCAGGCCATCCTCAACGAGTCCGAACCGGTCTTCGAAGACGGCCAGTTCCGTATTGAACTCCCCGACGACCCCGAGGCCCGGATCGACGGCGTCGTCGACATCGGTGACGACCGGCTGGCGGAACTGCTTGATGCGTACACCGACACCATCGAGACGGAGCTGTGTCGGCTCTTCGAGGTCGAGCAGCCCTAGCACACGCAGGGACAAGGCCTAAGCGTGGTCACAAACAAGAGAGTGTATGAGCACGGAGTCTGCCGACGGCGACGACCTGAACGACCGTATCACGAACTTCCTGCGCCGCAACTTCCCGCAAATTCAGATGCACGGCGGGAGCGCGGCCATCCAGAACATCGACCGCGAGGAAGGCTCGGTGACCATCCAACTGGGCGGTGCCTGTTCCGGCTGTGGCATCTCCCCGATGACGATTCAGGCCATCAAGTCCCGGATGACCAAGGAGATCCCCGAGATTTCGACGGTTCACGCCGAGACGGGAGCGGCCTCCGGTGCCGGCGACGGCATGGGCGGTGGCAACGTCTCCCCGTCGTTCCCCGGTGAGAGCTCGTCGTCCGAGGACGACGAAGGCCCGCAGGCTCCCTTCTAACGCCGATTTCTTCGTGTTTTCACCCGTCGTGAGCCACAGCAGTGGAGCTAACTCGCTGCCCGACGGAGGGCACGCGTGACCCGACGCAGTGACCGACTCGCGCTCGCGGCGGTCGTCTTCACCGTGCTGTTCTCGCAGGTGCTGTTGTACCCGGGCGTGCCGCAGTTGGTCGAGTCTCTCGGCGGGAGCGGCGAACTCGACGCGAGCACGCCGTTTCTCGCCGCGGAGTTCGCGGGTTTCGTCCTCTTTGCCGGCGTCTGGGGGGCGCTGTCTGACCGGGCCGGCGAGCGCGGCCGATTCATCTCTGCTGGCGCGGCCGGCGGCGCGCTCGCGTACGGCGCGCTCGCGGCCGCCCCGCCGATCCCGTTCTGGCTCGTCCTCGTCGTGCGGTTCGTCGGCGGGGCCTTCACCATCGGCGCGTTCTCGCTCGCCATTGCGACACTGATGGATTTCGGCGGCGGCAACGGTCGTAACATGGGCGCGGCCGGTATCGCTATCGGGCTTGGAACGGGACTGGGAGCACCTCTCGGCGGCCAGCTCTACCGACTCGGTCCCCGCGTCCCGCTCGCGGTCGGTGGCGGGCTGTTGGTCGTTGTCGCGCTCGCTGGCCTTCGGCTCCGCGAGCAAGCGACCGCGGGCGGCGGCACGGGAAGCCGACTGCTCGCCGTCGCTCGCTCGCTCGCCGACGAACCGACGCTCGCAGTCCCCTTCGCGTTTGGCTTCGCCGACCGGTTCACCGCGGGCTTTTTCGCCCTCGTCGGCGTCGACTACTTCCAGACGGAGTTCGGGCTGGACCCGGCCGCGACGGGGGCGCTGTTGGGTTGTTTCTTCCTCCCGTTTGCCCTCCTCCAGTACCCGTTTGGCGTCCTCTCGGACCGCATCGGACGGGTCGGCCCCATCGCCGCCGGGTCGTTCGCCTACGGGGTCGTCATCGTCGCCGTCTCGCTCGCGCCCTCCGTGACTGTCGTCGCCGGAACGATGATACTGGTCGGGGCGTTCGGCGCGCTGTGTGCGCCGGCGACGCTCGCGCTCGTCAACGATATCGCGCCCGCAGACGAGCGCGGGACGGCCACGGGCGGGTTCAACATCGTCGGCTCGCTCGGCTTCCTCGCCGGGAGCGTCGTCGGCGGCGGGCTGGCGACCCAGTTCGACTACACCACCGCGTTTCGGGTGGCGGGCGGCGCGGAGATACTGCTCGCGCTCGCGTTGCTCCCGTTCCTGCTTCGACTCGAAACGGGGGGATCGGATACGTTCGACCGGTAGGGAGTTTCGTCGGTATCACAACGACCTTGCCCTTCCGTGGTGAGACCGAGGTATGACGAAAAAACAGGAGTACACCGACGACTACCCCGACAAGCGGCTCTATCTCCCCGGTCCGACGGAAGTGCGCGAGGACGTCATCGAGGAGATGGCACAGCCGATGTTCGGACACCGGATGGACCGGATGACCGACCTCTACACCACCATCGTCGAGGACACGAAGACGTTCCTCGACACCGACGACGACGTTATCGTCCTCTCGGCGTCGGGCACGGAGTTCTGGGAGGCGACCACGCTGAACCTCGTGGACGACCGCGCGCTTGCGCTCACCTGCGGCAGCTTCAGCGAGCGACAGGCCAACGTCGCCGAACGGCTCGGCAAGGACGTTGACCGACTCGAGCACGAGTGGGGCGAGGCCGTCAAGCCCGACGAGGTGCGCGAGGCCCTCGAAGCAGACGAGGAAGGCTACGACGCCGTCCTCGCCGTGATGAACGAGACCTCGACGGGCGTGCGCAACCCGATCGAGGAGATCGGCGACGTGGTGAAAGAGTATCCGGACACCTTCTTCGTCGTCGACGCGATCTCCTGTCTCGGCGGCGACTACATCGACATCGAGGGTCACGGTATCGACGCCATCTTCACCTCCACGCAGAAGGCGTTCGGCATGCCCCCGGGCCTTGCGGTCTGTACCGTAAGCGAGGCGGCCTACGAGCACGAGGTCGACTCCGATTCGGCCTCGTGGTACGGCGGCTTCCAGCGCTGTCTCGACTACTACGACCGGAAGGGTCAGACCCACTCGACGCCCGCCATCCCGCTCATGCTCGCGTACCGCAAGCAGATGCAGCACATGCTCGCGGAGGGCCACGCCGCCCGCGACGACCGCCACCGCCAGATGGCCGAGTACACTCGCGAGTGGGCAAAGGAACACTTCGACACCTTCGCCGAGGAGGGGTACGAGTCACAGACGGTCACCTGTATCGAGAACACGCAGGGTATCGACGTGGCCGCCACCATCGAGCAGGTGAGCGAGGAGTACGACTTCGTCTTCTCGAACGGCTACGGCGACATCGGCGAGGAGACGTTCCGTATCGGCCACATGGGCGAGCACACGCTGGAGACAATCAAGGAACTCACCGACGCCATCGAGGACGTGGCCGACCTCTAAACACGACAGAAGACACATACCCCCCGGTAGTAATTTCTTGCTGTGGACATCTCTCGCCGCACCACACTCGCTGCACTCACCGCTGGAGTCACAACCGGAATCGCCGGCTGTAACTCGCTCACCTTCGGCGGCAAACAGGAGTACACGCCCGTCGTGCTGGAGAACAACCACGACACGCCACATATGATGGCGTTCAACATTCAGAAACTACTAGTAGGCGCTATTGTATCGAAGACCGGTAGACTGCGTCTGATCGGTCGTTGTAGCCTTCCGATTTCTTATAGGAAATATGAGGTCTGCTGAATAGAACGCGCGTATGTAGCACTCATCTTGTGATTGAGTCCACCCGTCTGTAATAAGGTCTCGATGGCCCCCCACGCCTTCGACGCCTAGATCGGAGAGTTCAGCGTGCCGAAGTACACCTGCCATGCGAGGACGGACTTGGCCACGAGACTCAACAAAACGTACGTTTTCTCCCCGAAGAGGTAGTCCTTCCACCAGGACACTTCCAGATACTGCAACGCCATGTTCACCGCAAAGAGGTTGAAGAAGACAAAGATCGAAATATAAATGTAGATGACAAACTCTGGGAACTCTCCGCCGCTGGCTGTTACTGTGCCGATGAACGTGATTGCGATGACGATCCAGGGTACGATACCGGCGATGACACCAACCCAGTACGGCGTCCAGTCGGTTTCCTCGGTCGATTCGTTGCGTTGTTCCATCAGCAGTCCGGCGAGGTTCATTACTGCAACGAGTCCAAACAGCGCCACGAGCGTCCCGAGGTCCCAGATGCCGGCTAGCATAGCGATGACGACGATCATCAGCGAGGCGCTCACGGAGTATTCGTACCAGCGGTAGGGATTCATCCCCCTGTCGAGATACTCGACGTACCGTTCGTACAACACGGTCGCAATAGCGGCGTGCGCGAACGCGGAGATGAAGAGAAAGCCCGCCACGAGCAGGGGAAGGTTTGCATCGACAAATGAGACGGTCTCCGGGAAGATTGCCTCTGTTTCGGCGTTGAAACCGTATCTCGTACGTGTGATCGGCCACAGAACTTGGTCGGCCAGGATGACCATCGCCAGCCCTTGTAGAAAGTGTAGGACAGCCATGACGGCGTTCCATAGTCGGAGTCGGGTGCCCCGCGCAGACGTCACCTGATTAGAATCGGTCGCTGTCGTACTTGACGTAGACATTATATCATGTTAAACACACACGGTAGTTACCTTTTCGGGTACTACCAGAAGGCGTTCGATGTCGCCAAAGCGGTGATGTCGTCGTCGCTCGGCCAACAGCTCCGAGATGGTCCGCGAGAACTGGTCGTAGACTACGTCCTGAATATGGAGTCGCTGTTCGAGCAGTACTCACAGGTCGTCATTGAGCGCGAGCTCTCGTATATCAAGTCCTACGACCATCTCGGCAACCTCGATGAGGTAACTCCCGTTCGGTCACCGTCCGTAAATCCGTTTGAGGGTGAGGGGCAGATCTACCACGAACCAGACCACGCGCTACAGGAGGGCGACGAGACCCTTGCTGTGCTAGACTCGAAGTACTATGCGGAAGGACACGACCCGGTCAAGGAGTCATCGTCTCGGTCACGGCTTTTTAGCTACGCCTATCTTCTTCACGCTGACCGGCTCGCATTCCTGTGTCCGCTGTTGGAACCGCGTCGTCGTCGCATCACCCAGACGGGCGCGGAACTACAGATTGTATCCCCGGAGCCAGACTTCACGCTGGATGAATACGACAAGGTGGTACACGACTATCTCTACGATGTTCTCGGCCAGAAGTCTCCGGAACTCGAAGCGTTCCGTGCAGTGGCAGAGAACCGGCTTTGTCTCGATGGTGTCGAAGAAACAAATCTGTCTGAAGCGCAGTCGATGAGTGGTCCGTTCACGTTCAAGGATGTCCAGAACTTCTCGGTAGTGTTCACATAAGCTGATTCCATGCGAAGCTGAACGATCTGATCCAGTCGTCAGTGGTTTCTGCTTTGGCGCTGCTGAAACAGGTTGAGAAACAGAGGGTTCGACGTTTTATCTCTCTGAAGACACGTTCGACAGCATTCCGATTTCCGTGTTTCTCGTATCTGAAATCGAAGCCGTGGCGCTGACACGCGTCTTGTAACGAGTGAGATCCATCGACGAGAAACACGGCGTCGGAGACGTCGTGTTTCTCGGAGAGTTCCGTCAGAAACGAATGAGCGAGAACCTTCGTTGTGGTCGGTTCAAGCTTTGTATGGAGCAATTTGTTTATTTCAGGATCGACAGCGTCGTACAGCCAATACTGCTCGTCATTGAGTTGGATCACCGCTCGTCAACCGCAATGTGATTCGGACATCGGCCAGATTCGGGCTGTAGATCGGCCTTGTGAACCCAATTATGAACGGTAGATCGAGCACGATTGACACCGAATATCTCAAGAATAGACACAGTATTCGAAAGCGACAATCCAGCAAGATGCAGCTGAATACTAAGCTTCATCAATAATCGCGGTGTCGCTTCTCGTTCAACAAACGCTAAGTCAATCTCATCCAAACAACCGCTGAGGCTAGCGTTTTCGGGCATGGATCACTCAGAAAACGCTACGCCTCACCTTTCAATCCTTATCTGAACACCGCCGGAATCTGGTGCTCGAAGGTCTCATACGCGTCTTCAATAACGAGGTTGTAGCGTCCGGGTATCTGTCCGGGGCCTGCCATTATGCACACAACGATACTGAGGGTCAAAAAGGGGTGCGTTAGCCTTGCCGGATTTTCTCACGAGAGGGCTACGTTTCCCAAAAGGCACGCTGTCGTTCTTCAACCTCAGAAAGAACCATGGAGAGAACATCCCGCCAGTCCTCCGGGTGTGATGCGTCGTCACCAGGAGTTAGTGCGTCCGGTCCCGGGTGGACATGGTCACGAGTATTGTGTCCGGATGGATGCCGATCCCATCGATAATCGAAGTCTCCGGTCTCGTGTTCCTCGTGGTAATGGAGCGAGAAATCCCCGTTTTCGAACCAGACCACCTCCAAACGAGCGGAGCGGACTCGGTTTGGGTAGAACCGTTGGTCATACACGCACACCAAACGTTCGGGAGCGAACGCTGGCTGCTCATCTATTCGAATAAAACGGTCGTCGGTTGCGAATCGCTCTTGGATGACATCAAGGTGGTCAAAATCAATCGGTGCACCGGAAAGCGAACGGGCCTCGTCGTCTGACCCGCCCGTCATACGGCGGACTGTAGATCCGCAGCGTCACCGGACTCGGTAGTGAGAGCGCGTTCGAGAAGCGTCACCCGATGACGAGCCGTTTTCCAGGCCGTGAGATGCTCCCAGACATCTTCAATGGATTGGCCGGTCTCTGCCGCATAGCGTGAAATCGAGATGTCGTCGGGAGACGCACCGTCGAATTCATTCTCAAGAGACTCCAGACGCTTCGATTCCGTCTTCAGAAAGTCCAAGAGCTCCTCGGTAGCATACTCCTGTCGAAGCGTTTGGACGCGCCGCCAGTTCAGGTACTCCTGGTTACGTTCGTAGGTGGCTGGTGAGTCCGTGACTTGGGTCACGATACCCATCCGTTCGAACCAGTCCAAGTACTCACGTGCAGCATCCACACCGTGGCCCGCTAAATCGGCCACTTCGCTTGCCGTCGCCGGACTATCGATTCCAAGGACCGCATCGAAGAAGTCGTCCCGGGTTCGCTCACCACGGACTAGTTCCTCCGGAGGAGTCAACGCATCGAAGTCTGGTGCCTCAGAACGCTCGTCGGTATCTGCTTTCAGTTCAGAGCCCGGTTCTTCCATACTAGCCGTCTCGGGCTGAACGGGAATAAATCTTCTCTAGGCGTAATAATCCGTCCACCTCCGAAAGGCATCGTCAGCTAACTTGGTCTACGAATCTATAAAGAAGGTCAGTTACCGTATTTCAAATAGGAATCTCAGTTGCAAGCGCTTCGTCAGTTGGAGACCAAGTGTGTTTATTCCGCTCAGCGAGGCCGACGTTCTTGAGACGGCTTAGAATCGAACCCACCTTGTTTCGCTCTTGTTCGTTTGAATTCGGATTTTTGAATGGTGAATCAGGTAATTCGCTCACATCTCCGTGAATGACACGACGCACAGCGCCACCGGTATTTTGACGGAGGGCTCTCAGAACGAACTGTTCCTCCTCTGTCAGCGCCGTACGCCCGGGAATTCGAGGGTTCAAATCGATTCAGTATGAACGGGTCTGATGATGTACCGCACATTGTCGTCACTGAAGCCGGCGATATCGCGGTCGAAACGCGGATGACGGAGTGACGTACAAGCACCTAGAGAAGTCGCTCTTTACTCTAGATATCTAACAGAGGCTGAATGGACGACCTGCTGGATGACATCGACGAAGATGCAACGGCAGCCTTAGAGGCCGCCGAGAATCCGGAGACCCGGTATCATCTCCGCGAGATACGCCAGCGACTCGTACAAGTGTACGAACAGCAGGCACAGGCTGGAGCCGAGACGCCACAGTCTGCGTCGCCCCAGTCGCCCGACTGACGCCCGCGACGCGACCGATTTTTGCCGTCCGCTGGCTTAACACGAACAATGACCGAGCAGACGGATTTCTCTACCTTCGGCGACGACGGGGACGACTCGGACGACCAAGCCGACCCGACGGACACCACCGTCCCCGACGACGCGCCGGAGAATCCGTACATCGCCCCCGAGGAACCGACGTTCGCGCCCGCCGACTCCCTCTCCGAGGAGGAAGCACGCGAGCAGGCCGACGCACTCCGGGAGGCGATTCGCTACCACGACCACCGCTACTACGTGGAGGCCGACCCAGTCATCGGCGACCGCGTCTACGACACGCTGTTCGACCGGCTCCAGACGCTCGAGGCCGCCTTCGATATCGACGCGAGCGACTCGCCCACTCGACGCGTCGGCGGCGAACCGGTCGACTCCTTCGACACCGTCGAACACGTCGCCCCCATGTTGTCCATCGACTCATCGGGCGAGGAAAGCGAGGTCAGGGAGTTCGCCGACCGGGCCGAACGCGAGGCCGGTCCCCAGCGGTTCGTCTGTGAACCGAAGTTCGACGGCGTCTCCATCGAGGTCGTCTACGAGGACGGCGTCTACGAGCGGGCCGTCACCCGCGGCGACGGCGAGGAGGGCGACGACGTGACCAGAAACGTCCGGACGGTCGCGTCGATTCCCGAGCGACTGCACGGTGAGTACCCGGACTTCCTCGCCGTGCGCGGGGAACTGTACATGCCCCGCGAGGCGTTCACGGCGTACAACCGCGAGCGGATGGAACGGGGCGACGACGCCTTCGCCAACCCGCGCAACGCGACCGCCGGGACGATTCGCCAGCAGGACCCGGCCGTCGTCGCCGAGCGTCCCCTCGACTGCTTCTTCTTCGAGACGCTTGCGGGTGCGGCGTTCGACACCGCATGGGAGCGTCACACCACGCTCCCGGAGTGGGGACTTCCGGTCAACGACGAGGCGCGACGGGTCGACGATATCGACGGAGCAATCGAGTACAGGGACGCGCTGCTGGACCGGCGTGACGACCTCGATTACGAGATCGACGGTACGGTCCTCAAGGTGGACGACCGCGACGCCTGCGAGCAGTTGGGGACGACCGCGCGCGCCCCGCGGTGGGCCTTCGCCTACAAGTTCCCCGCGCGCTCGGAGGAGACGACGGTCCGGGACATCGCCGTGCAGGTGGGCCGGACGGGCCGGCTCACTCCCGTCGCCCTGCTCGACCCCGTAGAGGTCGGCGGCGTGATGGTGTCGCGTGCTTCCCTCCACAACCCCGACCAGATTGCCGAGCTCGGTGTCGGCGTCGACGACGTGGTGAAACTCAAGCGCGCCGGCGACGTGATTCCGTACGTCGACGCCGTCGTCGAGGAGAAAAGCGAGGGGTACTACGAGTTTCCTGACCACTGTCCGGTGTGTGGCTCTGCGGTCGAACGCGACGGTCCTCTCGCCTTCTGTACCGGCGGACTGGCGTGTGACGCTCAACTCCAGCGCGCGGTCGAACACTACGCCAGCCGCGACGCCCTCGATATCGAGGGGCTGGGCGAGAAATCCGTCGGCCAACTGATGGACGCCGGACTCATCGGCTCCCTGCCGGACCTCTACACGCTGGACCGCGAAGCCGTCACACAGCTGGAGGGGTGGGGTAAGACGAGCGCCGACAATCTCGTCTCGGCAATCGAGGCGAGCCGCGAGCCGGACCTCGACAGCTTCCTCGTCGCTATCGGCGTCCCCGAGGTCGGGCCGACGGTCGCACGCGACCTGGCGCGCGCGTTCGGGAGCTTCGACGCCGTGCGCGCGGCCCCACGCGACGAACTGGAAGCCATCGACGGTATCGGTGAGGTTGTCGCGGGCGAGATTCGAGAGTTCTTCGACTCCGAACAGAACGAGCGAGTCATCGAGGGGTTGCTCGACCACGTCGACCCGGAAGAGATGGACGTGGAGACGGGCGACGCGCTGGAGGGGCTGACCTTCGTGTTCACGGGGTCGCTCTCGGGGATGACCCGCGGCGACGCACAGGCGTTAGTCGAGCAGTACGGCGCGAACGCCACCTCGTCGGTGTCGAGCAAGACCGACTACCTCGTCGCGGGCGACAGCCCCGGCAAGAGCAAGACCGACGACGCCGAGGCCAACGACGTGCCGATTCTCGACGAGGAGGCCTTCCGCGAGCTACTGGCCGACAACGGTATCGAGTACGAGCCCTGAGTGTCCGCGAGCGAGAGACGAGCGAGCGGTTTACGAGTCGGCCGACGGGAGGCGCGACTGCGATTTTGGAATAAAAGCGCGCTTACGAGCGGTCGATGTCGAGCTCTTCTTGGAGGTCCTCCAGCCATCCCTCGTCGTTGAGTTCCTCCAGCCGGTCGCGGAAGTGGGACTCACAGAGTCCGACCTTGAGCTGGTCCTTCTCGACCGCGACGGCGGCGTCTGCATCGCAGTAGTGACACTGCATACACCAACGTACGCGGCCGGTCGTGAAAACGGCTACGGGTGTGGCAGTTCTGTTGCGGCGAGGAATCGGTCGTACGCCGTCGGCGTCATCCCCGAGACGCCGAGCGTGTGGTCGTGTGCGTCACTCCCCCCCGTCGAGAGCAGGTCGAACGTCCCGATAGCCTCGGCCAACAGATCGGGCTCGGGGTCGATATCGTCGGCGTAGGGGTACCAGCGCTCGACGGCGTCGAGGTGTTCACACAGTTCGAGTGCGGCGTGGGGGTCGTCGTAGCGGAACGGGTGGGCGAGTCCGACGAGCGCGCAGGCGTCCTCGAGCAGTTCGCGGCCGGTCTCGAAGTCGGGCACGTCGCGGGCGACGAAACACGGCCCGTCGTCGCCGATGTACCGGTCGAACACGTCGTTCACCGAGAGGTCGGTCACCTCGGTGACGGCCCGCGCGATGTTCGGCCGGCCCAGCCCGGGATGCGCCTCGATGTCGAGTTCGACGCCGAGCTCGGCTTCCAGGTTCTCGATAATCTGTCGGCCCCGCTGGACGCGGTCGGTCTGTAGGCGTTCGGTCTCGCGTTCGAGGTCCATCGTCGGCTCGACGCCGTAGCCGAGCAAGTCGACGCGCTGGCCATCGGCCTCGACGCGGAGTTCGATGCCGTGAATCAGCCGAACGCCGTCGCGATACTCCCACGGGGTGTCGAGGCCCGGATGGAGGCGGTCGTGGTCGGTGATGGCGACGGCGTCGAGATTCGCGGCCTTCGCCGCGACAGGTACGTCCGCTAGCGCCATCTCACCGTCGGAGTTCGTCGTGTGGGAGTGGAGGTCGGCGACGAGAGGCTCGTCGGTCATACGACACGTACGGCCACCACCATCATACCAGTTCGGCCTTAGTGGTCCTTAATCAATTATCAGTGTGAAACCGTGACCATACACAACGTTCATTAACGTTCTCGGTCGTTCATGTGGTATGCGATGCATGGCCGATGTCGACGCGAACTTGGACGCACACAGCTACCCGGCGACCGCGAGTGAACTCATCGAGGCGTACGGTGAGACGGAACTCGAACTCCAGAACGGCTCGGAGACCTTCGGCGAGGCGCTGGGTCGACTCGGCGAGACGACCTACGAGAGCGCCGACGACGCGAAGACCGCCGCGATGTCTGCCGTCTCGGAGGGTGCAATCGGTCGGAAGGGGTACTCGGACCGCGACGCCCCGACCGTCGGCGGCATGGGCCCGTCTCCGGTTAGCTTCTGAGCGTCAGATTCGGCCCTTTTCGGCATCTTTCTCACTGCCAGCGACATCCACGTTCAAATACGATTGCGACACAGTCTCGACGTGACGCAGGAGTCGCGGCGACGGGCCACGGCGGGAGTACGGCCCACCTGTCGCCGAGGGGCCGGGCCGTCTGTTAATCCAGCCACTCGATAGCTGCGTCCATCTCGAACGGAAGTTGCCCGACGCGGTACCCCTCGACGTGTCCGTCCGGGCGGGCCCGGAAGACGACGGTCGGCTCGTGGGCCACCTGCGGCTGTTCACCGGCAACGGCCGCCCACTCGTCGTCCCGGAACGACGAGCAGTCGACGAACAGCACCGCAGACGGGTGGGCCGCGAGCTGGTCGCGAGTCTTCGCGTCGGCGGTCTCGCGCACGGCAGCCACCGGTGTGTCAGCGCGGTCGCGTTTGGTCGGCGGGCGCGGTCGCGTCACTTCGACCAACTGCTCGCCCTCGACGAGGAAATCGAGCGCGTGCCCGCTGTCGAGGTCGATCTCCGGCTCGAAGGCGAGGTCGGCGTCGGCCAGCAACTTCGCGACGATGAACTCCCCCATCGTCGCGGCCATCCGGCCCACGTCCAGCCCCTCGCTCGTCCCGAGCTTCGAGGCCATCGTGTAGCGGTACTCGTCGAGCGCACCCGTCGAGAGGAGTCGCTCGAAGAAGGCGACTCCCTCTTGGGGCGTCGCGTCCGGGAAGCCGCCCGCGTGGTCGGCAAAGAAGCGCCGCGTCGTGTCCCGGCCGTCCTTCGAGAGGAAGACGGGGAGGAAAAACCACACGACGTGGTCGTAGCTCGCCAACAGCGGGTCGACGAGTTCGAACCGGGCGAGCAGCTCCCGCTGTGCCCACCGCGCGACGGGGTAGGGCACCTCGGTGAAGTCCTGCTTGTTCGTGCGCCACAGCACCTCCGGCGTCGTGGTGTTACCCATCCAGTAGGCGTGTGAGTTCCAGCAGAACAGCGCGAAGTCGCCGTTGTCCATCTCCAGTCGGCAGGCCTCGTAGCCAGCCGGCGGGTCGAACCACGGCGTCTCCAACCGTGCACCGAACGATTCCTCCAGCGGCGCGAGCAGTTGGTCGCGGACCCGCTGGTCGGACCACGACTCGTTCGACACACGGAAGCGAAGCGGCCCTGCCACATCTTCCCCTCGGTCTCTGCGGGTTTACTCTTGTCCCGCGGCTCGTGTGAACAATACCCATACATTTTAGTGGACACAATTGCAACGGTTGTTCATCCATGGGAATGGGAAACTTTGACGAGGCAGAACACGAGCGCCGCGAGGCGAAACACTCCAGCGTCGACGCGACGAGCGACGACACCCGCACCCAGTATCGCGGTAGCGTGAGCTACGACTCCGGTGAATCGACAGAAGCCCTGCTCGACCAGTTCGAGCAGATGAAATCTGATTAACCTCCCACTCCTCCCGGTCCATCGACTCCGATAGCGGCGGCCACGTCCCGACCGAGTCCTTTACCGCCCCCGCGACGAACCACCTGCCGTGAAACCCGCGCGGATGCTGTCGGAGTTCCCTGCCCCATCGTTCCGTGGCGCACAGGAGCAGGCACTCGAAGATATCCGCGACGCCTTCGACGCCGGCAACGATGTCGTCCTCGTGCGTGCCCCCACCGGCTCCGGCAAGTCACTGCTCGCGCGCGCCATCGCCGGCTGTGCGACGACGCCCGGCGAGACCGACCACATCGAGTCGTTCGGGGCCTACTACACCACGCCGCAGGTCTCCCAACTCGACGACGTTGCGAGCGACGACCTGCTCGACGACTTCTCTATCATCCGCGGCAAGGGGAACTACGACTGCATCCTCCCCGGCGAGACAGACACTCCCGTCACCGAAGCGCCGTGTGCCCGCGAGACCGGCTTCGACTGCCCCGTGAAACACCGGTGTCCGTACTTCTCGGACCGCGCTATCGCCTCGAACCGCAACATCGCCGCGATGACGCTCGCGTACTTCATGCAGACGGCCGGCTCGGACGTGTTCGGCAAGCGCGACGTGGTCGTCATCGACGAGGCCCACGGGCTCGCGGAGTGGGCCGAGATGTACGCGACCATCGACCTCTCGCCCCACCGGGTCCCGGTCTGGGACAGCTGTGAACCCCCTGCCGTCGACGGGCTGACCGACGTGGAAGGATACGCCGAACGACTCCTCCGGGTCTGCGGTCGCCGACAGGAGGAGCTGCGCGCTGAAACCGAGCTCACCCGCCGGGAGGTGGCAGAACGCGACCGCCTCTCCGAGCTCGTCCGCGAGCTCCAGTGGTTCATCGAGGACGCGAGCGACCCCGAGTCCCCGACGACGTGGGTTATCGACCAGCCCGACGGGGCCGGCTCCGCCATCACGGTGAAGCCGATGGACCCCGCCCGCTATCTCCACCACACCGTCTGGGACCGGGGCAACAAGTTCGCGCTCTTATCGGCGACGATTCTCAACAAGGAGGCGTTCTGTGCGAGCGCGGGACTCGCCCCCGACAACGTCGCGCTCGTCGACGTGCCCCACACCTTCCCGCTGGAGCATCGCCCGCTGTACGACGTGACCTGCGGGAAGATGACCTACGACCACCGCGACGAGACGCTGCCCGAAATCGCCCGCACCATCGTCCGCCTGATGCAACGACACCCCGGCGAGAAGGGGTTAATCCACGCCCACAGCTACGCCATCGCCGACGAACTGGTCACGCTGCTCGACGAGATGGGCGTCGGCAGCCGCGTCCGCACCCACGACGCCGACAGCCGCGACCAAGCGCTCCTCGGCTGGAAGAGCGAGGACTCCAACGCCGTCTTCGTCTCGGTGAAGATGGAAGAGGCGCTGGATTTGAACGGGGATCTCTGTCGGTGGCAGGTGGTGTGTAAGGCTCCGTATCCGAACACGCGCGATTCGCGGGTAGCGCGGCGACTGGAGGACGACCAGTGGGCGTGGTACTTCCGGACGGCGCTCCGGACGGTAATTCAGGCGGCCGGCCGGGTCGTGCGCGCCCCCGACGACTACGGCGCGACGTATCTGGTCGACTCCTCGCTGCTCGACGTGTTCGACCGCGCTCGCGCAGACACGCCCGCGTGGTTCCGCGAGCAGGTCGACGCGATGGAGCGACCGCACTTGCCGGCGTTCGACCCCGGCGCGGCCAACGCCGGCGCGACCCCGACGCGCAACTACGGCTCCGGAGAGACGAACGAGTCCGACGACACCACACGGTCGCAGTCGCTGTCCGACCACCCGCTAGGTGACGTGTGGGGGACCGACTAGAAAACCGAGACGGCAGCTGCCGCGACCGAGGAGCCACCCATCAACAGCACCATGACGATGGCGATGATCTGGCTTCTGTCCATACACGACGAGACGCAGCGAGCCGAATAGATGTATCGGCTCCATCGGACGCGGAGTTTAAACGCGAGAACGGCCCACTCTCTGTATGAGCGATGCTCGCCAGTTTTGTCCCCGGTGTGGCGACCCGGTGGCCCGCCCCGACGACGCCGACCTCCCGGGCGGTGCCCGCGACTCCGACGCCCTCCTCTGTGACGACTGTTACTTCGAGGACTTCGAGTTGGTCGACGCTCCCGAACGCATCGAGGTGTTGGTTTGTTCACAGTGTGGCGCGGTCCAGCGAGGCAACCGCTGGGTGGACGTCGACGCCGACGACTACACCGACATCGCAATCGACGAGACCGCCGAGTCGCTTGGCGTCCATGTCGACGCTCGCGAGGTGACGTGGGGCGTCGAGCCCGAACAGGTCGACCAGAACACCATCCGGATGCACGCCACCTTCACCGGCTTCATCCGCGACACGCCACTGCAGGAAGAGGTAACCGTCCCCGTCTACATCGCCCGCGGGACCTGTGACCGCTGTGGGCGCATCGCCGGCGACTACTGGAACGCCCTCGTCCAGGTCCGGGGCACGAACCGGACCCCTACGACTGGGGAGATGGACCGCGCCGAGACCATCGCCCGCGAGTACATCGCCGAGCGGGAGGCGACGGGCGACCGCAACGCATTCATCACGAGCGCGAAGCGGGGCGACAGCGGGCTGAACATCAAAATCTCGGCCAACCAGATGGGCGAAGCAATCGCCCACCGCATCGTCCGTGAGTTCGGCGGCTCCGTGTCGGCCGCAGAAACTCTCACTACCGAGGACGGCGACGGCAACGAACTCTACCGGGTGACGTTCGTCGCCCGTCTCCCCGAGTTCACCCCCGGCGACGTGGTCGACTTCGATGACGGCGACGGCCCCGTACTCGTGACGAGCGCCCACGGAAATCTGAAGGGCGTCCGCGTCGAGACGGGCGAGCGCTACGAGGCGAGCCACGAGGAGGGTATCGCGCCCGACGGCCGCAAGCTCGGTGACCGCGCCGACGTCGAGGAGACGACCCTCGTCGCGGTGGAGGACGACCGCGCCGTCCAGGTGCTTGACCCCGAGACGTTCGAGTCGAAGACCGTCCCGCGGCCCGACTACATGGACACCGACGCGACCGAGGTGCCGGTGCTCCGGTCGCGGGCCGGGCTACACGTCCTGCCCGAGGAAGGAGCCGATGTCTGAACTGGCGGTCGTCGTCGCCCGCGAGCAGACCGAGTCGGTGCTCGATTCGCTCGCTGCTGCCGGACTCTACGACGACACGCGCTCGATTCAGCCGCACGGCGAGGGAGTCGCAATCCCAGTCACCGACGCCCCCGACGGCCACGAGACGGTCCGCGTGGACCTGCCGGCGCGCAACCGCGACCTCCGCGAGCTGCTCGCTAATCGTGGCTGGAGCGACGCCGACCTCGACCGCCTGCCGACCTCGTGGGCAGTCGTCGGCTCCTGTCTGCTCGTGCAGGGCGACGACTTCCCCGACCCGGCCGCCGTCGGCGACGCGCTCCTCGAACTCCACGGCGAGGCCGACACCGTCCTCGTCTCACACGGTATCGCGGGCAACCGGCGCGAACCCGACGTGGAGGTCATCGCCGGGACGGGCGACACCGAAGTCATCCACACCGAACACGGCACGAAGTACGCGCTCGACCTCACGCGGGTGATGTTCTCGCCCGGAAATCAGGCCGAGCGCGCCCGGATGGGTGAGGTCGTCGCCGCGGACGAACGCGTCTTCGATATGTTCGCCGGCATCGGCTACTTCACGCTCCCGATGGCCCGCGCCGGCGCGGACGTGACGGCCGCCGAAATCAACCCCGAAGCGTACCGGTATCTCGTGGAGAACGCCGTCCTCAACGGCGTCCAAGACAAGCTTTCGGCGTTTCGCGCCGACTGCCGGGACGTGGACGTTCTCGCCGACCGCGTCGTGATGGGCTACTACGACGCGCCCGACTACCTCGACACCGCGCTCGCCGCCCTCGATTCGGGCGTCGTCCACCTCCACGCGACCGCCCCGACGGACGACCCGTGGACGGAGCCGGTCGCCGCGCTCGAAGCCGCCGCAGGCGAGCGTCTCGTCGAGATACTCGACCGCCGGGTCGTCAAGAGTCACGCACCGGGCGTTGACCACGTTGTCGTCGACGCACGAATCGGGGAATCGGCCCGACGTCGAAGCGTTTAATCGCTGACCGCGAGTCGTTGTAGGCGAGCATGACCAAGGTCAGCATCATCGGTGCTGCGGGAACGGTCGGTGCCGCCGCCGGCTACAACATCGCACTGCGCGACATCGCGGACGAACTCGTCTTCGTCGACATCCCCGACATGGAGGAGAAGACCGTCGGGCAGGCGGCCGACACCAACCACGGCATCGCCTACGACTCCAACACCGTGGTCCGGCAGGGCGATTACTCGGCCACCGAGGGGTCGGACGTGGTCGTCATCACGGCCGGTATCCCGCGCAAGGAGGGCCAGACCCGCATCGACCTCGCGGGCGACAACGCGCCCATCATGGAGGACATCGGCTCGTCCATCGCGGAGTACAACGACGACTTCGTGTCGATTACCACCTCGAACCCGGTGGACCTGCTGAACCGCCACCTCTACGAGACGGGCGACCGCGACCGCCACAAGGTCATCGGCTTCGGCGGCCGCCTCGACTCAGCGCGGTTCCGCTACGTCCTCGCGGACCGCTTCGACGTCCCGGTCAAGAACGTCGAGGCGACGATTCTCGGTGAGCACGGCGACGCACAGGTCCCCGCCTTCTCGAAGGTTCGCGTCGACGGCCGCGACCCCGAGTTCGAGGGCGAGAAAGAGGAAATCCTCTCGGACCTTCAGGAGTCCGCGATGGACGTGATTTCACGGAAGGGTGCGACCCAGTGGGGGCCGGCGACTGGCGTGGCCCACATGGTCGAGGCCGTGTTGAACGACACCGGCGCAGTTCTGCCGGGGTCGCTCGCGCTCGACGGCGAGTACGGATACGAGGACACCGCCTTCGGCGTCCCGGTCAAACTCGGCGCTGACGGCATCGAGGAGGTCGTCGAGTGGGACCTCGACGAGTACGAGCAGAAGCTGATGGACGAGGCTGCCGAGAAGCTCTCCGACCAGTACGACAAAATCGCCTAACTCCAACGGTTGCTTCGACGGTCGTTCGGGTTTACTCGTCGCGGTCGTCCTCTTGGACGCTCGCGCCGACGAAGCCGGCCCACTCCTCGACGTGCCGGTTACGGTCTTCTGACTGTGACATATCCGCATATCCCACAGCATGGCATATAACGATTGTGCCGGTCAGACCACCCGCTCGTCGCCGTCGTAGATTCTGATGGCGTCGACCGGACACGACCGCGCGGCGAACTTCGCGTCCAACTCCGCCTCGCTCGGGAGCTCCTGCACTCGCACGTCTGCCCCCCAGTCGGCGTCGCTCGCCTCGCCGTCCGTCAGAACGGCCTTGCCGGCGTCGTTGTCCTCGACGAGCCCGTCCCACTCGGCGGTACACTGGAACATCCCGATACAGGTGTCGCGGTCGTACTCGATGCGCATACGCTTCGTGCGCGCGTGAGGACAAAGAGTATAGCGGCGGCGGGGCTCGTCGTGACAGGGGAGATGGTTTAAACCGAATCACGCGCTAGCGAGCACAATGGAAGTGTCCGACGTACCCGCGGTGCCGGAGTGGCTCCCCGGCCATCTCGACGCCGATGGGGTCGAGTCGCTGTATCCGCCACAGGCGGCGGCCGTCGAGGCCGGCGTCACGGAAGGCGAGTCGCTCGTCGCCTCGATTCCGACCGCCTCGGGGAAGACGCTCATCGCCACGCTCGCCATGCTCTCTGCGGTCAAGCGAGGCGGCAAGGCGCTGTACATCGTCCCCCTCCGCGCGCTCGCCTCCGAGAAGAAAGCAGAGTTCGAGCAGTTCGAACAGTACGGCGTCGACGTGGGCGTCTCCACGGGCAACTACGACTCCGACGGTGAGTGGCTCGCGAAGAAAGATATCATCGTCGCCACCTCCGAGAAGGTGGACTCGCTCGTGCGCAACGGCGCGCCGTGGCTCGCCCAACTCGACTGCGTGGTCTCCGACGAGGTCCACCTCGTCGACGACCCGACACGCGGGCCGACCCTCGAAGTCACCCTCGCGAAACTCCGCTCGCGAAATCCGGGTCTCCAGATTGTCGCGCTGTCCGCGACCATCGGGAACGCCGGCGAACTCGCCGACTGGCTCGATGCCGAACTCGTCGACTCCTCGTGGAGACCTATCGACCTCCGGAAGGGCGTCCACTTCGGGCAGGCGCTCCACTTCGACGACGGGACACAGGAGCAGCTCAGCGTCCAAGGCAACGAGAAGCCGACCGCCGCAATCGTCCGCGACACGCTTCGGGATACGGTTGAGGACGGCGAGACGGTCGAGGAGGGTGGCTCGACGCTCGTCTTCGTCAACTCCCGCCGGAACGCCGAGGCCGCGGCGCGGCGACTCGCCAACGTCGTGAGCCCGGAACTCGACGGCGACGAACTCGCCGCGCTGGCCGACGTGGCCGACGAGATTCGAGACGTGAGCGACACCGAGACGAGCGACGACCTCGCGGACGCGGTCGAGAAGGGGGCGGCCTTCCACCACGCCGGTCTCTCGCCGGGCCACCGCGAACTCGTGGAGGCTGCCTTCCGCGACCGACTCGTCAAGTGCGTCTGTGCGACCCCGACGCTCGCGGCCGGCGTCAACACCCCGTCGCGGCGTGTCGTCGTGCGCGACTGGCGGCGCTACTCCGGAGACGCCGGCGGGATGCAGCCGCTGTCGGTGCTGGAAGTCCACCAGATGATGGGCCGTGCCGGTCGACCGGGGATGGACCCCTACGGCGAGGCGCTGTTGCTCGCGAGCAGCCACGACGAACTCGACGAGCTGTTCGAGCGGTACGTGTGGGCCGACCCCGACCCGGTACAGTCGAAGCTGGCCGCCGAGCCGGCGATGCGAACTCACCTGCTCGCAACCGTCGCCTCCGGGTTCGCCGACTCGCGGGAGACGCTGTTGTCGTTCCTCGACGGGACGCTCTATGCGGCCCAGACCGACGAGCAGGGCCGACTCGAACGGGTCACCGACGACATGCTCGCGTATCTCGAACGCAACGACTTCATCGAGCGGACTCGGGAGGGCGATGCCGAACGACTGACGGCGACGAATCTGGGCCACACCGTCTCCCGGCTGTATCTCGACCCGATGAGCGCGGCGACCATCATCGACGGAATCGCCGACGCCGACGACCCCTCCGCGCTCGGTCTCTACCATCTCGTCTCGCGCACGCCGGACATGTACCAGCTGTATCTCCGGTCGGGCGAGCGCGAGCAGTACACGCAGATCGCGTACGACCACGAGACCGAACTGCTCGGGGCACAGCCCTCGGAGTTCGAGGAGTCGCGCTTCGAGGACTGGCTCGCCGCGCTCAAGACGGCGAGGCTGCTCGACGACTGGGCAAGCGAGACCGACGAGGACCGCATCACCGACCGCTACGGCGTCGGTCCTGGCGACATCCGCGGCAAGGTCGACACCGCCGAGTGGCTGCTGGGCGCGGCGGAGTCGCTGGCCGGCGAGCGCGGCTTCGGCAACGTGCAGGCGATTCGCGAAGCGAAAAAACGGGTCCAGTACGGGGTCCGCGAGGAGCTCATCGACCTCGCGGACGTGCGCAACGTCGGGCGAAAGCGCGCGCGGAGACTCTACGAGGCCGGTATCGAGGACCGCGACCAACTCCGGAACGCGGACAAGTCGGTCGTGCTCGCCGCGCTCCGTGGACGTGAACGCACCGCAGAGACGGTGCTCGAACACGCCGGCCACCCGAATCCGGAGATGGCCGGCGTGACCCCCGACCCAGACGCCGAACCGGTGGCTGCGACCGACGCGAGCAATTCGGGCGAGTCGGCCGACGAGAACGACCAGTCGAGTCTCGGTGACTTCTGATGGAACTGGTCGAGGGCGTCGCGACGGTCGGAGGAGAGCGGTTTCCGGACACGGACGCGTTCGTCGACCGACTCACGGATATCGGTGTGGAGTACGGGGTAACGGTCCAGGCGTTCGACGCCCGCTACATCGTCGGCGAACGGCACCTCGCGCGCGCGATGAGACTCGCAGACCGCGAACGCGACCGCGGCGACGCCATCGCTCGGAACCGCGCCGTCGAGATTCTGCTGTACGCGGCGGGTCGCCGCCAGATTCGCCGGGCACTCGACCTCGGCGTGAGCGAGGGCGAGACGCCCGCCGTCGTCCTCGTCGCGAGCGAGGGAGCGACCGGCAACGAGCCGGGGGCCAGTGAGGCGGTCACGCGACTGCTCGACGCTCAGCCGACGCTCGGCGACTACGACCCCGAACGGGTGCGAGCGTTCTTCGATATCGGAGCGGCAGAAGCAGAAGCGACGGACGCGACGCTTGCCGATCTCGTGTTAGAGCGGATCGCGCTGCTCGTCATCGAGTGATAGCCTCGATCGTTTAATTCTCCGGACAGCGAGCGTAGGTGTGGTGATTGCAAACGGGTGACACCCCCTCGGAGGAGCCGGAACACCGCCAGCACGAGCGCGCACAACAGGTCGGACAGATACTCGAAGCGACGGAGGCGGCGACGGCCGAACGGGCGTACCCGGCGAGCAGCGACGAGCTCGTCGCTGAGCACCGAGCGACGGAGTTCGACCTCGCAAACGAGACGGAGACGCTAGAGGACGCGTTCGACCGATTGGCCGACGAGTTTGCGTCGCCGGCAGAGGCGCGCGAGGCGCTCACCGCGGAGATAACGCGGGACGAACGGTTCGACGAGACGTCTACCGACGAGCCGGCTCAACAGTAGTCGGCGAGCGCAGGTGTGTCGTCGGTCGGCATCGAGAGCCACGCGTCGTCGCGGGACACGTCCGCAATGAGGTACGTGTCGCCGTCGACGGCAGCCATTACTTCGCCGTGTGCACCTGCACTCCCGGCAACCGCTGAGTCCGGAACCATGCTTGTTAGTAGTTAACACGAGTATATAAACTTGACGAAATGGGGGACGGTGGCACGCACCGGTGTTTTGTTCGATTCGAGAATACCTCGCGCGGAGGCTGGAATACCGGTGGATATCGGTGGGAACTGTGGACGCTCGGCGAGTCATTCTCGGCTCTGTGTCACAGAGTCGCACAATCGGGCGTGAGCGCACCAAACCGGGTGCAGCGTTGCTGTCGATGCTGTTGTCGGGAATATAGGCGTATGTACGTCACTTGCTGGCATTGCGGTAAGTTTAACCACATCCAATATGTACAATCGTTCGAAATGGCTGAAGACAGTGAATTCAAGCGCCGCCGGTTCCTGCAAGCGACCGGTGCTGCCGCCCTGACTGCAAGTGTTGCTGGTTGTTCGAGTGACGGTGGAGACGCCACGGCCACTGACTCCGGCGACGGCGGAGACGGTAGCGACGGCGGAGACGGTGGCGACGACGGAACGGCCACTCCCGAGTCCTTCGACGGCCTCGACGCCTACCCGTACTCGGCCAACGAGACCGATGTCCAGAGCGCAATCGAGGTAATGGAGGAGGCCGGCTACGGTCCCGACAACACCTTCGAGCTCGACTGGCTCCAGTACACGAGCCCGACCTGGCTGGAGATGGCGAACACCATCCGTTCGCGCCTCCAGCAGGCCCACATCGAGATGAACATCAGCGAGGCGTCCTTCTCGGAGCTGCTCAGCACGACCGAGCAGGGCGACCACGAGGCGTACACGCTCGGCTGGATTGCCGACTACCCGGCACCGCAGAACTTCCTCCAGCTCATCAACCCACAGAACACCGTGTACGACGCCGAGGGGACGACCCCGAACGGCGCACGCCTGTTCTGGTCCGAGGACGCGATGGTGGACTCGAGCGTCACCCAGTACATGGAGGACGGGTACTCCATGATTACGAGCAACCCGGGCACCTCCGACGAGGCACAGCAGGCCCGCGACGACGCCGTCCCAATGATGGAGGAGGCCCTCTGGGAGTCGGCCGCCCTCATCCCGCTGTACAGCAGCGTCACCGAGTCGATGTGGTACGACTACGTCGACTTCAACCCGGCGGGCGGCATGGGTCCGTCCCGCGCCAAGACGAACAACTCCGTCAACGCCATCGAGGGCCGCGACCGACTCAGCGGCACGTCGGCTACCCTCAGCACGCTCGACCCCGTCGCTTCCGGTGACACGGCGAGCGGTGCCAAGATCATGAACATGTTCGATGCACCGCTCAACTACTTCAACGGCGAGGCGCAGGTCAGCAACCTCCTTGTTGAAGATTACGAGCTGAGCGACGACCTCACCACGTACACGTTCACGCTGAAGGAAGGTGTGCAGTTCCACGAGGACTACGGCGAAGTCACGGCCGCGGACATGGTCTACTCGCTGCGTCGTCTCGCAGAGTCGTCCAACTCCTCGAACAGCTCCTTCCTCACCGGCGACCTCAACGTCGTCCGAGAGGAGAACGACAACGGCGAAGTCGTGCCGGAGTCGATGGCCATCGAGCAGACCGGCGACTACGAGTTCACGATGGAACTCGAAGAGCCGTTCGCGTTCGCGCTCGAAATCATGGCCTACTCGGCCTTCTCCGCCGCTCCGGAGGGTATCGTGGGCGACATCGAGGGCTACGAGGGCGAGATGGGATACGAAGAGTTCTCGCTCAACAACCCGATCGGCAGCGGTCCGTTCCAGTTCGTCGAGTGGAACTCGGGCAACGGTGGCAACTTCACCTACGACACCTTCGACGACTACCACGGCGAGCCGGCCTCCTTCGACGGTATCGACCTCCAGATCCTGACGGACACGAACGCCATCTTCAACCGCTTCATCAACGGGAACGCGGACACCGGTGGCGTCCCGACCTCCCAGTACGACCCCGATCTCGTCTCCATCGAGGAGACGCAGGGCGCACAGGAGCTCGGTACCTACGGTCCCGTCGAGGAGAACGACGTCACCTACCAGTACGCCCGCACGCCGACCATCAACACCTTCTACGTCGGCTTCAACCTCGAGGAGGTTCCCCAGCCGGTTCGTGAGGCGATGGCGTACGTCATCAACCGCGAACAGTTCGTTCAGGAGGTCTTCCTCTCGCGCGGTTCCCCGTCTTACCACCTCACCCCGGCTCCGATTTACCCGGGCGGTGGCGAGACGTACCGCAGCCACTGGCAGGGTAACTAAACTCACCCTGTCCCCGTAGTATCGACATATTCAACCATTCGGAATACTCATCCACTCGCAAGCATTGCGTCTAACAGTCACACGATAACCACTCTCCAGATATGATACGAAACGAACGACACGCGTCTCCCGCAGGTCCCCGCGCTTCGCGTATACCGGTGGCGAGACATGTAGACCGGTCCCCCAACCAGACGGGCGGTGACACGACAGCATGAACAAGCTGGTGTATCTCGGGAAGCGAATCGCGCTCGCGATACCCGTCGTCCTGTTCGGGCTCACGATGGCGTTTCTCATTCTGTACGCCGGGCCTCTCGACCCGGTGTACAGTATCCTCGGCCGAAAGGCGAGTGAGGCAGACATCCAGCGATTGCTCGTCGACCTCGGTTATCGGTATCCTAACGGGCAGGAAGTGCCGCTGTGGGACCAGTACCGCATGGTGATGACCGACCTGTTCACGCTCAACTTCGGACAGTCGTGGGTCGTCCAGCGCGGTCGACCGATCATCGACCTCATCGGTGCACGCATGTCGGCGACTATCTGGCTCGGCTGGTGGTCGGTGGTTATCGCACTGTTCGTGGGGATTCCGGTCGGGCTGTTTGCCGGGCTCCGCGCGAACACGTTCAGCGATTACTTCGCGTCTGCCGGCGGAATTCTCTGGCGTGCGATGCCGAACTTCTGGCTCGCCGTCATCCTCTCCGGCCTGCTGTCTGCGGGTGGAGCGCTCTCGTTCTACCGTGATTTGGGTGCCGACTATGGGCTCGCGACGAAAGTCGTCGGGACGCCACCGGAGGTGAACAACCTCTTTAACCCGATACCGTTGTTCGACGGGATTCCCGTACTTGAGATGCTGTTCCTTCCGATTCCGGAACTACAGAACATGGCCGTCGCGTTCAAGTGGATTCTCCCCGGCGCGCTCGTGTTGGGGTCGGCGTCGATGGGGAACGAGGTCCGTATCGCTCGGACCGCCGTTCTGGAAAGTATCAACTCGAAGTACGTCGAGACCGCACGCGCGAAGGGCGTCTCCGCACGCCGTATCGTGTTCAAGCACGTCGGCCGCAACGCGCTGATTCCGCTGTTGCCGATTATCATGGGCGAGTTCTACCTGCTCATCGGCGGGTCCGTTCTCGTCGAGGCTATCTTCGGTATCAACGGACTGGGGAGTCTCTATCTCAGAGCCATCTTCCAGACGGATATCCCCGTCATCATGACGCTCACGTTCATCTTCACCATCATCCTCGTGGTGTTCAACATCACGCAGGACCTGCTGTACACAATCGTCGACCCGCGTATCTCGCTCGACGACGTCGAGGGGTAACATATTCATGTCAGACACAAACACTCCGAACGACTCATACGACGGCGACCAGTCGTCGCTCACGTCGCGTCTGGCCGCGAATCCGCGGCCGGCGCTCCGCTGGGCGGCCGTCGCCGCCGTCCTGCTTGTCCTCGAGTTCGGTGCGTTTATCGGCGGCACGCTGACCGTCCTCCACGCGCTGGTACTCGGCGTTACCGGGCTCATCGCCGCGATGCTCGGTCTCACCATCTCGAAAGGCATCGAGACTAGCATCAACGAAGTCCAGGCGTCGATTCTCTCACAGATCGACAGCGTCCGGAGCACCGCAGAGGGAATTCCGACGCTGCTCAGCCGGGAGACGATTCCGAACCAGGGCCACAGGCTCGGTCCCGATGGCCCGTGGGCGGAGACGTTTATGGGACTCGAGCCGCGGCTCGCGTGGCTGCTCCGTGTCACGCTCATCGTCGTCTACGCATTCGTCGTCGCCTACTGGCTGTTCCGCGGCTGGGACATCTTCCGCATCTACTATCGACAGGCGGACTGGACGCCGACCGACGACATCATCAACCGACTCCGCAGCCACCGCTGGGGTGTGTTCGGTGTCCTCATCATCCTCCTGTTTCTCACGATGGCGCTGTTCGGTCCCGCGCTCGGGCCGACAACCGTCGAAGCGAACATCCAGTCGCCGTACGGACACTACGTCGAGTACTACTCCAACGAGACCGGCCAAGTCGAGAACGTAACCGTTGGGAACGCCAACTTCAACTCCAAGTCGAAGGGTGCCGGCACGAACGTGGGGCCGATGAGCTACGACAGCTTCGACCGGTTCCATCCGTTCGGGACACTCACCAACGGACGTGACCTCTTCACGTTCATGATGGGCGGTGCCCGGACAACGATTACGGTGGTCGGTATCGCTATCGGAATGAGTGCAGGCATCGCAGCCGCGTTGGGCATGATATCGGCCTTCTACAGCGGTACCGTAGACCTGGGCGTCCTCACAGTCGCTGACGGTATTACATCCGTTCCACAGCTGCTCTTGCTCATCATGGTGAGTGCAGTGTTCGCCGGCCACTGGATAACGAATGTACTCAACGGCGGGTTCTTACTCGCGATACTGTTCGGGCTAACCGGCTGGCCGGGGCTGTGGCGCGCCGTCCGTGGACCGGCCTTACAGGTCGCACAGGAGGAGTGGGTCGACGCCGCAGAGAGCTTCGGCCAACGGCCAGCGCTTATCATGTGGAAACACATGTTCCCGTACGTGGTCGGTTATCTACTCGTCTACGCGTCGATGTCGGCCGGTGGTATCATCATCGCGATGTCGGCGCTCTCGTTCCTCGGGAACGGACTCGGTGTGACCGCACCGACGCCAGCGTGGGGTCGCGCTATCGACCTCGGACAAAACTACGTCTCCACGCCGTCGTGGCACATCTCCCTAATTCCGGGCCTGATGATCGTCGCCCTCGTCACGGGTGCGAACGCCCTCGGCGACGGACTGCGTGACGCCATCGATCCGGAGACCGAGTCTGGGAGTGGTGAACAGACGGCTGCAGGAGGTGGTGCGTGATGGCGGAAGAACCGGTACTGTCCGTCTCCAACCTCCAGACGGTGTTCCACACCGACAAGGAGACCATCCGCGCCGTCGACGGTATCTCGTTTGACGTACACGAGGGTGAGACCGTCGGCATCGTCGGCGAATCCGGCTCCGGGAAGTCGGTCACCGCACGCTCCATCATGGGTATCGTCGAAAGCCCCGGCGAGGTTCTCCCCGGGTCGTCCATCAATTTCAACGGTCGGGAGCTAACGGAGCTGTCGGACACCGAGTACGAACAGCTCCGTGGTAGCGGCATCGGGATGGTGTTCCAGGACCCACAGCAGTCGCTGAATCCGGTCTACACCATCGGTAACCAGATTAGAGAGGCGCTGCGCATCAATCAGGGACTCCGTGGTGCAGAGGCGCGCGAGGAGGCGATTAACCTGCTTGAGGATGTCGCTATCCCCGACGCTGCCCGTCGGCTGGACGAGTATCCACACGAGTTCTCCGGCGGAATGCGCCAGCGGGCCGTCATCGCGATGATGCTCGCGTGTGATCCCGAGTTCCTCATCTGTGACGAGCCGACGACGGCACTCGACGTGACTATACAGGCTCAGATCCTTGAGCTCCTGGACGGGCTACAGGAAGAGCGGAACCTCTCGATTCTGTTTATCACTCACGACATGGGTGTCATCGCCGAAATCGCTGACCGCGTCAACGTGATGTACGCCGGCCAGATCATCGAGTCGGCCCCCGTCGAAGACCTGTTTGCGAACCCGAAACACCCCTACACCGAGGGACTGTTGGGAGCAATTCCGGGCGAACAGGCCGACGGCGAATCGCTGCGAACCATCGAGGGTGACGTGCCGACACCGAACGAGGAGGCGACGTACTGTCGGTTCGCGCCCCGGTGTCCAGAGGCGTTCGACGCGTGTGATGCGGTCGCGCCCGCACACGTCAGCGTCGGCGAGGACCCGGACCACACCGCGGCGTGTCTGTTGTACCCCGAAGAGCAGACCGAGGAGGAGCGGGTCAGCCACCACCGGTCGCTCGGAGCGAAGTCGCGTGAACGACCCGCAGGTGATGTGAATGAGTAACGCAATCGAGCGCAAGCAGACGGCAGCCAGCGGCGAGACGCTGGTCGACGTACAGGACCTGAAGAAGTACTACGGCGGCAACGGCTTCTTCGCACCGCCGCCGGTGAAGGCGGTCGATACGGTCAACTTCGAAATCAAGCGGGGCGAGACGTTCGGGCTTGTCGGCGAGTCCGGCTCCGGAAAGAGCACGCTCGGTCGCACGCTCGTTCGGCTCGAGCAGGCGACCGACGGGAGCGTCAGCTTCGACGGCACCGACATCACGGAGCTGTCCGGCTCCGAGTTGAAAAAGTGGCGCAGCAACGCCCAGATGGTGTTCCAGGACCCCGAGTCGAGTCTCAACGACCGGATGACCGTCGGCGAAATCATCCGCGAGCCGCTTGACGCCCACGGCTGGAAGACCAAGTCCGAACGGCGCGAGCGCGTCACCGAACTGCTCTCGGAGGTCGGGCTCCGCGAAGAACACTACTTCCGGTACCCACACCAGTTCTCGGGCGGCCAGCGCCAGCGTATCGGTATCGCCCGCGCGCTCGCGCTCGAACCCGAGTTCATCGTCCTCGACGAGCCGGTGTCCGCCCTCGACGTGAGCGTGCAGGCGAAGATCATCACGCTACTCGAGGATCTCCAGGAGGAGTTCGACCTCACCTACCTGTTCATCGCACACGATCTCTCCGTGGTCCGGCACATCTGCGACCGCGTCGCCGTGATGTATCTCGGCAAGATCATGGAAATCGGCGACACGGAAGAACTGTACGAGGATCCACAGAACCCGTACACGCAGGCGTTGCTGTCTGCGATTCCGCGCCCCGACCCGACGGTCACCATCGACCGTATCACCCTCCCCGGGACGCCGCCGAGTCCCCGCGACCCACCCCAGGGGTGTCAGTTCTCGACGCGGTGTCCGGCGAAGATTCGCCCCGAGGCGTACGCCGACGTGCCCGACGAGACCTGGGACGCCGTCGAACAGCTCCGCGAGGTCATCCGCGAGCGGTCGCGGATGTCGCTGTCCGCGACCGACCAGATGCGCAAGCGGCTCGGTCGGTTCTCGCGGTTCGACGACATCGACGAGACGGTCGAGGACCTCTTCGAGGAGCTGTCGGTTCCACAGGCCGTCCAAGACCACGTCCAGCACGCCGTCGAGCTGGTGAAGGATGGCGAACCGGAGGAGGCCCGCACGTATCTCCGCGACGAGTTCGGCGGCGTCTGTGACACGACGCGGCCGGACCACCATCAGGTGAGCGCCAGCGGGCGCGAGAGCTACTGTCACCGACACGACGCCGAGTACGACGACGTGACGGCGGTCCTCTCGAAGTACAGCGACGGTGCGTAATCGCTGGCTGCGTCTCGTCGAGTTCGCCGTCTGGGTCGCCGCCGTGACGGCTGTCGTCGTCGCCGTCGCCGCCGTACCGTCGTTTCTGCTCGGCACCGGCCTGTTGACGCTGAAGTACGTCCTGTTCGTGGTCGGCGTGTTGCTGTTCGGCTTCGGGAGCATCGCCATCCAGCCGAAGCGTCCGCGTCGTGACAGCGAACTCGTCACGACGGAGTCTGCAGACGAGTACGACTTCGAGGCGCGACTCCAGGACCTACCACCTCTCGCGGGTCGTCGGCTGCCGTTCAACGACCGTATCGGGCGCGACGCGAAGCTGTTCGCGGTCGGGCTGGCCGTGCTGGCGGTGTCGGCGCTGTTGGAGTACGGATTCGGCGTCGTCCGATAGACACGCACACCATTTATCCGTGCGGCTGTCCGTCTCCACGTATGGTCGAGACGAACCCCGACGAGAACCCGGACGCGCACGACCGCGCGGCCCGCGGGACCGACTCCGTCAAGGACGCATGGCAGCGAACTATCGAAGACACGCGAGCGATGGCGGCCGACCGCGAGGAGGCCGGCTACGAGACGCTCGTGGTGTTCGCCGACGACACGGCACCGGCAATTCCCGAACACGGCGACGACGATGACGACAGCTGGGGGTTCTCGTATCTCCTCCCGAAGAGCGACCGCGCCGAGTTCGCCGACTTCGTCGCCGACGCGGAGTTCGACGAGACCGGCGTGTATCAGGCGCGAGAACAGGGTGACGTGTTCATGGTCGTGGAGTGTATCGACATGGACGCGGAGCGCGTCCTCTTCATCGCCAGCGCCTACCAGATGCGTACCGCCGTCGATCTGGTTCGGACCGCGATGGACCGCGACGAGATGTACACCCACGTCCGCGACCTGAGCGGCGAAATCGTCGGCACTATTCACCACGACGACCCGTCGGGCTTCTTCCCGGACCCGGACGAGTACTACGCCTTCGAGCCAGAGCAGCTCAACCAGATGCCCGGCGGACTCCCGGGACAAGAGCCTGACGACGAGGCGGCTCCGGAAGCCGACGCCGAAGACGAGGACACGGCCAGCTCCGAGGACGACGCCTAATTCTGTCGTTCGGGCGGTGACGGTCCCCACGGAAGTGTAAGGTCTTAGTACCGCGCCCACGGCGTTCGGGGTATGAACGTCGCAGACGCCATGACGCCGCGTGAGTCGCTCGTGACCGCGGTCGTTCCGGGTTCGCGGACGGACGTGCTCGACCGACTCCAGGACGACGAGTTCTCGTCGATTCCCGTCGTGAACGAAGAGACCGGCGCGTTTCGCGGGCTCGTCTCCCGCGAACAGCTCATCGCCAACCCCGAAGAGGACCAGCTCGCCCTGCTCACTGAGGAGGTGCCGACGATCGGTCCGGATGCCGACCTGAGCGAAGCGGCTCGCATCCTGCGTGAGGGCGACCAGCGCCGGCTCCCCGTCGTCGAGGACGACGAACTGGTCGGCCTCATCACCATCACCGACCTCGTGCGCGCCGTCGCCGAGGGCGACGTGGCGGTCGACACGACCGCGGACCTGTTGATGGAGACGACCGTCAACGCCGTCTACCAGGCGACGCCGCTCACCATCGCCGAGCGCGAACTCGCCTTCGCCGAGGAGCCGTACGGCGTCGTCCTCGACCCGGAGGGGAAGCCGACGGGGATGCTCACCGAGGTCGACGTGCTCGACGTGGCCCGCATTGTCGAGGGTGAGGAGTCGACGGGCGACTCGATTGCCGACGACGACGACGACTGGAAGTGGGAGGGTATCAAGGCGGTCGGCTCGCGGTATCTCCCCACTCGAAACGTCAAGATTCCGGCCGAGCCGGTCGAGATGTTCATGACTGACTCGCTCATCACCGTCGGCCAATCCGAGCCGGTGACCGACATCGCACAGCTGTTCATCACCGAGGATATCGAGCAGGTGCCGGTCATGTCGGGCGACACGCTCGTCGGCATCGTCCGTGACGCCGACCTGCTGGAGGCGATTGCGTGAGCGAACTGGAGACCGTCGCCGAACTCGCCAAGCGCCGCGGCTTCTTCTTCCAGACCGCGGAGTCGTACGGCGGCGTCGGCGGCTTCTTCACCTACGGCCCGCAGGGTTCTGCGCTCAAGCGCAACGTCGAGGACAGATGGCGCGACCGCTTCGTCACCCGCGCCGGCAACATGGAGGTCTCTGCGCCGGACGTGATGCCCGAACCCGTCTTCGAGGCCTCGGGCCACCTCGACGGCTTCGACGACATGATCGTCGAGTGTCCCGAGTGTGACGCCTCACACCGTGCTGACCACCTCGTCGAGGACAACTCTGAGTACGAGGACGCCGAAGCGCTCGGCATCGAGCGTGTCGCCGACCTGCTGGGCGAACTCGATATCGCCTGTCCCGACTGTTGCACGCCGCTTGCCGGCGAATCGGTCGAGGAGTTCAACCTCATGTTCGGTACCGACATCGGGCCCGGCTCCTCACAGCCCGGTTACCTCCGTCCGGAGACGGCACAGGGTATCTTCACCGAGTTTCCCCGACTGAAGGAGTACGCTCGCGGGCAGCTCCCGTTCGGCGTCGCCCAAATCGGTGACGCCTACCGGAACGAAATCGCCCCCCGGCGCGGTCTCATCCGCGTTCGCGCGTTCACGCAGGCGGAACTCGAACAGTTCATCGACCCCGCCGAAGACGAACCGGATATCGAGTCCGTCGCCGACGTGGAACTGCCACTCTACTCCGCCACGGCACAGGAGGGCGACGGCAAACAGGAGACGTACACCGTCCGCGAGGCGGTCGAGGAGGGCGTCATCGAGTCGGAGTGGATCGCCTACTACCTCGGTCTCGCGCGCGACTGGTACGACGCAATCGGCATCGACATGGACCGCTTCCGCTACCGCCAGCACAAGGCGGGCGAGCGCGCCCACTACGCCGCCGACTGTTGGGACGCCGAGACGGAACTCGACGGCGAGTGGGTCGAGGTGACCGGCTTCGCGTATCGCAGCGACTACGACCTCACCAACCACGCCGAGGCGACCGGTGACACCTTCACCGTGTTCAAGCAGTACGACGAGCCGAAGACGGTCGAGCGCCCGAGCGTCGACCCCGACATGGCGACCCTCGGTCCCGAGTTCGGCGGGCAAGCCGGCGCGGTCGCCGACGCGCTTGACGCACTGGCCGCCGCGGGCCCGGACGCCTTCGACGGCGAGACCGTCGCGGTCGAAGTCGACGGCGAGTCGGTTGAGGTGGACGCCGACGTGGCGAACTTCGAGGTGGAGACCGTCACCGAGGCGGGCGAACACATCACGCCCCACGTCGTCGAGCCGTCCTTCGGTATCGGCCGGCTGTTCTACTCCGTGCTCGTCCACAGCTACGAGACCGACGAGGTCGACGGCGAAGAGCGGACGTATCTCTCCTTGCCGGCCGAACTCGCGCCGACGTTCGCGTGTGTCGTCCCGCTGGTCTCGAACGAGCCGGCCATAGTCGAGCAGGCCGAACGGGCGCGCGAGCAGTTGCGCGAGGCCGGCCTGGCCGTCGCCTACGACGAATCGGGCGCTATCGGTCGCCGCTACCGCCGACAGGACGAAATCGGCACCCCAGTCTGTGTCACCGTCGACCACGAGACCATCGAGAAAGAGCCGACGAGCGTCACCGTTCGCGACCGCGACACCACCGCACAGGCGCGTATCCCGGTCGAGGAACTGCAGGAGTGTCTGCTCGCGCTCCGTGCCGGTACCGACTTCGCCGACCTGCTCGAGCGCGACACCGTCACCCCACTGTAGATGACACACGAGGTCCAGCGGCGACTCATCCACGCCTCGGGCGGAGTGTTCCCGCTCGCGTACGTCGCTGACCTCTACCCGTATCGCGTCCTCCAGTACGGCTTCGCAGTCGGCGTCCTCGCCGTCGCCGTCCTCGAAACCCTTCGACTGTCGGGCGTCGTCAACTGGGCGCTGTTCGACCGGCTCACCCGCGAGTACGAACAGGAGAACGTCGCCGGCTACGCGCTGTACGTCGTCTCCATCGCCATCGTCCTGTGGCTGTTCTCCCCCGTGATTGCGATTCCCGCCTCCCTGATGTTGACCTTCGGCGACCCGATTTCCGGACTGCTCGGCTCCGGCGAACGTCGCCGCGTCAAGCAGTCGTTCGTCCTTCTCGTGATGTTCGGCGTCTGCAGCCTGCTCGCGCTCCCGTTCGTCGGGAGCTACGCCGCCGTCGCTGGGGCCGTCGCCGCCACCCTCGCGGACGGTGCGACGCCCACCGTTGCGGGCTACGTCATCGACGACAACCTCACGATTCCCCCTGCCGCAGCGGCCGCGATGCTCGCCGTCATGGGGCTGTAGGGACACAGCGCTTTTTCGTCCCGACGGTCTCTACTCCGGTATGAGCGACTTCGACCGCGAGGCCGAACGCGAGAAACTCCGCGAGAAGTACGAACAGGACAAGCAGAAACGCGAACAGTCCGAGCGCCTCTCCGAACTCCTGCTCAAAGGTGCGACGATGACGGACAAACACTGCGACGACTGTGGCGACCCCATCTTCCGGTGGGACGGCCAGGAGTTCTGTCCCACCTGCCAGCAGGCCGGCGGGGCGGAAGCAACCTCACAAGACACGCAGCCACAGCCCCCCGACCAACCGCAACCCGACGCGAGCGAGGAACCGTCGGTTGAGGTCGAACCCGAGTCGGAGACCGAGCAAGCCGTGGAGCCGACGGAACCGGCGGAGCCACAGCCGCGACAGCCGACCGAACCACAGCCAAAACAGCCGACGGACCCGCAGCCCCGACAGCCGACACAGCAGTCCGAGCCGGTGACCCACGCGCCGCTGACGGACGCGGGCGACCTCGCGGCCGCACGCGCGTCGCTCGAACGCACCCTCGCGAGACTCTCGAAGCAGGCCGAACAGGCCGACACGCTCTCAGAGACGCGAAAATACCTCGCCGGCGCGAAAGAGGCCGCCGAGGCGCTCGACGCCGCAGAACAGATTTAACCCGCGTACTCGCTGCCGACGACCTCGCGCACCCGCTGTGCGGTGACGGGACCGACGCCTTCGACTTCCTGAAGCTCCTGCTCGCCTGCTGTCATCACTGCCTCGACGCTGCCGAATGATTCGAGCAGCGCGCGCGCCGTCACCGGTCCGACCTCCGCGACCGAACTGACGACGTACTCCTGTTGTTCGTCCAGCGTCTTGTTCGATTTCTCGCCGTGGACGCGCACCTCGCGGTCGCTTTCCTCCTGTTCGCGGCGAGCGATGACGTCGAGCAGGTTCGCCGTCCCCTGTTCGTCCTCGGTGAAGAGGACGCTCGCGCCGAAGTCGACGGCGAGCGAGGCCAGCGCCCCCCGAATCGCGTTCGGGTGGACGTTGCGCTTCCCGTAGAGGTTCTCCCCCTCGACGATGACGACCGGGCGCGCGTAGTTGCGGACCGCGTCGCCCACCTGCTCGAACATCGAGCGGTCCTCGCCGAGCAACGTGTCGAGGAAGTCGTCCACGCTCTTGCGCTCGACGACGACGCGGTCCGAGAGCACGTAGTCGCCGACGGCCAGCGTCTCCAGTCGCGTCTCGATGCCGTCGCGCTTCGAGAGGTCACGCGCGATGGTCGAATCGAGTTCGCGCTGGTCGGCGACGATTTCGACGCCCGACTCGTCGGTTCCGGCGACGGCGGCCACGCCGTCGTTCTCTTCGTCCTCGGCCGCCGACGCTTCTGATTCCTCCCGTTCGCCGGCAAACGAATCCAGTCCGGCCTGTCCGTCGCCCTCACCATCGTCTACTGGCGCGTCGGCCCCTTCGTCGTCGTCGCTGTCGTCCGTGGCTCCCTTCGCTGTCGTCGCTGAGTCCCCATCGCTATCCTCGAAGCTCCCCAGCGACTCCTGGCTCAGTTCGGATTCGAGTTCGCTCGTCATCCCCTTCAGCGAGCGGAGTTCTTCTTCCATCTGCTTTTCTTCGTTTTGTGCCATCCAGAAGAACGCCTCGTCGCGGGTGTCGTTCGCGATCAAGACGACGACCTTCCCCTCCGACGCGCGGCCGGTCCGCCCCTTCCGCTGGATTGACCGCACGCCCTTCGGCACCGGCTCGTAGAACAAGACGAGGTCCACGTCCGGCACGTCCAACCCCTCCTCCGCGACGCTGGTGGAAACGAGCACCTCGAACTCGCCGGCCCGGAAGGCGTCGAGCGTCTCCTTCTGCTCTGTCTGTGTCATCCCGTCGGAGCCTTCCTTGTCGCCTTGGCCGACAAACCGCCGCGCGTCGAACGACTCGTTCAGGAACTCCGTCAGGGTCTCTGCCGTGTCGCGGCTCTCGGTGAAGACGATGGCGCGCGAGCCACCCTCCAAGCCGAACGTCTCGGCAAGCAGGATGCGCGTCTTCCGGAACTTCGGGTGAAGCCCGTCGAACTCCTCGGCGAGTCGCATCGCCTCTTTCACCTTCGGCTCGGAGACGAACCGCTGGCTCGCCTTCGAGGCTCCCGACGAGCGGGCCTGCTCGCGCTGGCGCTCGAAGTAGCGACGGAGGGACTCAACCGACTGCGTCTCGACGAGTTCGGTCGCCCGCCGGAGCTTCATCACCTCGGCGTGGGCCGACATCCCCTTGTAGCCCGACGAGTCGTCGTTGTTGATGAGCCGCTGGAGCTGTGCGCGCACCTTGTTCAGGTCGCGCTGGCTCATGTTCGGATCCGTCGAGTTCGTCACGCCCAACTCCTTCAGCTTCGCGAGCCGCTCTCTGATGACCTCGTTGAGCGCGTCCCGAATCGCGAGCACGTCGTCGGGCAAGTCGACGTGTTGCCAGTCCACTTCCGTCCGGTAGGTGTGTTTCTCCACGTCGGCGTCGGCGTCGGTCATCACCTCCACTTCTACCAGGCCGAGATTCTCACACACAGTCAGAATCTCCTCTTCGTCGCCGCCGGGGCTCGCGCTCATCCCGGTGACGAGCGGCTCTTCCGCGTCGGCGTGGTAGCGCTCGGCGATGTAGTTGTACGCGTAGTCGCCGGTGGCGCGGTGACACTCGTCGAAGGTGATGTGCGTCACGTCCGCGAGCGAGATGCGGTTGCCGACGAGGTCGTTCTCGACGACCTGTGGGGTAGCCATCACGATGCGGGCCGACTCCCACAGCTCGGCGCGGTCGTCGGGTCGCACGTCGCCGGTGAAGACGACGATGTCGTCGTCGGCCACCTCCAGCGCCTCGCGGTAGAAGTCGGCGTGCTGTTGGACGAGCGGCTTCGTCGGCGCGAGCATCAGCGAGGTGCCACCGTACTCCGCGAGCCGGTGGGCCGTAACGAGACAGGAGACGGTCGTCTTCCCGAGTCCGGTCGGGAGACAGACAAGCGTGTGGGTCTTCGACGCGGCGTCGGCCAACTGGGTCTGGTAGGCTCTGTCTTCGAGAAAGCCCTCGCTCACCAGTGGCCGGTCGAGATACTCTACGTCGGCGTCTGCGGCCGCCATTACCTGCGATTGTTCGTTCTCGTGAATAAGGGTTCGCGTAGCGCGGTGAATGTAAAACGGGTCAGTCGCTCTCGTCGATGACGCGCGACTCGAAGTCCTCGGGGAGCGACTCGAGGTCGCCGGCCTGCACGCTCCAGAGGTCGGCGTACAGTCCTCCCTCCGAGAGCAGCGTCCCGTGGTCGCCCCGCTCCGTCACTTCCCCGTCTTCCATGACGAGAATCTCGTCTGCTCCCTTCACCGTCGAGAGCCGGTGGGCGATGGCGAACGTCGTCCGGTCTGCAGACAGCGAGTCGAGTGACTTCTGGATGAGATACTCTGTCTCGGTGTCGACGGCGCTGGTCGCCTCATCGAGGACGAGCAGCTCTGGGTCATGTAAGACGACGCGTGCGATGGCGATTCGCTGGCGCTGGCCGCCAGAGAGCTTCACCCCTCGTTCGCCGACGCGGGTGTCGTAGCCGTCCGGGAACGACCGGATGAACTCGTCGGCTTCTGCGGCCCTCGCGGCCTCGCGCACCTGCCGGTCGCTCGCGTCGAAGTCGCCATACCGGATGTTGTCGGCGATGGTGCCGTCAAAGAGGAACGTCTCTTGGCCGACGTAGCCAACGTGACTCCGGAGCGATTCGAGGGTCACGTCACGGATGTCGTGGTCGTCGACCCGAACCTCGCCGTCGGTCACGTCGTACATCCGGAGTAGGAGCTTGAGCATCGTCGACTTCCCCGCACCAGTGGGGCCGACGAGCGCGACTGTCTCGCCCGGCTTCGCCTCGAAGCTCACGCCGTCGATGACGGTCTCGGAGTCGTCGTACGCGAACGTCACGTCGTCGTAGACGACGTTCCCCTCCGCGTCGGTGAGTTCGGTACCGTCTTCGGGGTCGTCGACCTCGACGGGGATGTCCATCAGCCCGAAGACGCGCTCTGAGGAGGCCTTCGCGTTCTCGTACTGGTCGATGATGTTCGATACCTCCGCCAGCGGGGTCGCGAACCGCTGTGACAAGAAGAGAAACGAGACGAACGTCCCGACCTGGAGCTGGCCGGTCGCACCCGGCGGCGCGCCGACGAACAGCCAGTAGCCCCCCACGAGGAACGTGAGCGAGAAGGAGACACCCGCGAGCAGTTCCATCCCCGGCCGGTAGAAGTACGAGAGCCGCAGCATCGACATCGTGTCCTCGAACAGCTGTTTCGATGAGCCGCGAACCCGCTCGGTCTCGTAAGATTCGCTCGCCGTCGTCTTCGTCAGCTCGATGCCCGCAATCGAGTTTTCGAGACGCGTGTTGAGCTTCCCCATCGAGGAGCGGCGGGCCGCATACAGCGGCTCGGCTCGCTTCATGAACCAGTAGGTAAACGCGGCCATGACGGGTGCGACGAGCAGCGTGACGACCGCGAGATACGGATTTTCGAGAAAGAGCACGATACCGATACCGAGCAGCATCGCGCCCAGCCGGACCGCGCCGGTGAGCGCGTTGTCCAGGAACATCTCCAGATTCTCCGTGTCGGAGGAGAGAATCGACATCGTCTCGCCGGTCTGTTTGTCGTCGAAGAAAGACATATCTAGCCGGCTCATCTTCTCGAAACAGTCCACCCGGACGGCGTGCATCACGCCGTGGGCGAACTCGTTTGCGGCGACGCCGTACACGTAGGTGAACACGCCCGTCAGGAGGAACGCCCCGCCGATGAACGCGACCGAGAGCCAGAACAGCGGCTCTTGGCCACTCGGCAACAGCGACCCCGGGACGAGCGGAAGCGAGTACGTCTGGCCGTTGAGTCGGTTCACGGCCGCGCCGAGCACGAGCGGCGGGGCGAGCGAGGCGAACTGTGCGAGCAGGTTGGCGATGACTCCGAGCGCGAACCAGCCGTATCTGGGTTCGCCGTAGGCCGCAAACAGCCGTCGCATCGGTTGGTCCACGTCCGCGCGGTAGCGGTCGAAGACGCTCTCGTCTGTCATTACCCAGTCTGTGAAACGACCCCGATTAGGGGTTGTGTTTCCACGACCACTCAAGTGCGAGCCACGCCACGACGTGGTATGGACGCGGCCGCCCTCGTTGACCGACTCGACCGCTTTGGCGGGAGCGACGCCGAGCGAAGAGCCGTCGCCAGACAGGCGCGCGACCTCGCCGACTCGGGTGCCTTCGCCAGCGACGCGGGGTACGAACTCACCCCCGCGGTCGTCATCGAACACCTCGTGGACGCGCCCGACGGCGGTCCCGCCGACCGCTGGAACTGGTGGCTCGGCTCGCTGGAGGCGGCCCACGGCGCATACCGTCGCTTCCAGGTCGAGCGCTGGCAGGAGCGGTGATCCGTCGACGAGTGGCTTTTTGCTGACACCGGTCGGACCTCCGGTATGGACATCGAGACGGTGCTCGCGCCGGTCGACGGGAGCGACGAGTCGCTGGCCGCCGCCGAGTACGGCCTCGCGATCGCGGACGCCTACGACGCCTCCGTCCACGCGCTGTACGTCCTCGGCGAGGAATCGACGGCCGGGCTGAAGGCCGGCGAAATCGAGGAACAGGAGGTCGCCGCCGCCTCTACCGCGTTCATCGACGAGATTCGCGCGCTCGCCGGCGACGTGCACGTCGAGCAGTCGACCACGCACGGCTTCTCGGCCTCGCGGCTCTCACAACACCCCGGCAGCGTCATCCTCGACGCCGCCGAAGAAATCGACGCCGACTTCCTCGTCGTCCCGCGGGAACCGCTCGTTGGCGACCCGACGGCCGTCATCGAGAAGGCCACCGAGTACGTCATCGCGTACGCCTCACAGCCCGTGTTGTCGGTGTAGCCGAACGCTTTTTCGACGGACGCACCTCCCCCACGTATGGACGAGTCGACAGCCGCGAACATCGAGTACGTCGTCGGCGAGGGTATCGTCGAGGGTATCACGGCAAACTGGGAGGCGCTGCTCGCGACCGCAGACGACGTCGCCGCCGGACTCGACCGCGATACCGTCGTCTGTGAGCCGACCGACGTGACCGTCGTCCCGGCGACCGACCGGTTCGGACTCACGGCGGTGGTCGACGACGACACGTTCGGCCGACTCGACGCGCTCGACCCCGACGCGTTCGAACCGACCCACGTCGCCCGCGCCGAGAGCGACGGTCTCGTGCTCTTGCTCGTCGTGTTCGAATCCGACGAGCAGGCCGTCGTCCTCCCGCTGTACTACGAGCGAACTGCAGACGCCGAGGGCGTGCTTCGCGACCACGACGGCGCGCTCCCGATTCGGGTCCGGAGTCTCACGGCGCTCGAACCGGTCTCGTTCGTGCTCGATTCACCCGAGTACGTCTTCCCCGAGACCCCCTTCGACGACTAGTCGTCTCCGACCTCGTGGACGTGGCCACACTCCGGGCAGGTCACCTCGTCGTGGCGCAGGCCGGCAGAGCGGTCGCGCACCTCGCGCATCACCTCCGAAATTCTGTCCTCGGCGTCCAGCTCCTCGTCGACGGTGAGTTCGACCCCTTCCACCTCGAGCAGGAACTTCGCCACCTCCGTCACCTCGTACATTAGATCGTCCAGCTCCTCGGCGGTGAAGAAGTCACACATCGCGCCGTAGAGGAACGTCGCGCCCGCCTTCTGTACCTTCTCCTCGAAGGAGGCCCGCGCTTGGTTCACGGCCTGCGGGGAGTAGGTGTCCGTCATGAACGGGACGAGTTCGGGCAGGTTCTCGCCGATTTTCGTCATCTCGACGCCCGTCTCCGTCCGGAAGTCCGCACACAGCCGCGCGATGGCCCACTCGCGGGCGGTGATGTATGTGCGGTCGCGCAGGAACTCGTTGGCGCGGTCGTAGGTCGCGCCGTCGATCTTCGAGAAGCGGGCGTACTCCTGTACGTCCTCGGGCACGTCCGACTCTTCCGGCTCCTCGCGTTCGTCTTCGACGCGTTCGACGGCCGGCGTCGGCTCCTCCTCGGGCGTCTCTGTCATGGCTGAAACTCCAGCACGGTGGCGAAAAAGCGTGTCGCCCGCCCCGGCGGCTACCGGAGCTCGCGTTCCAGCTCTCGGTCGACGGTCTCGTCGTCGTCGAGTTCCATCAGCCGTTCGAGTCGGTGTTCGAACTCCTCGTCGGTCAGTTCTCCGTCGGCGTACCGGCGCTTGAGCCGTTCGACCGGGTCGTCCGGTGTCTCGTCCGTGTCCTCCTCCTCGTCGTCGGTGAGGATGCCGATCAGCGGGAGGACGACGGCGAAGCCGACGACCCAGATGACCCAGAACCACGAGACGTTGGCAAACAGCGCAATCATACCGGCACCCAAGATGAGGAACACGGTCACGCCCGCGATATCCTCACGCGCGTTCGAGACGACTCCCATGTGTGGGACTCCGCCGCTCGGATAAAAAAGCCCGCGCTCGTCGCCGGGACTCTTTTATGACCCGCAGGCGTCACCGAGGGCATGAACGTCCTGCTTGGCATCGGCGGGAGCGAGGACTCCTTTCGCGCCCTTGATAAGACCATCGACCGGGCCCAGGAGGCGGGCGACTCGCTCACCGTCGCCATCCTCGAGAACCCCGACTCCGACCCCGACCCCGACGACCTCGCCGAGCGCGCACGTACGGCACTCGAAGACGCCGGACTCACCCCCGACGTGCACGTCCTCGAAGGCCACGCCGGCAGTCAGCTCGTCGACTTCGCCGAGCGCGAGGGCCACGAACTCATTGTCCTCGGCGGCGGTGAGACCAGCCCACTTGGGAAGGTCCAGCTCGGCTCTATCGCGGAGTTCGTCCTGTTGAACGCCACCGTCTCGGTCACCTTGGTCCGATGAGTCGCATCTACCCCGACGAAGTCGCCGGACCGTACGACCCGCCCCCGCGCTCGCTCACGGACAAGGCCGGCCGCGACATCGAGATTCGTCGCTTCGAGGACGACATGGAAGCGCTCGTCTCGATGTATCTCGACTTCGACCCGGAGGACCGCGCGCAGGGGATTCCCCCGACGACCGACGAGCAGATTCGCGAGTGGCTCGACACCATCGTCACCGAGGCGGGCGTCAACGTCATCGCGTGGCACGACGGCGACGCCGTCGGCCACGCCACGCTCGTCCCCGACTTCGATGACAACGAAGGGACGGAGGGACTCGACGAGTTCGAACTTGCCATCTTCGTCCTCGCGGAGTACCAGGAGTCGGGCATCGGCTCACAGCTCATCACCGCCCTGCTCGGGGCCGGCCGCGCGGAGGAAATCGACCGGGTGTGGCTCACCGTCGAACGATGGAATCACGCCGCCGTCGCGCTGTACGAGAAGGTCGGCTTCGAGCCGTCCGAGACCGGGAGCTTCGAGTTGGAGATGGGCGCGAAGCTACGCTGACCGGACGTTCTTCCCGACGCGCTCGCCGAACTCGCCGTCCTCGTACACGACCGACCCGCGCACCAGCGTCAGCGACGGGAACACGCCGTCCATCCCCTCGAAGGGCGTCCACTCGCAGTTCGTGTGGAGGTCCCCACCGCGAATCTCTCGTGGTCCCGACTCCACGAGCACGAGGTCGGCGTCGTTGCCCTCAGCAACCGTTCCCTTCGTGTCGAGACCGAACACCTCCGCGGGGGTCGCCGCGGTGAGGTCGCGCACGCGCTCGTAGCTCAACTCGCCCCGGTCGGCTGCCGCTAGCAGGAGGGGAAGTGCCGTCTCGACGCCGGGTACGCCCGACGGGGCCGACCAGATGTCGGTGTCCTTCTCGGCGCGGGTGTGTGGCGCGTGGTCGGTGGCGATCATGTCGACGGCGCCGTCGGCGACGCGCTCGAAGACGGCCTCGCGGCGCTGCTCGCTCCGGAGCGGCGGGTTCATCCGGCCGTGCGTGCCCAACTCGGCGAGGTCATCGCGCGACAAGAAGAGGTGGTGTGGCGTCACCTCGCAGGTCATCCCGGTTTCGGCCGCGGTGTCGATACCTTCTGGCGTGGAGGTGTGGGCGACGTGAATCTGGGTGTCGTGCTCGCGGGCGGTCTCGCAGGCCCGCTCGACGGCGACGGCCTCGGCCTCGGCAGTCCGGTAGGCGCTCCACGCGTCGGCGTCGTCCCGGTCACGGACCGATTCGTCGAACAGGGTCGCGTCCTCGGCGTGGACCGTGACGCGGGTGTCGGTCTCGCCCGCGGCGACGAGCGCGTCCTCGAACAGGTCGGCGTCGATACCCATCTCGCCCGTCGAGTCGGCGAGGAACACCTCACCGAGCGCGAACAGCGGGCGTGCGAGCAGGGAGTCGGGGTCCCACGGCTCGGTGACGCCGCCGTTGATGCCGTAGTCGACGTACGACTCGGTCGCGAGAGTGGCTTTCCGGTCGAACGCCTCTCCGTCGACGGTCGGCGGGTCGGTGTTCGGCTGGTCGACGACGGTCGTCACGCCGCCGGCCGCGGCCGACTTCGACCCGCTCGTCCACGTCTCCTTGTGCGAGTACCCCGGCTCGCGGAAGTGGACGTGAGCGTCGATCATCCCCGGGAGCAGCCGCTTACCGGTGGCGTCGATGACACGCTCGTCGTCGGTCGGGGTGAGATCGCCGACGGCGGCGATGGTCTCGCCGTCGACCCGCACGTCACACACTCGGCCATCGGCGAGCGTCGCGTCCTGAAAGAGCATACTCCGACTCCGGCGTGCCGAGGATAAAAATGGGACTACCGCAGGTGCTCGACGGTCGCGTCGCGGTCGCCGACGAGCGCCGATTCGAGGGCGCGGGCCACCCGGTCGGGGTCGCCGTCTCCGCCCGCTCGCGTGACACTTCCGACGCTGCCGGGGTCGAACGCGACACCGAGCGCGTCGTACACCTCTGTAAGTACAGCGGCGATCTGCTCGTGGTCCCGAACGACGGCGATACCGGCGGTCTGTGCGACGCCCTTCGAGACGCGCTGTGCGAGACCGACGATCTTCCCGTCGGCCGACAGGGAGTGTTGCCCCGGACAGAAGGCGTCGGGTGGCTCTCCGCGTTCGGCCGTCACCCCCACCGTTTCGAGTGCGCGTTGCACGTCCGCGATCGCGGCGTCGTACCGGTCGTCCATCCCGACCCGGAGGTCGTCGAGCGGTTCGAGCCGGAGGAACGCGACCGTCGACCCCGTGTACGCGACCGCGCGCCCGCCGACATCGCGCTCGTGTGGCGGGTAGCAGTGGTCGCGCGCGGCAGCCCGCGCCTGCTCGTAGCCGTCTTCGCGGGTGTCGCGGCGACCGAACGCCAGTTGACGGTGTGGCCGCCACGCCCGCACCGCACCCTCGCCGTCGCTCGCCACGTCCGCTCGCAGCGCCGCCGTGACGGCTCGGTCGGCGTCGATGTCTGCTGCTCGCCCTCGGACGATTCGCATACCGCTCCGACGAGCGCGACGGCTAAAGGTGTCCCCTCCTTCACTCAGGTATGGTCACGCTCCCGGCGTCGGTGCTCTCCGGGTACGAGCGATTCTCCCGGTACAACTCGCCGTATCCGGCCCACGACCGCGGCTGTGCAATCGACCTCTATCCGGGCGAGAACGGTGGGCCTGCCCCGTCACCGGTCGCCGGAGAGGTCATCGACACCCGGACCGTCCGGTGTCCTCCACGGCCGTACGCCGTCGACACCGACCACCTGATTCTGGTCGACACCGGCGAGCACGTCGCCCGTATCCTCCACGTCGACCCGGCTGTCGGGGCGGGCGACGAGGTGGCCGTCGGTGACTCGCTCGGTCGGCTCGTCCGGTCGGGCTTCTTCGGCCGGTGGGTCGACGACCACGTCCACCTCGGTTTCCGCGCGCCCGACGCGAACCCGTACCGTGCGTCGGGGTCGCTCCCGCTCGCCGTCGACTGTGCGGTCAGCCCGCTCGCGTGGGACGGGACGGGCGAGATTGTCGAGGTCGGGGAGACGCACGTTCGGCTCGACACGCCCGTCGGTGGGGACGGATTCGCCGCGCTCGCCAGCGACGAGGGAATCCCGCTCGACGGCGGTCTCGCCCACTACACCGGTGCGGGAACGTTCGGGTTGTCGTCCGGGACGCTCTCGCTGCTCGGGACCGAGGTCGCGACCGAGAGCGACGACGGACTCGTGTGGCGGGACGTGGCGGTCACGGTTGACGGGGTGGACGCGACGGGGCTGTCGCTGTTCGCCACGCAAATCGAGTTCGGGGCGAAACTCGTCTTCCACGAGGGCCACGACTTCGTGGTCGGCGAGTCGGTTCGCGTGGCCATCGACGAGACGGCCGACCCGATACGGCTGGGGTAGCCGGCTTGTGGTGGCGACTCGTTGCGTCGATTCTGCCGTCGCGCGACGCGCGTGTCCGATGCCGTGGTCTCTTTGTCACGGGAGAAACTACCCCAAGACATGGACAACGAGGCAGTAGACGGGTTCGGCTCGCGCCGGTCGACCGTGTACGGCAGCGAGGGGATGGTCGCGACGAGCCAGCCGCTGGCGGCGACCGCCGGACTGGAGACGCTCGAAGCCGGCGGGAACGCCTTCGACGCGGCGGTCGCGACGGCGGCCGCGCTCAACGTCGTGGAGCCGACATCGACGGGGCTGGGCGGGGACGTGTTCGCGCTCTACCGGACGGCAGACGGCGAGGTCGGCGCGATGCGCTCGTGTGGCGGTGCACCGGCGAACGCGACCCGTCAGGAGGTCCGTGAGGCCGTGGCCGACGAGGACGAGGACCCGAGCGAGGCTGAGATGCCGATGCTCGGTCCACAGACCGTGACGGTCCCGGGGACGGCCCGCGGGTGGGAGGCGACGACCGAGCGGTTCGGCGAGCGCACCCTCGGCGAGAACCTCCAACACGCCATCCGGTACGCGACCGAGGGGTATCCGGTGTCGCCGGTCATCGCCGACGCGTGGAGCTACGCCGAGAATCTCTTCGACGACGAGAACGCCCGGGACGCCTACCTCGTGGACGGGGAGCGCGCACCGGAGGCGGGCGAGCACGTCACCCTCGACGCGCTCGGCACGACCCTCGAAACCATCGCCGAGGAGGGCGCAGACGCCGTCTACGAAGGCGAAATCGGCGAGCAAATCGTCGCGGAAGTACAGGAGGCGGGCGGATTCCTCACGATGGACGACCTCGCCGACTTCGAGCCGGAGTTTCCCGACCCGGTGTCGACACACTACAACGGGACCGAGGTGTACGAACTGCCGCCGAACAATCAGGGGCTCATCGTGTTGGAGGCGCTCAACATCGCCAGCGAAATCGGTGCGAGCGAGGCCGAGGGCACCGAGCGCGTCCACCTGTTTGTGGAGGCGCTCAAACGGGCGTTCCACGACGGCCACCGCTACATCACCGACCCCGAGTACGAGGAGCTGCCGCCGCTCAACAGCACCGAGTGGGCCAGCGAGCGCGCGAGCGACATCGGGGAGACGGCCGGCGACGTGGAGTTCATGCAACAGACGGGCGAGGACGCCGACACCGTCCTGCTGTGTGTGGCCGACGGCGAGGGGAACGTGGTGTCGTACATCAACTCCCGGTTTGCCGGCTTTGGCTCCGGGCTGGTCGCCGGCGACACGGGGATTGCACTCCAGAATCGCGGGGCGTCCTTCTCGCTCGAGGACGACCACCCCAACCGGTTCGAACCGGGGAAGCGACCGTTCCACACCCTGATTCCGGGGCTCATCGACTTCGCGCCCGACGCCGACGCCGAGGACTGGGCGGCCTTCGGCGTGATGGGCGGGTTCATGCAGCCGCAGGGGCACCTCCAGACACTGGTAAGTCTCGTTGACGACGGGCTGACGCCACAACAGGCGCTCGACCGACCGCGCTGGCGCTACCGAGAGGACGGCCGGCTGGCTGTCGAGGCGCGGTTCCCGACCGAGACGCAAAACGGGCTGTTGCGTCGGGGTCACGACCTCGCGGTGCTCCCGCCGATTCAGTTCGGGGGTGCGCAGTTCGTGCGCCGAAACGACGACGGCGTCCTCTCGGGCGCGACGGAGCCACGAAAAGACGGGAACGCCGTCGGTCGCTGACCCGGGAAGGTCTATACATCTCCACGCTAAGTGAGGGTATGGAGTGGAAGACAGATTGGGGACTGCGGGCGCGCATGGGGTTCACCATGTTCCTCCTGTTCGCGCTGTATCTCGTATTCGCAGTCGTCATCACGACGTTCTTCAGCGGAAGCGCACAGCTCTTCTTGGGGCTGATGGTGGTGTTCATGGGCGCACAGTTCTTCTTCTCGGACAAGCTGGCGCTGTACTCGATGGGCGCACGCGAGGTCTCGGAAGACGAGTATCCACAGCTTCACGCGACCATCGGGCGACTCGCACAGCAGGCCGACCTCCCGAAGCCGAAGGTGGCCGTCGCCGACTCACGCGTTCCGAACGCGTTCGCGACCGGCCGGTCACAGTCCAACAGCGCGGTCTGTGTCACGACGGGCATCATGGACACCCTCTCCGACGAGGAGCTGGAGGGCGTCATCGCCCACGAACTCGCCCACGTCAAGAACCGCGACGTGATGGTGATGACCATCGCGTCGTTCCTCTCGACGATCGCCTTCCTCATCGTCCGGTGGGGATGGCTGTTCGCCGGCGGCAACCGCGAGGGCGGGAATCAGGCTCCCGTCTTCGTCGCCATCATCGCGTCGCTGGTCGTCTGGATTCTGTCGTTCCTGCTGATTCGGGCGCTCTCGCGCTACCGCGAGTTCGCGGCCGACCGCGGCGGGGCAGCCATCACGGGCAAGCCGTCGGCGCTCGCGTCTGCGCTGTTGAAAATCAGCGGAAAGATGGACAGCGTTCCGAACGACGACCTCCGCGAGCAGTCGGAGATGAACGCGTTCTTCATCATCCCCATCAAGGCCGGCACCATCGGCCGACTGTTCTCGACACACCCCTCGACGGAGAAGCGCGTCGACCGACTGCGTGAGCTCGAACGCGAGATGGAAACACAATAATGGGGCTGTTCGACTCGGTCAAACAGGCACTCGGCGTCGCCGCCGAGGCCGACGCGACCCGCGAGGGTGACCCCGAAGCGCTCTTTGGCCTCTCGACGGCCGCGGTGACGATGGAGGCGCAACTCGACTTCGCCCCCGCCGACGAGGCCGCGCTCTGCTTTTCGGGCGTGGACTCGACGGCGTTTACCGACGCGCGCGACGAGGTGGCGGCCGTCCTCGACGCCGGCGAGTCGGAGACGGGTACCGTCTTCGAGTTCCGAACCGACGCTCACGGCTACGACTGGGTCGTCCTCGCCGACACGGAGTTCGAGGACCTCGTGACGAGCGTCCACTTCGCCGCCGACACGATGCAAGAATCCGGCTTCGGCTCGCGGCTGCTCGCGGCTGCGTTCCCCTTCGAGCGCGACGGCACCGTCGCCTACTGGCTCTACTCCTTCCGTCGGGGGAGCTACTACCCGTTCGTCCCAACCGGCAACCGGAACCACGACTCCAGTACGGAGTTCAAACTCGAATCCGTCCTCGATTCGGAGCTCACAATCGAGGAGGACAAGGAGTACTGGTATCCGATGTGGCCCGAAGGCGACGCCCGCCCGTGGGGTCGTCCACTCGAACCCGGCGAGTAGACTCCTATCTAAACGTGCCCATTCGACGCGAGCGACCGCGCTTTCGTCGGGCGATTTCACTTTCAGTATGCTGTTAACGTGGGTTTATATCCCCGGACGCACAACCGATTGGTATGTCCGCAACACAGGACCTCGAAGACCTCCCGGGCGTCGGTCCGGCCACCGCCGATAAGCTTCAGGATACCGGCTACGACTCCTATCAGTCCATCGCCGTCGCCTCTCCGAGTGAGCTTTCGAACAAGGCCGACGTGGGCGAGTCGTCGGCCTCCGACATTATCAACGCCGCCCGCGAGGCAGCCGACATCGGCGGCTTCGAGACCGGAACGAGCGTGCTCGAACGCCGCGAGGAAATCGGCAAACTCCAGTGGCTCATCCCCGAGATCGACGAGATGCTCGGCGGCGGCGTCGAGACCCAGTCCATCACCGAGGTGTACGGCGAGTTCGGCTCCGGGAAGTCCCAGATTACCCACCAGCTCGCGGTGAACGTCCAGCTACAGGCCGAGAACGGCGGTCTCCACGGTCGCTGTATCTTCATCGACACCGAAGACACGTTCCGCCCCGAGCGCATCGACGAGATGGTTCGCGGACTCGACGACGACATCATCGACTCCGAACTCGACTACCGCGACATCGAGGGCAGCGCCGGCGACGACGAGGCCATGGAGGCGCTTGTGGACGACGTGCTCGCGAAGATTCACGTCGCGAAGGCGTTCAACTCCAACCACCAGATTCTCCTCGCCGAGAAATCGCTCGAAATCGCGAAGGAACACGAGGACGACGACTATCCCGTCCGACTGCTGTGTGTCGACTCGCTCACGGCCCACTTCCGTGCCGAGTACGTCGGTCGTGGTGAACTCGCGAACCGCCAGCAGAAACTGAACAAGCACCTCCACAGCCTCGACCGCGTCGGCAACCTCTACAACGCCGCCGTCCTCGTCACGAACCAGGTGCAGTCGAACCCGGACGCCTTCTTCGGCGACCCGACCAAGCCCATCGGGGGGAACATCCTCGGACACAAGTCAACGTTCCGGATGTACCTGAAGAAGTCGAAGGGCAACAAGCGCATCGTCAAGCTCGTCGACGCGCCGAATCTAGCCGACGGCGAGTCGGTGATGCGCGTCGAGAACGAGGGTGTAAAGCCCGAGTAGTGGCCCTCGACGCGTCGACGCGCGAACTGCTCCTGCTCGCGTTCGCCCGCCGCCGGGGCATCCTGGAGACCCTAACGACCGACGCGGGCACTCCCGAAGCAGTCGCCGAGGCGACGGACACCGACCCGTCGGTCGCCGAGGCGGTCACTACGGCACTCGCTGACCGCGGTTTCCTCGAACGAGTGGGCCGGGAGTACGAGCCGACGAACCGACTGCTCGGCTTCCTCACCAAGACGGACGTGCGCTCTATCGGGTCGCTCCCGGCGACGCTCGACGCGCTGGACGCGTGGACCGACCACGACACCGACCCTGAGCGTACCCGCGTGAACCGACTCGGCGAGCAGTGGGCACGCGACGAACACGCCGTTCGCGCGGCCGTCACCGCCGCGGTTCATGCCGCGCCGACGGCCGAGCGCGTCGTCTGTCTCCGCGACGGTCCCGGTCGCCACGCCAGCGAGTTCGCCACTCGCGGCTACGACGCGACGATTCTGGAATCCACAGCCCGCGGCGACACGGTCGCTCCGCTTCTTGCTCCGACCGAGGTACGACTCGAAATAGGGGGGTACGACACCATGCCACAGACCGACCTCGCCTTCGCGGTGGGAATGCTCGCGCGGTCGGACGACGACCGCGCTCGCCGGTGGCTCGCGGCCGCAGGCGAGGCTGCGCCGACCGTCGTCTGCATCGAACCGGTACGCGACCGGTCGCCAGAGGGTGCACTACTCGACGTGGAACACCACCTCCGGGATGGAGGTCGCGTCCGCCCCGAGTCTGCGCTGCGGTCGCTGTTTGCGGATGTCGGGCTCGACTGTTCGGTCACGGCGGTCCCGGGTACGGAAGGAGTCGCCCTCGTCGGGCGTCGGGTTCAATAGCATCGCCCTCCGATTTCGAGCTATGGACGCGGAGCTGCTGCGGGCAGATATGGTCGACAGCCTCGAACACGAGGCGAAAGCCGTCATCGCCAGCGACGCCGTCGCGAGCGCGATGCGGACGGTCCCCCGCGAGCCGTTCGTCCCCGACGACGTGCTCCCGTACGCCGACCGCGCGGCCGAGCAGTTCGGCACGCGCGTGCTCGCCCCCTCCGACGCCGCCCGACTGTTCGAGGCCGTCGCCCCGGAGCCGGGCGAGTTGGTGCTCGTCGTCGGCGTCGGCGTCGGCTACACGGCGGCCGTCCTCGCCGAGCTCGCCGGCGGTCGACACATCCACGCCATCGACATCGACCGCAGACTCGTCTATGAGGCGCGGTCGAACCTCCGGAAGGCGGGGTACGGGGAGGTGCTCGTGGACTGCGCCGACGGCGCGGACGGGCTTCCCGCCTATGCCCCCTACGATCACATCCTCGTCGAGGCGGCCGCCATTCGTCCCCCGAAGCGATTACTCGCGCAACTGTCCGAGTCGGGCCGTCTCGTTCTCCCGCTCGGAGGCGGCAATCAGACGCTCACGGTCCTCGACGGGGACGGCGAGCGCCGCGAACGGCTCGGCACGGTCGCGTTCGCCCCGATGCTCGTCGAAGGCGAGCAGGCGACCACGCTCGAACGCAATCGCACCTCTCGCGAGGAACACGAGCGCAGCCGACAGGCCGCAAACAAAAAGAACGGGTGGGAACAGGAGTGGATCGACTGGGACCGCTACTGACGCGCGTCCGACGCGGCTTTTTGTACATCGAGCCGCACGGGTGGGCTATGGAGGCGTCCGCGTGACCGACACCGAAATCGAGGTGACGGTCGCCGACCCCGATGACCCCCGTCCCTCTGTCGTCGGCGAGTCGCGGCTCGACGTAGCCGTCGACGGACAGCTGTATCCGACGGCCGAACTCGCCGACGGAGGGTATCTCGCGTGGTGGTTCGAGGCGGCCGACTCACCGGCACCGGACGCGAACGCCACGACCGAGTGGGTCGCCGCGCCGACCCGGTTTCTGGCCGCCGCGACGCTGCGTGAACTCTGGGCCGACCCCACCGTCTTCGACCGCATCGCCAACGGTTCCGTGTAGCGCGCACCGTCGCGCTTTTCTCCGCCACCGTCTCCAGGTGAGACGTGCCCGACGACGACCCCGAGGAGCGACTCGCCGACGCGCTCGAACGCGTGGCACACGGGGCCGTCGTCTCGATTCCGCTCACCCGCCAGTACGGGCTCGTGGGCGTCGTCGCGGCGTATCTGCTGATGCTCTCGCTCAACAACGTCCTCGAAGTGGCCGTGCTCTGGCGGCTCGAAGACCTCCAGCCGCTCACGGTCGCTCACCTCAAGCCTGTCGCCGCGGCCGTCCCGCTCGCCGCGGTGACGCTGGTCGGTCACCGGCTCGTTCCCGGGCTGGCCGGCGCGGTCGTGGCGACGCCCGTCGGGCTCGCCGTCTACGCGGGCGTCCTGTCGTGGCTCGGCTTTGCGCCCGCAGAGCGCCGGCTCGTCGGCGCGCTCGTCGACCGCTACCGGTCGGTCACTCCCGGATGACGAGCAGCGCGGTGTTCTCCCGGCGGTCGACGTACTCCGAGTTCGCCGGCGGCTTCACCTCGAAGGAGACGGTGCCGTCGGCCTGATTTTCGCCCAACGACGGGTCGATGTCGAGATTCGCCGTTCCGGACTCGTCGG